>JAAUXT010005554.1_pt1 | contig 33674 bp, 33 predicted proteins | sample 7278171 | NCBI WGS metagenome assembly JAAUXT01 (sample SAMN14350112, study PRJNA611818) | marine sediment metagenome | isolation source: surface marine sediment (1.8m) | place: French Polynesia: Moorea | collected 2018-08
CATTCTCTGGCCAGTAATTGCACTCTTCATGTTTGCAGACATTTCACTTGTGGTATAAGTCAACTATTTCACTCATCAGTGTTCAATATGTGAAGAAAGAACTCGTGCTGCACACTCGTTCATTCTGAACACATATTGAACGCTGATTCGTGCAATATTTGTGACATCAGGATGGGTGAATGGCTTCAGATGACCTGTTCTTATCACTGATCTCGTAAACTTCAGTTGGAGACCAGTGTGTGGGGTCTCTCTTGCTTGAGTTGATTTCTCAGCTCTGCCAACGGGCTTGCAAAACTGTTCGTTGCAGTTGTGATTTTGTGCTGCAGCGTGCAGATCTCGAAGAAAGAAATGCTTGCAAGGTTTTTGCGAATGGTACGCAAGCTGTGGAGTGGCTCATGTTGTCCAAAAGAGACGTCGCTCTCTTCGTGCAGAATGCAGCCAACCTCAATTTCTCCACTTCTTAAACGCATTTGGTGAAAGTGTTCGTGGGACAGACGCTGTAGCAATTTCCCTGGGCAAATATTTGAGCTCTTGGTTTGCCAAGGTTGACTTGTTGATCCTTCATTCACAGTTCGATGACTTTGACATAGATTCTGCAAGAGTCGTTGGAATTTGCATGTGTCCCCTGCAGGATGGTGGCGACACACAAAAAGAAAGTGGAGTTTGTGTGACTGAGGAACGTTGCACCTCACGATGCGTTGAACATTTTGTGAAATTTCTCGTGGAAATCTGCAGCCAACATACGAAGCAGGTGGAAAATGTCCTGAATCTTCTCCCATAGCTTCCAATTGTTCGACCGCCAAATACAGCATCTGATGAAAGTTTTTCATTAGTTTTCCTCTCTCATTAAAAAGGAGCACTTACAATCAAGAACCCCGGCAAAATCAATAAGGTACAATACTCGAGGATGATGATGTCACTTCAACAATGTTTGCTTATCCTGAATGAATGGAACAATGAAGCATCCATTATTATCTTTTATTACATTTCACAATCTATCTGCATGCGATGAATTCATTATGAGTGACATATTCTGTTAATAATTTGATTTGCAATGATTTTCCAGTGTTTGCATCAGAGACACGAATTTGGATGTGAGGCAGCGTTTTCCTACTCCGGTACAAAGGAGAGATGTGCATTTCCATACACAAAAAAATTGTTCAAAATCTTGAAAACTTTCTGTCACACTCAAGCTTCCGGAGTTTCCATCGTGCGAATAAATTTCGCTGCAAGAGCTGTGAACAAGACACCAAGACACCAGAGAGAACTTTGTGCATCGGGTTCCGCATTGTGTTGCAACAAAGTTGAAGCAAAGTTGCTTCATGCGCACAATTTTGTCCGTAAAAGTGAGATACACAATTGGAACCACTGGAGTGGAGACACTGGTTGTTCAGACTGTCTCAAACAAAGTAGAACCTTGAAATCAAATGTTGGTCGATTCAACAGACAAACGTGTGCGTGTGCCTGGTGTCTTGGTCGGAAAGTGGGTCATACCATCTGCAGAATCTCGAAATTGCGAGCAGCGTTTGACATTTTGTCATAAACCAGCGTCTTTTGGCTGAAAGCTGCTCAAAATTAGGCGGCCTTTATTTACAGTGCGTGACAGAAAGTGATTTGATTGTAATTACTGAGCTGGATTGATGTAGTTTAATGCCTTTACCAACTAGCAACTCATGCAGAATGGCACAAAGGTCTCCATTTAGAGATTGCTCCTATCTGCTTCGGACCTGCAGGCAGAGAGGCCTTGCCTGGAAAATCCACTGCCTGCTGACCAAAAAGAAATATTGATTAACTGGTCATTAGTTCAAATGAATGGACCCATTCAACAGTTGGAATGACCGAGTGCAGTGAGTTAGGGTTTCTCTTGATTCTTAATTCCCCCAAGTTCTCACAATGCTTGTTGCAATTTCCTCGCCAATGATTGCTTTTGTATGGTGCAGCTAAGCTGCTCTAATAAACCCCCAGAAAATTGATTTTAGATAGGGAAGATTTACTTTGGTCATATCTCGCTTCCCATTATGTCTCTCTCTTCCTGAAACGGGGGCACTGCTGCTGTGTATTCGAGAGACACTGCACGGCAACGAAGCTTATTTCACCTCTCCACTTCCTGGGGTTGAAGTGAAATTGAAAATGTTCCAACGGACTCGCATGCAATGTTGGTCGTCTTGAATCGCGTGTAGACTTGTGAATAAAGGTCCCAGCATCAGTGAAGGAAAAATTATTTTGCAGTGACAGAGAAGACCTTGAAAAGAAAGCTTGGAGAACTGTCCCATTTTCTCATTCCTCCCACAGTCTGTTCTCAAGTTGAATGGTTCCTGCACGCTGCGCTCCTCCACAGAACCCGAAATAAGCGCTTCAGTCGCGTCTGCTGCATGTTGTTCAGACTGAAATAATTTTCCAGGGTAAATATTTGAGCTGTTGATCTATAAAGAGAGACTTGTTGATTCTCCGTTACATGGGCAGCACCAAACCCTGCAGTCAAGTCGCTCTTGGTTTTGTGGCAGCACAGAATTCCTCGTTTTTGTCGGCAGACCGTTGAGAGTTCCAAACTGAAAGACGACAATTTACACTCCTTTTCAAATCCAGATATGCGTGCAAGGTTGAAGACAGATGCGTGCCTGAAAAATATCTAGAATCTGAATGTTATGTTCGTATTGTACCCAGAAAATTATTTTTCTCGGAGCATCTGAATTCCTCCACATATTGACAACATCTCCTACTTTTAATCTCACACGTCAGTCCAAATTTTCTCTTGATTTCAAGGCAATATTCGTGTTGTGTGGGGAAAGTGCAGGCTGAAATGATTCTCATTTCTGTGGCAATTTCATTGATTTTCCCAGGCCGAATAATATATCCCGAGTCTTTCACGTGAACAAGCGCAAAATCAAATTAAAGGACCCACAGGCACGCAACTACCAGCTGGATTCAGCATCTTGACAGAAATACGCTTCAACAAAACAATTTGCAGAAGGCAAATTCACTCAAAAACTTTGTTGTGCGGTTTTCGCAAGCAAGTACCGCGCGAATCAGCTCCCACAAGAAAGTCACAGCATGGCAACAGTTCTCACGCTACGTCAGTTGTGACGTCAAAATCGCGATGTCACAATCACAATTGTGACGTTTCGCCGCAATGACGTCAACTACGTTGCTGGGTGCAACGCCTTGCGTTACCATAGCACGATTTTCCCTTGAGGATCTCGTGTGTGTTCTTGCAAGTTTCTTGCCGCATTCTGCAGATATCTCGGTCATGGAGTATCGCAGGGTGTTCGTTCTCGTGTTGATCGTCGTGGGAAGTTTTGCCGCTTCCAACGGTGCGCCGATCGTCGTTTCTGCGTCCGTCGCCGAAGCGAAATCCGAGTTTGATCGCAGCCCAGTTGCAAACCAGGTGAACAGCCATTGTGACAACAACGAAACTTCCAGTTTGCACGTCTGCAACCATTTGTTCCAAATCATTTTCCGTCTTCGTAAGGTTCTGTCAGAGCAAGAAAATGATTCAATTGATCCTTGCACGCAGCTTGGTCTGCCTGAAACCGGTGCAACCGTATCTTCCTTTTCATTCTTTGTTTGGATTCTTCAGCTGGATCTAAAGTCTAGACTCTAACTCATCCTTTATTTGTTTCCAGGTCACCGGAGAGGAGGAGCAGGTGGGTGACGGTTTGGCTGGCGCTGCACGTGAAGATCCGATCGTCGCTGCCGAGCTCGTCGGAACAGCGAAGTCCGCGGATCTGCGTGCGTCTCGGCCTGAACCAGTTGCAAACCAGGTAGATCTATCTGGATCTAGATCCATGATCTGTGTGTCCAAGTATTTTTGAGGATTGCTTGGGCGGAGTAGATCTAGACTCTTTCTGGATCCAGCTGGATAAACCTCAATAGTTCTGACTTGTCGTTTCTGTTTTTCCAGGACGTGAAGAGTGAGGTGGAGGGTGGTTTGACTGGTGAGGCTCGTTCTCGTGAGAGTGGTCGCTTCGTGTTTCTCGCCTTGAAGCTCAGCCTTTGCGTCCCCGGAGTCGTCTTGGCGCTGGTGCTGTTCCTGTGGCTCTACAGAGCAGCCAAAGCGCGTATGGCTCAGGGAGCGAAGAACAAGGCCGTGGGATACGACATGGCCTACACTCTCACCTATTACGTGCCTTCGAAGGGCAAGTACATCGTGCAGACTTTGTAGGTCCACCAACGAAAACACAAGTCTGCACATACAGAACAACCAACAAAGAGTCTTCCAAATTTTCATATCCAGATTTTCTATGTCTATTTTCAATAAACATGTTCACACAAATTTCTACGAGTTCAGACTTGTGCATTTTCCTCCGAGGTTGCAATCGTTGAACATAAGAACCCCAGGTGATCCACAAAAACAAACAAAGACGAACACCCCGCTCCATTCAAGTTGGGTAAATTTCTCGTCAAAAAACCTGCGAAGATAAATTACTTCTCAACTGTAATTTCGATGGCCTTCTTCAGCTGCTCTGAATTGAATATTGCGATCAATCTGACGGTGCACTCGGTGCGGAGTGTAGTCGCATTGTGCCACACCATCAGCGAGTGACCATTACAGCAATACCTTTAATGGAACGGGATTGCCAAATCATGTTACTCCTTCTTACTTTTCACTTGTGGAGCCATTGCGTGTCTGGTTATCTTTCCAATGTGGCCTTTGGAGGGGAATGTCAGTTTTCAATGACTGCAGAGATATTTACCTCACTGGAATGGCTGCAATGTGTCCTGCAGGCATAATGACTTTCAACAAGTCCATTGCCTCTCGTACGCGTGTCCTGCAAGAAATTTTGAAAGGTTTCAACCACGATTCCTTTTTTGGCCTGTTACTGTCCTGAATAGCTAGAGAAAGATTCCAAAGGAGGTCTGAGTGTTCCATGTTTGTTGTTCAAGCTTTTGTGACCCCATACGGTTCACCGTGTCAAGTCACGAAACCACTTGCGTTCTCAGCACAAAACTCGGGAATTTTCTAATGTCAAGTTCTCAGGATTTATGTATTGATTCTGCCACCATTTGGCTCGCAATGCATCACGGAACCTCCTTCAAGACAGATATTAATGCATGAAAGAATGGCCTGTTGTGCTTTGAGGAAATTCGTGCTCCTTTGAGTGATGACCTACCAACAAAGCTGGCACCACCATTCATTCGGCTCAATCAGAATGAATGGACGTGTCAAAGATGCCTGGGACTCAAATATTAGACGTGTCACGAACTGTAGCACATAACTTGGCATAAATGGATGCAACGCTTTTTGGACGAGAGGAGAGGCTCATGCAATCTCGAAACACTTGCTCAAAAGTCAATCTGGAAGGCCTGGAGTCTTTTCTTCCCTCCGCAGCACAAGCAGATCTGGCCTGGTTTCCTCGACCGTGGAACAGTGAGAGGATCCTGTTCCTTTATGCCAAGAACCAAAGCAATTTGTGAAATTGTTGTACACAAGGATTTTCTTGATGAGCACTTGTGCAACAATAACCAAACGTGTGTTTTTTTTGTCAAGATCTCACAAAATATTTCTTTGCATTTTGTGTGCTCATCGCACTCACAGAAGATTTCATTGGATCGAGACTTTTCAGGAAACCAAGACACAAAAACACCTGTTTGTTCGAAATTCGAAAGTTGTTTTTGTCGAAATGTGTGCACACGTTGCTGCTTTTTTCTCAGCATGGCAGTTCATTTTGTTGAGATAAAGCAAGCAACATCTGGAAACGGAATAGAGATCTTCCATGAGGGCCAAGGATGTGGATGGGAATGTTCTTGGGACACAAACACAAATCTCTCATCCTGAAAAGCTTCGTTGCGCAGAGGCAATTTTTACATTACCACTGAAAAGAAAATCACAAAAGCTCGGGTTGACACATTTTCAGTGGAGTCTCTAATCTCATGCCGTGCAGCAGGGCTGCTTGATTCCATTGTTGTCATAAATTGTAAGTTTTCAAAAGATTGCTGCCATTATTTATGAGTACATTAGGATGAAATCAGTTCGTCACCAAAATTGAAGTAAATTATTGCACTTTGGACTTCGTCTGCCCACTTCTTGGGGCATGGGAGTGTCTTCAAACAACCGGAACCTGTCTGAGTTGGTACGTCCTTCGGTCTGTCCGTCTTTTGGAGCAGCTGGATCCAGAATTTGTCTCCAACTTTCTTGAATGTGCAAACTGCGTATTTCACAAAGATTTTCCTTGGCAAAATACATCACAAAATTGAGAGCGGCAATTCCTCGCCAAGTTTCTTCTGGATTGTGCGGAAATTTGCACAGCCTCCCAGAGCTTTTGGGCAAAGAAATACTTCACGAAGTGCTTTGTCTTTTTGCTTTTTTCAGCTGTTATCCCATTTGCGAAGACGGCCTTTCCTTCCAGAGCCATATCGCGTGTCTGAGGACTGGATTCCATCCGAGCGGCGGTCGATCGCAATGATTACGTGGGCGCTTTGCTTATTGCTCATTCCTGTAATGCATCCCAGGAGCCTCTACTGTTTCACTTGTTGGATTAACCTGCAGCTCTGTCTTCATCAAAACCTTCATTGTTTGGAAATTACAAACCTCACACTTTCTGACATCTCCTGATGGCAGGGACCAATTTTTCCGTGCGTTGAAGCTTTTCGAGCATGACAAAATCCAAACTTAACTTCATTGCGGAGAAAACTGGCAAATAAAGATCTTCTTCCACACTCTTGAGTCTGCAAAACAAAACTGACTGTAGGTTTCTTGTCTTGTAGCTTTTTGTCTTGAGGTATTTATTTCTTGACCCACGGATGACTCACGGTGCCACAGCAACGTCTGCGGACAAGTTTTAGTTGAACAACCACAGAGTCCAAGTCATCTGCAGACCCTCAGTCAGGGCCAAGCTCAGTCAGTTGTGTGCTAAATTCATAAAGATGGGCAGCATAAGTCAATACGCGCAATTCCCATGTTCATCTCAAGTCAAATATTTGCCACTGGAAATGGCGGTGTGCGCCGTAAATCTTTGGAAGAGGCTAATTCGAAGATGACTGATCTGATTTCGTGTTTTCATGCAGTTCTGAAACAATCCCTGACTTCGCACTCGTCACTCGTGATTTTGCACTGTTGCCTTTGAATGTTTTGCAGCTTTTTAGCAAAAGGCAGCATCAAGGCCGCAACGAGGCAACTACCAGTTGCTGCTGTTCCACTGCAGCTGCGGAAAGAGGGAGGATTTTGGCAAACAAAGTAAAAACTGCCTGCGCATTTTAACATCAGAGTATTTATGAAATCAATATTCCGCCTCGGGCCTGACAATAGCAATGTCACTTCAGTAATGTTTGCTTATCGCAAAGGGGACAATGGACACCCATTAAAGCATTTATGACATTTTCACTATCAGTTTGCATGCAATAAATGTCAGGATGACGCCCTGCGAATAATTCTATTTGCAGTGATTTTGCCCGTGGATCTCGGAACTGTATTCCCCGACATTAAGTTGGTGATAATTCCTCTGCACCAAATCCACCGCAATGGCAAAAGTGGAGTTGGCTTCCCAGAAAGGCTTACAGAATTTTCATCCTTTGCATTTCGTAAGCCCAAAATTCTTTGTCGACAACGGCCTGTCGTGTCCTTCAAGCTTTCGTTGAAAACACAAAAACAGTTTGATTCCAACTTCGACTCACCAACCAACGCGACTAGAGTCCCACTGCCGCTTCCCAATTGAAACTGTTGAAAACACTCACGCAAATGTTGTTGATCAGTGAGACTCATTGAATCAACATTTCCAAGCTTGTTTCATGCCACGTTGATTCAACAGGCATCCACATGTTGAGCTCTGTGACGGTGACAACCCACGGTTCTACGCCTTGGCACCACGAGCCAGTATGTCGAGGCAAAAAGTTCACAGTCTCCACCCAACTTTCCTCACGAGGCCTGCACACAAACGAACTTTCAAGCCTGCCAGAGAGGTCAATTCTTGCCTTGTTGCTACGAGGAGGCAAAAAGGCACAAAGCAATCCTTACAGGCAAATAAGAGGGAAGGTACCTTGTGTAAGGAAACAACTCAGTTCTTTTGAAGAGGAAATCGATAAATAACTGTAAAAGTGTGATCAAAGTAAAACATTCATCTGTTTGATTTGACATTGAAATGGTCACTAAACAGCCACCTGAAGGCAAAAATCGATTCGATCAATGAATCAGCTCCAGTGGAGATAAAAGAAACAGAATTGAAATAAAAGATTACCTAAAGAGCATTGGAGCCAAGGAACTAATGCAGTCATTTGCAGAAGTAATTCCGTTTAACGAGCAGGAACCCAGTTCCAAGGAAAATATGCGTGAACAAAGCCAAGCAGTCTGCAGTGAAAGCGAGGAACCTGCCCGACAGCACGCAACCGCTTGAATTCGGCCCTCTCAACCAACCAAGGTAACAAATGGTCAGGGACAATATTTTGGTCATAGTGACCCCGTGATGTTGCGTCTCTGATGGGGTGCGTCTCCCGCGCAGAACCAACGCAGCATGGAGCCTGCGAGAGGAGTCTTGCTTTGGAACCAAAGAAAACTGCAGCAGAATTTTCAACAACTGGAAGGAAATGTTCTGTTCCTGTTCCTCAAAAAGCAAGCTGGAATACTCAAAACACTGCGAGTGGTTGCAAATTCTGCATTACCATATTAAACCGCCGTTACTGGAGCTTTCTAGGATCAATTTCCATTCCAATGGTGTCTGATTATAAAGCTGAATGACCCCACAAGGCTCCGAGGTTATGAACTCCCAACTTGATGTTTCTCATTCATATCGAGATCAATTTGAAGCTGTCTGCCCGGGTTTCTAATCTGAGGCGCTGGGCTCCGTGCAAGGTTGCAGGCTGGAGGTCGAAAACGTGCGCTTGCTTCCGCTGTCCAAAATCAGGCAAACGTACGGGCAGTCTCCTCCCTGCTGCCCATACTGGGCAAATAACTCTGATACACAAGCAACGTGCCTGATTTACGTTCTTTTGGAATCAACTCACTTGAGCTGCAACGGGTCGGTCTCCAGAAGATGAAGAGCTCAAGTGTCCAGCAGGCAACGCGGCGAAACACCGCAACAACAAGGTTGTTCAACCAACGTTTCATCTGCTCTGGAATCCTTTCAGTGTTTCGCTTGCGCTGGAGACCACAGCAAAATTATGACACAAACCCCCACATTTCTTCCTCCTGCAGTCTCGAGCCTTGGTGCCCGAGAGCAGGATCTGGTGAGGCGACCAACTGCTTTCCTTTGAAAAAGCTTTGAGCAGAGGAGCCTTGCAATTCCTGTATTCCTCGCGGAAGCCGACAATACTGTCAATTAGCTCGCGCCTGTTATCATATTCCTCGGCACAGACATGTCGGCTGGTGTCCCACAGGACATATTCGCTGTGGAAAAATCAGCCATTTGTCGAACACCGAAACTGTGGAGGGAAGCAGAAAGCAACAGATTGGGAGAAAGCAAACACGGAGTGCACGGAAACACAAGTCGCACAGCCTTTTTGGGATGCCATTGTGACTGGACCTGCAGTGAAGTTGTGCAGCGCAGCAAAGGGTTGAGGCAACAGCTGCTTGTGCAAAACATCGGACTCTGGTTTTGAAGGCCAGTGGGGTGGATGTTGAACTTTGAGAGTGCGCATCCTGAGGGAAGCAACAACTTGCGTGTATCAATAGAGTTATTAGTACTAATTCATACCACTGGCTCACCAACCGACAAGAGTGTGCAATTTAAAGCCGACGAGGGAATGTCTGTTGATTCTCAATTCTTTAAGCGCTCACAATTCAGCCATAATTCCCAAGTAATTGTTGCTCTCACGGTAGAAATGGTTCTTTTCATGTTCGGCTCCCAAAAGCGTAATTCCGCGCGCCATGTTCCTCGGAGAAAATGGCTGGCTTAATGTGTCCATAAATAATAATGGCCTTCTTTGAAACCCGTCCGATTTTATGACAGTAATCACATCACGCTAGTGTCTTGCACGTCCAAGATTATAGGTGTCCCCTGAAAACGCGTTAGCCGCGAATAAAACTGAAGAATGTGCAATAAAACTGCTGAACATGGATTGGATTCAGCACAGAAAGTTTGAGCTTCTGCTTTTGAACATTTCCCGTTTGATATTATCATCACTACCACATCACTGCAGAACAAATGGCCTGTGTCTCCTGATTCTGTTGGGAATTCTCACTTTGGAACTTCTTCCAATTTCGGTGCTGTCAAGTTTGCTCCAAAGACATTGATCGTTTCACCCTCATGAACAAAAACTTTTTGTGTGTGTTTCTGAAAAGGGAGCAGAGAACGAGATCCGTTTCTACATGCTTTGAAAGCTCGAAGTCCGGACCCCACATCACAAAGTTAGTCATTCACTGAGCCTCAAGTCCCTTGCAGAGAAAAACACTTTCCGATCATCCCTTCAAGCAGAAGTCTGCAGTCAGTCATGCGGTTCCTGCACACAGCTCCCTTATGGGGCCACGAAGGCTCTGTTGCTGGGAGTCTGCAACACATTGCAGGAAACTGCACCCAGTCATGCATGGGTCACTGGGCAACGCAGGAAGAAATTTGTCTTTCGCCGTCATGCACATACAGACCCTTCAAAGCTTCCACTTCAAAATGTGTTAATTGCGTTCCGACTCAAAGATTTCCCCCATCATCTCTCCATTCAGTCGTTCCCTGCTCTATTGAAAATCAATGGCAGTTGTAGGAACTGGGAACTGCAGACCCTGCAGGAGCCAAGACGAACCCTGTTTTTCCTTTCTGCCAGCAACAGTGAAGAACTCAAGAGGAAGAAATGCGAGATTTCTCTTCGAATACTGCGTATCAACAGATGAACATGGACACATTTAGTCTGGAAGGCACACCCCTACTTGCTGCATGGTGACGTGCTTTCAATCGGACTCAGGGTGTCACTGTCAAAAGTTGGGAAGCGACCTACATTGAAGAGACCAAGAGTATTTTGTCTCTGATGTTGAATCTGTTTTCGCGAGAGGAAAGGCTACTTTTCGGGACAATTAAGTCCTTCTGCACCAGTTACTTCTTCCAATCAAAAGCTGAAATGACTGCGAATGTGAGTGTTTAGCTTTGTTGTGGAGCTGAGTAAAGGGACAGCTGCCTCGAGCTTCTTTGTAAAAAAGAAAAAAGACGGACTGCTGGATGGATCTCAAGTTGATCCACAGGTTTCTATGTCGATCAATTGATCATCTATATTGACAGTGTTCTCAGCTGTAAAGATATATTGAACTGCACAGTTACCTGTGGGAATCAATAAGTGTTCAATGTTAAATTGTCAGGTTTTGGCACTTGCGGCTCTGCCAAGAGTCCAGGAAAATGGGTGGAATTGTTCATGTGCCGCTTCTCCTTGTGTGCCCTGCCAAGATGATTGAACATGAACAATTTTGTAAAGTTTGCTCCTCATCTTCTGCCAAACAAAGACAGGTGTGTTTGATGTCCCTTGTCAAATCTAGAAACGGACCTTTGGAGGGAAACTTCTGTTGAAAGGGACATTTGAACAAATGTGTTGTTTTGGAATCAGAAAGTTTTCACTGACACCCCTCGGGCTACAATTTCGACTTGTCAGATGCTTTTGTACGAATTCACGAAATTAGCATTCAGTGACAACAATGTTTGCCAATCTGATGTATATTGATTGGAGAGGTGAGCCCCCAGAATATAAATTTTCCTCTGCCACCCATGTGTCATGCTTTTTCGGATAAATCCATGATACATTCTCATGATGAATTTTTATCATTGAAAATTGCGCTCATTGTGGTGCTATTTTCCCCAATTATCAGTTCATGAGGTGGACTCAATGTGTGCAATCCATCAGGTGTTCAAGGTTACCAGGCATCAAGGGAGACTGCGGCGGCCAAGTCTGTTGGTGCAGCACATTGACATTGTTACGTTTGTTGCCAAATCTATTTTCGCGGAATAGGATCGGTCGCGACAAAATAAAATATTGTTCAAACTCAACAATTCCGCTATCGATATTGGACAGAAAAAAACAATCATAAAGTTGTTTTCTGTTTGTTCAACAAACAAGGCTGAACGGATCAAACCAAAGTTTCATTCTGATGGCCTGATGGCTCGATCTGTAGAACACAAAACCGGAAAACTGCTTTCAATGGACGCAGTTCAGTCGTCAAATGCAACAAAGAAGAGTCGCACAGTCCTTGTGGGATCTCCAACACACTAAATCGCACCTCATGGACTTTTGCGCTGAACAACAGTGCACTGGTTCTGGTTGGTGTGTGTGGATACCCCTCGTGCACACGGAGACAAACGCTCAGCGCAGACTTCCCGTACGTTCGCTCTGGGCCCAATGTACCTCTCGCAAAATGGATCCAATGAAAAATATGAATTTTCCCCAATGCATTCCCCAGCACTCACCACTCATTTCCACGCTTCTCTGTGGATAATGGAAAAGTGTGAATAGGTGCACCCATCAGATGTTGCCTGAGTGATCAGTTCGGACAAGAGTGATGCAAAAACGCCCGCTCTGCAGATGTCTCCAAATTTATTGCAGAAAAAGAGATTCGGCTCTGGATTTATTTGGTGAAGCAACATGTGAACTGCATGTTAACACTCCCCGGATCTGGAATCGCATCTGATTCATTTCTTGCCCATATCACTAAAAGCAGCGAATTTCTGCTTCATTACGACTGCCGTTTTTATGTTCAAGGCTACTACGCACATCGATAAAAAGCCGAGTCGGTGGAGTTTTATTGAAGACCAAATTATCAGAGGCAGGAAAATCATTGCAGCAAATATTGACAATTTGGGTGTTGTGCACGGACAACCGAGTTTTGAGCTGGACACAACTTGTACGCTCGCTCAACGCAACTGTGCATGGCGTTCACTGCGTGCAAAATTCGATTTGCTACTTCTCTCAGAGAATTGGCTTTTTTCATTGCAAGAGAAACCAATGAAAGCACTTTTTCCCCAAAAGATCGATTCTCTACGTGGACAAGGCCGCACAGTTTTAAACATTTTTGTGCTACCGATTCAGGTCCATCATTCGTGACTTTGTTTTGCAACCATATTGACTGGTGACAATTGCGACCACGAAGTCCCTGACAGAGAGCACTGGAAAAACATGTTTTTCTTTTTCTGGTGTGACGCGCTCACAGCGCCTTTTTGGGCACACGTAGGCGTGGTCGGTATTTGTCTGTTTGCAGAACTGCAAGCATCAACAGGGAGGAACTGCAGAATTTTGAGTTGTAAACCGCCAAAGTTTGATCAATTTGCGAATCGTCGTATTGACAACGTTCAGTGGAACTCCTCCTGTCACGCATCGCACCCGAGTTTTCGTGATGCTACCATGGAGCTGCCGCAGCAGTTTCTGTGCTCAGAGTCGTCTATTGTCTTTTCCACTCAGCCCAATGCGGCAAGAAATGCCTGAGCGACACACTTCAAAGCAACAGGTGCCGATAACCTGTAGATTCACACAAGAGTGAAGGATAAAAGCCGGCAAAAGGAGACCGTACTGAGCCGTTCGTACTTCTCCCTGTCAAAACGGACTGATGTAACATGAACACCACAGGCGGTTAAAGATAGCACAGTCCTTGTGTCGTCCTTGTGTCGAGAGACTCTGGCAACAGAGCTGTTGCGTTTGATCTCACCAAAAGCTGCTTTTATTTTCTGAATCATATTACCCCTCGGTACAACAGATAGAATTTCGGCCCCATTTGGGCTTTTTCCCATCTGCAAAAACATCTTCATCGCGGATGCTAACAGGACAATTGAATTAGTCAGTTGTGTAAATGTCCGCGCTGTTAAAGGCCAGCACATTAGTGGCAAGAATAACATGACTCAGTTGTGATTTGCTTCAGGGCCCGCTTCTGCTTAATGCACTATCCAAGTCCTGGGTGAAATATTGTTTCTAAGCTTCTTTCGTTCTTGCCCTCACCCCTACCTCCTTCCTACCCTCACACTTGCCAAGTGCTATTGTGATTCATTGTCGTTCATCCATAAAGACTGCGTCCAGCACGTTTTCATAATCTTCTCCTCCAGCTTTTAATGGGTCAGAGTTGTGATTTCAAAGGCATTCGTCATTTTCACAACGATTGCTGAGAGTGCAAGAAAGGATTTGACGCCTTTACAGCATCCACACTTGGTTTCCAGCACAAAGTGGCAATTTTATTCCAAACAAGGACCTGCAGTATTTTTTCATGTTCAAGCCAGACCAGCTTGATTCTAGAAAATCCCTTTTCTCGACATGACAACACACTCGCACACACTGAAATAGTGCCCAGTCACTGAAAAAAAGGACGAGAAACAACCACAAGACAAGAGATGTTCGTCACAGATGTGACGTAAAAAAAATGAGGTCATGCAGACCTGCGTTATCAATTGAAGATCAAACCTCACGAGCAAATCGGAAAATACAAACCCGCTGTGTCCACAGAAAAGCAGAAGCCTTCGAAGGAAATGTCTGAAAAAAAGCGAAGGCTCCATAACTTTCTGCTTGTGAAAGACCTTTTTCTGACAAAAATGCCTCGTGATACCTTCTGATCATAGTGAGTGCAAATTAAGCAGTAAACGCGCTTTGTGGCTGATTCCATTGCTTGTTCATTGCAGCCATAAACCCTTATCCCGTCTGGACTCTTTTCCCCAATGTATGGCCATAAAGTGAGCAATTTCCCACTGAGGTGGATTTGATGACAGCCAAGAGGATCAGTTGAGGCAGCTTTGTGGCTCGAGTAACACCTGCAACTTGAACACATCAGCCATCATCAGACCTTCAGTTGAAAACTCAACAAGAATCCCCATCTAGTTGTTCCCCGTTTCACAATTGAAGTGCTGTCACATTAGTTGCGTCGAGGCTCCGTGCGCTCAGGGCCATGTGGACGTCCGCTTTGGTTCGCAACTCCAAAGTGGTTGCAGTCCATTCTCCCAGAAACAACAACTGTGTCACCAGAAACAGGCAACGCGGGACAACAAGTGAGCCAAAAGAAAAAAACTACTTCAGCCTGCATTGTATTCCAAAAGCCTTTTTCGTCTCCCTCACTGTAACAAAGCAATCTCGCTGGCGCTGTTGTAGCTTCACCCGATTTGCTCTCATTCCCAACCAACTCACATATTCCAATCACACACCCTCCATCAAAGCAGTAACCGCGAAGCTTCCTCTCTCTCCAAGCTACATTTACTCCCAATAAAGCCCAGAATTTAATTTTGCAGACAGATTATATTCAATTAACGTACATGGGGCTTTTCCCATTTAGTTAAGTGCTTGTGTTATGAGAACTGACTCCCACTGCATTAAACTTGCATGATGTTGATTTGAAACCTGTCGTGTATGAATGTACAAGCATCCACCTCAATAGACAACCTGTTAGAATAGAGTGGGCACCGACGCAATACCACAGTTACTGCTGTTGTGTTGGGACCTTGGGGTCGGCCACTACACAGAGAAAACTCGCAACGTGAGTGTAATCAACTGCAAGCAGTAAGTTTGATCGTTTTTGCCCCGAAAGTGTTGAGAAATTAATATATATATTCTATTTCAGCCGATGAAACAAACTGTCAATCGAAAAACATGAGAGACGAACAAATGGCTCCGGCCACATGAAGCCGATCCCTAAACCTTGTTTCGCAAATGTGTTCTGGTACCCATTGGATTGCTGCTCAACGGAACAAGGACTTCAGATTGACACCTGAGTTCCTGAACCTTCGTTCTTTTCCGGGAACACTCTGTTCGGCAATTTTGATGTGTCTGCCTGCGACCAATTTTGTGCTCACTGAGCGAGATCCATGACGGAACACAAATTCGTTGACAACGAAGTTATTAGGGCCCATCCACAAAGAACAAATGTCTCACTGCTTTTATTGGAGGGGAGACAGCGCAAAGTACAGGGCTGTGGATGCGTAAAGTGCCCAAAGCCATCAAGCAACAAGTAGTGCACGCAGAATGAGTTAACGGGTGCCCAAAGTGCTGTGATCTAATGCATTAACTACAATGTACAGCCCTGCAAAATCTATTTATCTTTATCAAATGCAAATCACTTCCACTTTGTTCAATAAAGAAATCCATTTTGATCCATTTTCTGTTGTCAAAAAAGGTATACAGCTTTCATTATTTTGTCATAACAGCAACAAGTGCATTGTGCATTATTACCACTTTTCCTGGTCCTGCTGTTGTTTGGCTGTTTGAGGGACCCAGTAAAATTTCTGTCAACGCAAACACAGACAGGAAAGGAACCGATGCGTGGAAGGTAGATTTTACCAAATTATTCGGCATGAGGAATGCACACAGCGAACAAAAGCAGCACGCTTTCAACAGAGTGCGCAGCTTTTGATCCAAATTTAGTGGCACCAAACTGACAGTACATTCTGCCACTGTGTTAAATGCAACAAGTGAGCCATGTACAGATTCAGGCAAAAATCTCAACCACACATTTACAGCAATGCACAGCTCAGCCGAATCCATTTACTGCTCGTTTATCAAATGAATGTCAGCTTGCTCTTTCAATAGTAAAATCCATTTCGTTTTACTTTGCATCAATTTTCAGCACTTTGAAATAATTTTCGTCTCGTATTGCTCATATATTGCTTGTTTTTGACGTGGAGACACATTCACACAAGCAATTCCCCTGGTGAGGGTTTCAGATTTGAATTTCACATTCAACGTGGAATGTTTTTCGAAAAGCAGACAGCTTTTGGGACGATTGATGAATCTGACCTTGTTCAGGCACGGACACGTCACGAGACCATTTTTCCCGGAGTTCTGAGTTTACCCGTTGGTAGACACTTGATGAATGTAATTATGCTTATCTGTCCAACACTGGATGAGTTTCTGAGCAGGATTCTCGTGTTATCAAGCTGTGAATTATGTCGCTTCTACCACACGGGAATTTTAAAAGCCAACAGCAAACTGTTATCTGTTTCCCCATACTCACGGATTCTATGCATGTGTGCACGGACTGCAGCACCCCACAAGGAACCCTGGCTTGAAAGCAAACCCGACCCTTTCCTTTCGCTTTGTTACCTCACACTCCCCAACACGTACCAACAACCAAATGTCGTATATTCGGTGGAAAGCTCGCCAGCGAAAAGTAATAAGCATGATGAATGGACCTGTGGAGCTATCGGCCCGGGGCCGGGCCACGCGCGTGCGATACCCCGGCCTCGCCGTATCAATACGAATCGTCTTGCCTGGGTCAGCCTGGTCAAACTGGCTCCGGAGACTCAACAAAAGACCATTCGCCCAAGCAACAGGCAGATTGTATTGATTTTGTCCTTATAAATATCAGAAATGACAAGCGCTTCTGTGAATCCAACTTGTGGATTTTCGGCCCTCGGTGTGCACTGGCAGTCAATAATAAATTGGGTGCGTCTCTGACAATAAAACTGGAGTCAATTACAGTGGCTCGAGGCAAGAGGCTTAGATTGGACGCAGTGCACCGGTTGAGGACGCTAATAAGATCCACTAAGGACATTGGAATCTTTCAAATGGTCGTCGTTGAGCACAAGTGAATTCTATGAGTACAAAACTTCAAGTTTCTTGGATCTCGTTGGTCCAGACTTACAACAGCTGCGCTCTCCAATACTTTGATACGCAGAAAAAGATCCGACATCTCGTGTCACTGTTTTCGGGTCGTGCAAAAAAATCCCTGTTGACCAGAACACGCACGTATCCCAGCAGCAGCTCAAGACAAAGCGAAGACCGCATCCAGGGCTGAAAATGAACCCGACTCATCCATTTAGTCCGTTTGATTGACTCCACATCACCAGCTGCATTTGTCTCAATTTGATGCACATCACCCGCAATTTGTTTTATCTGCGAATCCATTTGAGTTGAGGCTTCCGTCTTCACAGGGTCCCTCACAGGCCAAAGCACTAAACAATTTTGTCGTCCGGACAATCAAAGCAGGAGAAACAAATTTGCACTGAAAATCGGCACGACTCCCCTTGATGTAACTCTGCGAAGAGTGTAGGAGTTCCGAGCCACATTATGGCTGGAGTTTCCGCTGCAAGTTGAGTTCAATGCTTCCAGCCAAACCAGGACAAGAAGTTCGCCTCAGAACATCACCTCAGACCGCGCGTGCTAAGTTCCAGTTTCGTACAACTTGTGCCACACCCATACTTCTTTCGTGTGGTGCACGCACTCGGAAGCCTCAAGAACAATTTCTCATTTCGTGGCCCTTCTGCACCAAAATCAACACAGTCAAGAACAAATTTATGCAAACGAGTTCCCATGGACTCAGCAATTTGTGATGCACCGCAGCAATCATAACCATATCAATAAAGCTGGACCCTGAGTGCTTTGGTCATAATTACATTCCATCAGTTCGGCTCCTGTAAGATTCATTACTGTCGCCAGCAAATGAAGTTATAGGGACAACAACATGAGCACTGAACTTCACAGGGAAATGACTCGGGTTGTGCCTATTAAGTGAGGAGATCAGGATCAGTGAGTGAAAATAAGTTAAGAGCTTTGCTCATTCAGGGACATGTTCATGCATTGGATCATAAAAGTTGCCCCACGAGACTTCGATGTGCGCAATTGTTCGCAAATTGTCGAAGTAAATCCTTTGCTCAACAAGCCAAAGAGAGAATCTTTCCTTGTGTTGGTTTGAGGTCCTGGTCAGTGACCCAACTGCAAATTGATTCTTCCGACAGGTTGTGTCATGCACCAGTGAGAACTCATCACCTCATCAGTCTCCGTTTCTTTTGTGTCCCGGAAGGAGTTCTCGACAGGCAACAAGTCTCCTCTGACTGACGAAAACACGAAACAACGGAATGGAATATCCAGCAAAAAGGACGACAGATGTTGGTCAATGAGTCAGAGGCGATTGCCGAGACAATGCAAGTTCTCGGTCCTGTCTGATTTTATGATCACCGTCTTAATTCCCGTTGAAGATTTGAAACGGTCTGCACGAAACCTCAGATAGACAAAGCAAAATTCAAGACTTCTGCAGAGCGTTGACGAAATGACTTCAAGACCCCGTTCTGCCTCATTGTGTTCAAACCAGACTCTATTCGTTTCACAACAAGAGGTTGGAAACGCAGCTTTGTGTAGGAACTGAAATGGCTTTTAAGTTGAAAGGTTATGCTTGTCCGAGTCAAATGCCTGTCATTTGCCATCTCCTGGTCAGGGAAAACTCTTATGAGCGAAGACTAATTTGGCTGCTGAAAGCAACATGACAGGATGTGACCAACTTAAGGAAACTAGAGTTACCTCCACGGGTCTTCTGCAAGTCAGATCACAAGCTGTCGCGAGAAAATTCTTCTGAAACACACACAAGGCAGAGTCATTCTTAAGTTGTCCATTCGAGGAGAGCGGAGGGTTTTGAAGCCTTTAACGATGTCAGCAGATTGCCCGAAATGTTCGCTGCAAACCGTTGAACATTTCAAAGTTCCACAGTCAGACTGGGCGATGTGTGTCCCTTTTGTACGGAAGAAATCTGCTGGGACGTATCTCGCCTGCAGACTTGACGAGCATAGCGCCAGTGTCTGCGTAGGAGACAAGCAATATTACATTCAATAAACAAATTTGAAACGGACGCAAGAGACGAATCCATCAGAAGCAGAAGCAATGGGGACTGACGGCTCCACTTGTTGGACTCGAGCCGAACCGAGTGTTTTTCTGTACTTGCTTCAGGCAAGGCCGTTCTGTGTGCGTGGCAAGTGAAAAAAACTCACACCATGCAACACAACTTTTTGTCACTGTCATGGTTGTGTTGTTAGACCCCGAGAATCTTTCTTGAGCTGAGAAGAAAAAGTCACATTGCGATCGATTCCTACGTACAGAAGCCTCGAGAACAAGCGGATAAAATCAAAGGACTTTTCCGATCAAAATATATTTTCTTGTTTTGGTTGCACAGATCTTCAGGCGAATCAGTTCAAAATGGATTGGCCAAGTCAGAAGAGCAGCTTGCACTTCCACCAATATCTTCTGCCTGTACCTTTTATCCGGGCTCTTTCTTGCAAAATAAACCATCTGCACAGCCAAAGTCCTGATGTAAATTATTGGGGAAAGCCTAAACCGTTAAGATTGTTTGGCCAGCTCTTGGAGGGTTCAGCACAAGTGCGACTTATTCGGTACAATCTAATTTGAGCGAGTAACAGGACAAATAGAACAAGATGGACCCTGCACTCTCAGACTGCACGACTCGTGGAGTCGTGTGGTGACTCTGGTGTTGTGAAAACCTCTCTGGTGTCTCAAATCAGATTTTGGTTGCTGCGAGAAAATGTTGACTGTCAAGGATTCATAAGGAAACGAAGAGTGAACTCAGTGAGTTTCTGTCATTCCTTCAGAAGCTCAGAAAAATAGAAGATAAACTGTGTAACCCTGCAACGCGCACAGTTCTCTGCGAGCCCATTTGCTGGAGCAACAGGCTTCGCCCACATTGATTTTCTGTGCAAAGAACCGGAGTATTTGAAAAGATCTCCAACCAGCTGAGTGTGATCAATAAAGGAAGTCAACAAGACTCAATTGGTCATGAGGACGGCTTTAAAATCATGTTCCTGCCGCATGTACAACGGCTCCGCTGACTTACATTCCGGGGGAGAGAAAATGAATCCACGCTGACGCTCAGGCTGTTCGTGGGATGGATTCCATCCATTCGAGATCTACTCGGTGGGTCTCACGACTTCGGGATGCCTCTGTTCCATTGTACCCACAGTGCAACAACATGAAACTGAGGACTGGAGCAATGCATGTTCGCTGCCTCTCGTGGGAACCCTCCAACAGCGGCGTGGCGATCTGGCGGCGCCTGCTAGAGCCTCTGGCGCTGTTTATAGTTTTCGGGGCGCTTTGGCGTGTGACCGAACAGCGCCTGTCATGGTGAGTCACAATCAACGCCAAACGTTTAAGAAATTCTACATAAACAAACAAGAACACTCAACAGTGCGGGTATGTTGTTCTGATGTCACTCACACGCTTTCAAATTGTTTTTTGCTTTGGCAGGGAAAAAGCACAACACCCTGAGCACAGTTTCAGGCAAGTGTGAAGAGGTCATATTTGTTTCACCCAACGTTACTGTTCCAAGTAGTTTGTGAAAAGGCTAAATTGGCCAAGAAAAGCACCGAAGGAAGTGCAGTTTTGGAGTGGTTACCAGGCAACAACTCTTTCATTTTTTTGAACTGTTCTCAACCTTGTTGACAACATGAGACGTCGCCTGAACGTTCAAAAGTCAAAGTGTACTGAGACAAATAAATCACTGCAGGTAGAAAATCTTCATGTCACAAACATTTTTGTTCGGACTTGAGAAAACCCGCCCGAATTTCGTGCTGACACAGCGCATTGGTCACAACGGACAACCTTTCCGCCGGTTGAGCCAAGACTGCTCTACACGTCCCAGCACAGAAGTTGCTGCTAATTCGAAGAGACGAGTGAGCAATACAGGTGGAAAGATAGTCTAGAGTCTCTGCCAGATGCGCTCTTGGAACTCACAGGACCGAAATTACTTTTGAGCAAGACGAACACAAAGACTAAATCTGAATCTGGCGGGTAATCCAATATTTACAGAACCAATATGTAGCAAAGTTCCTGTTTCTCCAACGACCACTATTGCTCAACTTGTGAGCGAAAATCAGACACTCGTACTTGCGCATAACGCAGGAATCCGGAACTTCAGGTCAGAACTAAGGGTCAGTTGTGGACGCCACAGAACACCCACACCGCCGGCCAACAAGTTTGTTCACTCTCCCACTTGCAAAAAGGCTCTTGACCTGCAGAAACTAAAACAAGCCACTGCACGACAAATTTGCCTTCAAGCTTTGGGTCCTCCAGATGAAAGGTGTCATGGGCTCTGGCTGAAGGCAAAAAACAAACCAACTGCAGCCACGGATTTGAAAATATAAGCTGGGTAAACCTGAGCGCAGTTTTTGGCAAAAAACAAACAAACAAACAACAACAAAAACACCATTCAAATTTGCAGAAATGCATTTTTTTGGTTTTTCTGAAAACTTATTGACGATTTTGGAAACAATCCTTCAATTAAAATCGTGGCTTGACCAAAACATCAACGGAAACAATAGACCCGCCGATATTGCACTGATAACCATGTTCACACACACTGTCTGAAATCAGCGCAGGCGTTGTGGAGATATGCTCAATTTATCTTCAGGAACAAAACGCAGTGAGACAATCGTTCCTGACATCCGGACCCCAAGCGCTCAGGTGAAACTTCGAAGTTTCTCGCCCCAAACAGAGAAAACAGAGTGTGATCAGTTTTGTCCCCCACTTCACTTTCAAATGGCAGAGTCCTCGAGGCTTCTTGCTTCCCTTCATATCCTGTGCCTAATGACTCACTCCTCAGAACTGCGGGGCATTAAATAATGAATCTGTATAATTCTTGCGCTATCGTCTCTTTATTGAGCCTCTTGAGGGGCCGATGGCCTCATATTGGGTTCCAAAGTGACCAATTCACCAATGAGTTGGACTTTATATTGCAGCTTTGCGGCTCAGTCCAGGCAGCTTTGGGGTCTATTTAGCACCTCAGGGAAGCACTCTGAAAACCTCCAGTTGTTTCTGCCGGCTTTGGAGACACTCGGAGCTTTCCGATAACCGGTGCAATGTCTGCGGCATGACCATGGAATGAAAAGGAGCAAAATATTTTCGATGCGTTTGGTTCCTGCATCGCAGGCCCGAAAACAACCAATTGAGTCCTCTTCGTGTGTGCCCCCAAGCGGAGCAACCTGCTGCACTTCTCACAGTGCCGTCATGGGCCTAATGCGACTTGACAGTGCCACACATTGGGCCAAATGTGTCACTAATTGAGTCAACAAATCCTGTTGATTACCAAAGTGTACACCTGTGACCTCTCCTCAGACCCGCTTTGCTTTCTTTGCGTGTCAGGGACAACTCCAAGAATTGAATTTCACCTCGTCCGAATCTTCTTTGGTCATGACGGCGACACCGACGCGTGTTCGTTCTCGTATCACTGAGATCGGCAGCACAAATCGTCTGCTCACATAATTCCCAATTCAAAACCAGAAAAAGTAAGCTGCATCGTGCACTAAACACGAAATTTTATTTCAAGTAAATTAATTTTATGCATGATTGAGATATATATACTTCTAAATATCGTATTGCTTTGCCATTACTGCGTGATATCGACTATGTATTGCTTCATCCACTATCATATGTACAGTTTTATTGCTTCGCATACACAATATGTGTTTAAAAATTCAGTCTAAAATATCCGATAGCATGTCAAAGAATCGTTGGACAAATGTACAATTTACAAGAGTGCATAGCAGTTCACACTAAATTTCTGGACTGTCGCAACACACCCACAAACGTCGTCTATCAACAATCTCAATTTCCTACACAGTCCCTCCCGTGAGTATTGCTCTGAAACAACCATACCTGTTGATTCTTTCTGACAGAAAATAATGGACACACACACACACACACACGCACAAATACACGACTGCCCTGGTTCTGTTCACAGCAATTGCAGTAAAGCCAATTGTTTCTTTAAACTGTCAAAATCTCAATATGTGCGTGGTAACCATTGCAATGTATTGCTTCAATGATGGCATGTATTGCTTTTGTGATGTGCGGACGAGGGAAACTTGTTGCATCTCAAGTTCCTGGACAACTGTTTGAAAATATTGCTCTTAAAATCCAATATCCCTTTCGGTGAGATGATGTGCCTGAGACCTTTATTGCTTATTTGTGGTCTCTTACAATAGCAAATGTGAAAGGATATGTCTCTTTGAAGATGTAATGAACCTCCTACAATTGTCTAATAAATCGTTGTAGATGCAGGGAATCCGTTTATGTACAGTCGGGCACCGAATCCCCTTGATAGGAGTCCCGACAGTGGGCAAGGTCGGTCCGTAATGTTATAAAACGGGATAACATTGCAATTGAGTACCTATATGGAATGGCTATTCAAGTGGAAGGAATAACAACTGGAAGATCTACATGTGGAGGGGTGGAATGGTGGGCAGACTCGTATCCTGTTTGAAAAGTGTACCGTGTCGAAAAACACTCGTCGGAACCACTCCCAATGCCCCAGGAAAACTCTCCTTTCCACAACCACACGTGAATGAAATGTCCTGGCAAGTTCGAAATTTCGCCTGCTACCGTCAGCTGACAAACGACACACTTTCTTCTCGATGCACGTTTAGAAAATGAAACAATATGTGGATTTTACGTCTTCAGATGGAGTTTTCTCACAGTGCTTTTGATGCGCAGCAGAGGGACCCATTCATCAAGCGGCGGTCCGTCCCAAAGAAAAGCCGTCCCCGCTGTGTGGCTTCTTCCCATTGTGCCTCGAATCCTACTGGCTGTCGAGTAATCCCTTGTATGTCTTTGTAACAAGATTCGCCCGAAATCAAATTATTGCAGCATTGCTCCATAAACCCTTGGCACAGTTACTTGAAATATTGCTTTGTCGGGGCCATTCTGGCTTATTGCATTCCTTATTGCGTTTGCAAGACCACATTCTGTGAAGCAAAGAAAAAGTTGGGTGGGGGTGGGGAAGTCGATATTGCTTATTCTTGTCGTCAGCCTTGTTTTGCCGTTTATCTCACTCGGTGCCTTCCTTGATGCAAGCAGATTCGTAGTGTTTGTTGAGGTATGATTTCAGGGCAAATGTCTTGTGGCAACGTTGGCACTCAAAATGCTTGAATGCTGAGTGAGTTTGCATGTGTGCTCGAAGGTTGGATCTATCAGCAAAGGCCTTTCCACAGTGAGCACATCCGTAGGGTTTTTCACCTGTGTGAGATCTCATGTGGCCTTGGAGCAACCATGGTCTGGAGAAAGTCTTGTTGCAAACAGTACATTCATGGCGAAGCTCATGGGTGAGGATGTGCATGGAGAGCGCTGGCATAGAGACATAGACTTTGTTGCAGTGAGGGCATTTCTTTGCCTGCTGACTGTCGAGGGACCGGTGGGTCTGCTTGTGGCGAGAGAGATTCGATGAAGTTGCATAGTTCTTCCCACACTCATTGCATGTGTATCTCCCTTTCAGTTTGTCTATTCTCAAGTCCTCCGGCCCTTCAGTGTCAATCTCTGTGCTCTTCTTCTTTTTGGAGCGGCCATCAGTGACGAAGAACGCTTCATAAGTGTATTCAACCGTCGCTCCACTGTTGCTGTTGGTTGGACTGCAGTTTCTCTGCTGCAGACAAACTTCGGCCTCTTCCACTGCAGAGAATGAATGCGGTTGTTGAAGCCTCTCCCTGTCCTCCCGCTCTTTCTCCCTTTCCTTCTCCTCAACCACAAGACTTTCGTCAGAACATGTATCGGATACGGGCGGAGAGGCCCTACACGGCTGACTGCCACTTGTTGTGCCCGGGTTGTGGTGGTGATGGTGGACCAGGGGCCCGTGGTGGGTCTGCAGGGGCCCGAGGTGCCTGGAGCTTCCACGGTTGATCGCTTCCCGTGGATCCCCGTCGACCTCCACATCCGAAGAGCCGCTGCTGTAACTCGTCTCCGGAAGACTGGGCGAACCAATGTCTTCCACGTACCCTTCACAAAGATACAAACCAATGGGGACACGTCAATATCAACAATAATGAACACATTGGGAATGAAAGGCGAAGAGAGCTGACTGAAATAGAAAGGCCTCCAGGATTTCAAGGGCCATGCAATGTGGAATGATGCGCTGGAAAAAAGAGACGCTCGGGATCGTCAATAACAATTGTGAGCTGTTCTGGCCGCCTCGGTAAAACACAAACAAAAATTCCTCTGCAACTTCCGTCACCTGAAATGAGAGAAAACATTTCGTTGCCGGGCCTAAGCAGAATCTATTTCATCTGCCATCTGTGCCAAGGAAACAACGCCTCGTGCTCCTCTTGAAGAGACAAACCCTCGTAACTCACTTGTTGCTGACCAATAGATTTCCTTGTGCACGCAAACAACTCAGGACTTAGGCAATCTATGGAATCGTTGGTCTTTTTTCATGCCAAAATTAAAGGAGTTCGAAGTCAGCCGTTGCGTTGCGACTGCAATGACACGGTAATAAAATTACACTTTCACTTGATCAAGCCTCAGTTCCTATCAATGTGGAAGATCTCAACCGATCGAACGATCGACTGCGGCGTCAAACAAACGAAGCATGCTTGCTGCCTCGGCAATGCCAAACAAAGCTGCGACATCGAGTGAGTGCACAGAATTCAGAACCAAGACGAATCGGATTAATTTCACTGATGAACATGCAACGCAGCTCGCCTTCCCCGCGTCAGGCGATGGAGCCCAAACAAAACGACATTCTCTCCGTCGAAATAAACACGCTTTTGCTTCACTTCAGGATAAATCGGCGGTCTTTGGAGGATCTGAATTCCTTCCTTCCCTCCCAATCCCCCTGCTGCTCACACAGATCAACCCCTGGGACAACTTTAAGCAAACAGACCTGGAATTCTGCGACTCGGGAATGGGGATTAATCAAAGGCAATTACCGTTGCGGCGAGAAACGCGTTACTACGTTCCCATTGTCGGTTGCCATTCCATTTATTGTCGGTTGTGTAATTTTAAATGGCTTCGTGTTCCGCACAATGCCGATTCCCGCACCCTGTTTAAGCTGCCTCAATCTTACACTGCAAAAATGAGCTCATTCAAGCCATTTTGCGATTGAATGAGTCAATTTTGAAATTCACTGTTGCGTTTTCCCAAACTTGTTGGAATGTCTCAACGTGTACTGCATGAAGCACGGTGAGAGTAGTTCCCAGTTGTGCATACAGTCAGAAAAGACAAAATTTCAAATTGACCACTGTTTTCTCTGAAATACCTGATCGAAAATCAGACAACTTTGACTGAACGTGTGAAGCAAAAGTGTGGCAGTGAGCCCATGGGAGTCGAAGTGTCCTGAGCGAATATACAGCGCGACTCCCGATACAGAGCGCGACACCGGAGCCGCGGCGGCCGCAGCGCGACGCGACGACGCATCTCACCGGCGCCTCGTCTTCCACTTGTTGGACCCGGGGATCGCGCTCATTGATCTCGACAAACCCGACCCAACAACAAACAGCGCGCGCCGAGATCCAATGTCTGCCCGATGAGTCCCTCATCAATTTCCCTCTCTGATTTCAGTCATTTCAATGACGGGAGATGAGAACGCCTGATGCATATGATAATTGAATGTTTCATTTGATATGATCGAAAAGGCGACGCTCGTGGATGTGAGCAGCATGAAATTGCACGATTTAAATTGAGATTGAAGAATTGCATATTCTGCACTGCCTGAATATTATTCTGAATTCTTCCTCAGCACTTTCATCTGAGACCTCAAAGGCTGAGTATATATACTGAAACCATTTTCACCAAAACGTGAATGTCCCTGAAATATGAACGAAAAACACAAGAGGCAAACAAAAGGAAAGCACAGAACCAGGCTTGCTGAAAAGATAAAGTGCGTTGTCCTCTGAAAGGAGACAAAAAGAAGTTAATAAGAATTATCCCGTTGTCAGATTGCTTCCCACATTCAATTAAGTTGAGGAGATTTATCCGCGCACAACATCCTAACGACTCTCGTAAAATGGGTCACAAAATCGCCTCCTCTCCCACCTTTCCCGACAGCAAGTGGTGTCGTTTCCGTAAAGAAAAGCTGCAAGAGGAACAAACACTGTCCTGCAATTTGTCTCCATGGATGCCGGGTCGTGGTAGTCTGCAAGAATCTGTTCAAAACATCCAAGAGTGTGGGAGGATATTCACTCCATTTTCCAGAAGTAGGTGGTTCTTTTTTGCCGTTCCTTGTGGTTCTTTGGCGTTCGCAGTTTTTGTTTCGGATACCAAGCAAAATATGAATGCAGATTGCACTACAAATGAATTCCTCGGGCCAAAACCACTTGTTGTACCTCCCAATTAGCAACAATTGGTTGCGCGGAATGGACGCTGCACAGCTGTGTGTTGTTCAGGCTGAACTTCGGGAGACATTGCTGATTTGGTCATGAAGAAAGCCAGACCCCATGGAAATTTGCCTTTGACCTTCTATCAGTTCGGATTTCACACCAATACCAAAGAAAATCCTGTACACGAAAGGAAACGCGATTTGGTGGCATTAATTTTTCTCTCTTGCATGCCTTTGAACGATTGGCACAAACTGTTGTGCCAGTGTCGCAAACTTTCCAGCATCGACCGAGTGAACATTTGCAAGCGACCCGTGCAAAGAGGAAAATTTTGGACTACCTTCCGTGAACAATGTGAAAGAAAACGATGTCTGAACGTACCTGTGGACACGGTCAGCGGGAGCAGCGTCGGCGTGTACGGCGTCACCGCCGAGACGCTCAGCGCCTCCGACGGCGTCACCGAGATGGGCGAGATCGGGCTGGGCGCGAAACTGTAGTACGAGGCGTCCACGTCCAGGTCGGCGGCGGCGGCAGCAGCGGCGGCGGCGGCCGCTGCAGAGCCCGAGCTCCGCTCAGACTTGGACTTTTTGACCAGAAATGAGCGCGGCATCTTGAGTAAAGCGTCAGAAGGTACGGCGAACAAGAGACGAGACAGAAAGATCCTAGGTCGACTTGTATTGTCAATACAGGGTGTGCCAGTCACCAACGAGAATCCGCGATTTCTGTCGAGACAGGTGAATCGAATGATTCAAAATTCTGTCCCAGTGATAAAAACTTTGACTGTGAGCAACTCTCAGATTGAAATACTTTGTGTTTCAGTTGTACTTTTTTGTGTGCCTCAGTGAAGTTGCGCTGTCTCAAAAGAAATCAGCACTCAATGTGAAAGCAAGATCTGCAAAGACGTCCTGAGAGCGCACCAGAAGGCAGTGCCTGACTCGGTTCCCTTTCACGCTGAAGCAACTGGTGTGCCTTCGTGCGCGCAGTTCAATGTCCCGCTTCTTCCACCGCAGCGGCTCCTCAAAGAAAAGCGTCACTTCACTGGTGTAGCAACGCTGCTTGTTTTGGGTCAGGTGTTGGTGGTTCCTCAATAGAAACTAATCCATCAGTTTCTCTGCAGGGGAGGCGTGGACAATTGACAAAGCGCCACCGCCGCGCATCAATTGCTCCAGAACGGCGCGTATCACGAACTGCTTGCACGCACAGAACCTGTTGGACTGTTCTCGGTTGATGACGCCTGCATGGCCCCCAGCTACCAGAGATGGAACGAGCTATTGGCGAGACACTGTCCTTGCCTCCTTCTTCTTCTGCAGTGAGACGACGACGCGGCTGTTTGTTGCTTTGCCTGCAGGCGTGCCGCGGATGGTAACAGGAGGCAGTGACTGTTGCATGTCAGTGCGGCGCTGTGTGCACAATGGGTGCTGGCTACGCTGTGAGAAGAGTCCTTTTCCTTCCCCCTGAAATGGCCTGAACATTTGAAAAAATTGTCAAAACTTTTCTATTGATGGTGGTCAAACTGTTCACCGCAAGCAAGAAATGTGAGACGTCTTGTTTTTGTGACAGAGAATAATTCAAAGCGAGACAAGTTTCCACAACAGAAAGTACTTACCCTCCACGTCACGCACACAGCAGCACCACCACAGTTTGTGAGTGTCTGTGTTCTACAGTCAGTGTCTCAGTCTCTGCAGCTGATAACGTCCCTTCCCATTCAGAAGGGTCCCCTGCAAGTGAAGCTGCACGCACCACTACCAATCGCGGAGTCCAAATCAACTCCAACCACTCCAGTGCTCACTCCAGTCCACGCTGGATACAGCTTTAAGTAAAGGCACTCCACTTTCTTCTTCCTGATTAGTATGGTAGTGAGGCGGCAAGATTGGCATCGCCAGGGCCTTGGTACTCTTGTCACGGGGCGGGGTAGAGCTGAGGGACCTACTGTCACAGCCATATCGCACAACTCTTGTCATTGATGAGGCCTGTTTCCGCAGGGGCCCTGCAACCAATCACAAAGATGCAGCTCTGCTGTTGTTGAGTTACGCCTGGTATCTGGTTCAGTGGGGGCCCTGGTGCACACACACGCGAAAAGCAAGGGGGAAAGGCCTGAGGCAGGCGTGCGTGGGGAACCGCCAGGCTGGGGCCACGACGCTAGACCAGGCGCCAGCCACTGCCATAAGGGCCTCACATGCACGACTGGTCACATTGATCCAGGGCACTGGAGTCCAAACAGGTTCCCCACAAAACACACCCAGCATAGCAAATCAGCTTCTGCACAACCCGTCCCCAGCCCACCCGCTCCACACGCTTCATCCACAAGAGCGTCTTGTTATTGGTCGTCAAAACGTCAATGGAATCACAATAAATAATTCTGATCAATTCCAAATTGTGATCTGGCTGAATTCTGCAAAACCAACACCACAATGCACGCCTCAGCATCGGAATCCAGCTCAGGCCGAGATGAATTAAAATCCTGCAGACGGTTCCAGTGTAGCAATCCGGTGCAACTTGCCTGCCTACCTCCATCCATCACTGTCATCCATACATCCATATTTAGCTTCTTTTTCTCCGGGATTTATCATTGACACTCTGTGGCCTGTTCTTAATAAGAAACAGCGCACTGCTCAACCACTGATCTCGATAAAGCCCGTGTAATTCTGGTGTCTGCCTGCCTGTCGCATGCAGTAGGCCCGAATTCAAGAAGAAGTCTCTTCTCACCCACTCGAAAGGCGTATCTTTTCTATATTTTTTCTCAGTTCGCTCTCCTTTTACTTGTTTGGTTCCACAAGGCACTGGGCTCAACAACGAGTTTTCTGTTTCTTGGGGTCCGGCCCCTTTGGGTTCGCTTCCACAAGAACAAAGAAATATTGAGAAGGGAAAAAATCGTTGCTCTTTAGGAATCTGCTCATTGAGAAGAACAGTGAAAACCACCACGCGTCCTGTGAAGAAAATCAACGAGACTCGACAACTTCTCACCAAAGTCAAGACGGTGAAGCCTGACGGTGACGGCAAATGTGGCAAACGCACTTCCACAGTACTGAGCAACTGACATATCGACATTCACCTGTCGACCTGCTCTGCACCTGGAGTCCGGACTCCTTTCCTCCTTGCTGCACGAACAACGCACTCGACTCTTGCACCGTGGGGGTTTGTAGAAACTTCCTGTAATTAATATAATATTTTGTTGAGCCTAAATATGTTTGCCCGCGCACTACAGGTGTGCGCGGAAGCAGCTCGGTGCGCAACAAGTATCTCTCAGGTGTACACAAGCGCCACAATCACACTCTGATGCATTAATTAATTTACCTTTATTTTTCGCACTTTGTGAGTATTCCCCGAGGAAATAAGCGAGATGAGTGCAGTCGGTGCTGTTTGTTACACATTAGAAACATCAAATTAGACGCGACAAGGCTCCGCTAAAAGCTGCACTGTAAAAACATAGCAGTCGTGCAAAACTGTCAAAAGTTACCAAGTCAAGTCCTGACCCAGGACAGACCAGTCCCTTTTTGTGCAGTTGTTCCAACTTCTGGTCAACGATGCCAAGGTTCAAGAGCAAAGTGAAAGTGAAAAGCAACGCCAACTTTGAAATTCGTGAACATGCCCAGCAAACATTTGCCGACGCCACCAGTTACAATCTGCGGAATTCCAGCGCAGCTGGCGTTGAACAGCGCAGAAAGCTGTCATCCTGTTATGGAATGATTTTTGTTTGCGGCGGGAGAGAGAAAGAGTTAGGACATGATGCACTTTTTGTCAAAGAACTTGAGTCAGAGGAAGACAACGTCAATTGGCCCATTTGTGAGACAAGTGAGAGTTTTCATCTGGCTCAGAAGAATCACACTTCCTCAGGAAGCATGGCAAAAATTTTCATCGCCAGATGTAGAGACGATTCAAACGCACCGACAGCAGCGATGCACGCTTGTTGGACTGGACTATCGCAAGAATATCGGCACCTATTGGTCGGACTGAAATCCACTGACCTGATAGAAACACGTCCAGTCCCCAGTGACAAACCCACATGAACACTTGACTGGACAAGGACGTGTCCGTTCCTTTGGACAAACTCGTTTGTTGGCACCAAGGAACACTCGCCGGAGTGTTCGTCTGCAATCCTCAACATTGAATGTAGGGCGACTGGAGAGGGGTGGCCAACATGTTGTTTGACCCCCCATCCACAATACTCACCCAATTTAATGTCGCCTGACACTTCAAAAATTGAATGTCTGGTGACCAGGGGCAGGATCACCCAACAATTAGATTGTCACTTCCCAAGTCACCAAGCATCTCATGTCACCCAACATTCAAAAATAAATGTCTAGTGATTCCCCTGCCCGCCAGCACATGTCACCCAGAATTGGAGGGTGGATGTTGGTGGGGTTTGGTGGTGGTGACAAAGCGCCGAATGTTGACACACACACAACAACGGAACATTACGCTGCAGCTTGTCCGGCGAGTGTAAAACCTTCGCAGACTGATCGAAACGTGCTGGTTCTCCATCTTTGGTATCTGCCAACACAACTCTGCGAAAAAATTCACCGCGTGAATCATCCATTTCACGAGCTTGTGCTTCAAGGTGCACTATCAGCTGATGACGAAAACTGTGCTTCATCTTTTTGCAACGGGGCATTACTCATCCTGTCCTTTGCATTAGCAGTTATTCAAAAATCGGTAGCGCACACCCTGATGCTAATATCTGCCCAGAGGGCAAACCCAATAAATCCAACTTCAAAATGTGCTGCAAAAAATCATGTCTCGAAGCAAGCACTCACCACCTGTTGGTTCTGCAGGGTTTTCCCGACTTAACGCATTGACTCGAATCAATTATGCATAACTCATCTCATTCAAACATCTCTCCCACATTGCAACAATTTTTTCTCCAAATTAATGAACATACTTCAACTGATGTGGATGAGTTAATGAGATAATGGAAACATCACAGCTTGGAAAAAAGAGAAACTTGTTTCCATGGACAATGTCGCATGCAGTTTGGCGCGGCCTATTGATGGCTGCCGCTGTATCAAACATTTATGGCCGTTTAGCGTTACTTTACAATGCTATTGAGTGGCTTACACTGATTTGGAATGGAACACCTCTCTTTTGATGCGAGGTACCTGATGTGCATGTGTCATTGATGTGTCACAGAGCCGGTGGGCCTTCAATTCTGAAGCTGGGGAGACTGCAAAATTCATCGTGCAGGTAGAGTGAAAAAGACATCCGCAATGTTGCACTGTTTCATCAACTAGACGGATACTGTGAGAATGCGCCGATCACGGTAAACTATGGAAACAAACACGATAAAATGTTTGAAACAGAAGGGACACTTTAATTCGTGTCCACGAGAGAATTGGAAACACCAGCACACGTCCCAAGTTCCGTTGAGATGGGACACTCTTCTTCGCGCCAGTCTTGCTCGTACTCCAACCACAATGTTGGGACTCAAGCCAAAAGAAACATGTTTCGTATGCAGATTATTCTGCTCTTTAAAACCTCCACTGGGGATCCGCGTATCCTCCTGCCTGCCTGTCTGTCTGCTCTCCACCAGTCAGGGTTTTCCTTTGACACTGAATTTCTTTTTCTGCAGGAGGCCTTGATGATATTGTGGAGGATCTCCTACATCTAACACTTGTGACCTTTCAATTATTCACTTTGTGCAGTCAGGGTAAATCTTGCATTGAAGTTGCAGGCAGAGAAGAAAACACGGGCTGCTTTCAGAATGTTCGGTCACCGCACAACTGCCGTGTTTGGACAAGCGCAGTGAAAATCTCTTCGGGCTGAAACAAGAAAGTTTGCTGAAATCTTTCTTGGAACAAACTCGTGTTTTGTGTCAAATTAGAAACACGAACATTGCTTTACGAAGGTAATCCACAAAGAAAGGTCTGCAGTCCAAAGAGAAGGGAACCATGTGGTAGATTGTGATTGAATGAATTTTATCTTTGAACCAAGATGTGAAACAACACTTTGTATAAAAGAAAACTTGTATCAGTGTGACAAGAACTTCCAGAAATGTGAACCAAAGTTTGCTGGAGATGG
>JAAUXT010055493.1_pt1 | contig 33670 bp, 29 predicted proteins | sample 7278171 | NCBI WGS metagenome assembly JAAUXT01 (sample SAMN14350112, study PRJNA611818) | marine sediment metagenome | isolation source: surface marine sediment (1.8m) | place: French Polynesia: Moorea | collected 2018-08
ATCAAAAATGGTCTATATGAACGCATCACCAAATTTGACGCACAAAAAAGTTTTCCGCAACCGCAAAACGCATGCCGCAACCGCAAAACGCAGCTGTATATGAATGCACCTGAAGAAGCCGCAGCCCGAGCCGTCGGCCGATCCCTGATAAGCCACGTTATTAGAGAGTTTTAGGTGCAAGACGTGCCAAGACAACACCCAGTCTGACATCCGGTGGCAAATCACCATTTTTTACGTGGCAACACAACTTGCCACGGAGCAATTTCCGTGGCAATCTGACACATTTTTCAAAGCTGCATTGAGCAATTTTTTTTGACAATTGGGTGCAGGGTATCCTTGCCCATCACTGCATTGAAAATGGCAGTGATCCCTTATTTAATTCACTCACTTTTGGTGGTAAATCAAGAGGTGCTCCCACGTTTTTTGCCACGTTTTTTGCCACGTTTTGATGGTTGCTTCCACCAGACGTAAAATGGCACCGAATTGGGCTCCCACGTGCTGCATCTAAAACTCTCTAATCTGGGCACATCCCCGGCGCTGTTTCAACTGACACCGCGTCAGGTTTACACGCGCACAAATCCACTTTCCTGTGACGAGTGCTCTCGTTCTTGTGAAGTGCATTTCAAAAATTAACCCACATGCTTGGATCTTCTGGTCAGGGTGTGTTCAAGGATCAGGGTCTGTGGAGAGGAGAACCGTTTGTGCAAGCGCAAGTCCATTCACTTGTTCATGTGCGGAGGCTTCACTCAAGAACCACTCAAGTTGCCAGGCCAACCGAATCTCCAGGTCTCGAAAAACAGAATCAGAACAAGATTGAGTCTCTTTTTGGGCACTTGAGATGCAGTGTGATGGGGTCACATGTTTTTCACTACCATTTCTGGAGCTAGCACAGCAGAAGTTAATCAAATAACTTGCACTGGAAGACTGAATGAAAACCACAATCCCACTCACTCTACGAGATTGCCTTTTATTGCAGTTGGAGCTTTGACCGTAATCTTTGGCTGGGTCCGTTTCTTCATAAATTCTCCTTTCCCGGCATCTTCGCAGCTGGGTACGGACTGAACAGTGTCCCCTTGGTGTTCATCTGAATCTTTTGAAAAACACCACCTGAAAGAGCAAACATTATTCAAAGGTCTCAATTTCACTTGCTTTTACAAATCTGTTTTCTGACTGCATGTGTACCTCCAACGCAGACTGCAACATACAGCATTGTGCTGCCCATAGTGGCCAAGTATATAAGTATATTTTTCGTGTTCATGGCGTGAAGAAACTGCTTTCTCATGGGCTCTACATCTTCCTGCTTATTTCCAGTGGAAATTGTCGCCCAGCCAGCCACAAAGAAAGATCACTTCTGCAATAGATCAGGCCACAGCCACAGCACTGAGGCCTTGGTATTCACCAGAAGCCAAAATACATTTCGATAAAGTTGCCAAGTTTCTTCACCACCTTCCTCTCCAAGGGACCCAATTGGTCGAGGAATATGTTATATTCGTATCATTGCTATGCAGACCGGTGTGTGGTACATTGACAATATAATTTGTCTACATTCACACCTTCGGTGGTTCTTGCGTCCAGCGGGGAGCACCATCCACAAAACCACATTTATTGTGCGCTCCACAACACAACACTTCTCTCGGCTCACAGGAGTCTCCTCACAAATGAAGTTTTCAAATGGCATTCAGCAGAGGATCCTCAGACGAGCAAATTTGATTTGAAAGGATGTGGAAAATGCTGCACTTGGTTGGGTGACCTGCAGTCCGCAGTAGCATGTGTGGAGGAACCTGTGGACATGAAGAGGTCTGCCTCAGTTCAACCAAGTTTTGGAATTTGAGGAGGAACCTCTCTGGAGGAATCTCCAACACAAACGCCTTGGATGGCGTGCCAGAACGGCGGTGAAAAAAGTTTCGTCAGCCTTCTCTGATCCATTGTGTCCCCACCCATCTGTTCATTTTGAGATGCAAATTGCTCACGAACTGACAAAACGACCAACCGGCGAAAAGTTTTCACTTTGTGCAAGATCTATCTTTTCATTGGACAAATTTTGACACCTGAAATCGACGTGAAGATGTCCCCAGAAATGAGCGTGGCTGGCCCGTCGGTATATCCAGAGTCACTGCAATGGTTCCAATCAATGGAGTCATAATCCAGGTGAACCAGGCTCGTGGATCCGAAAGAGAACCATGTCCGCCAACGGCAGTCTCAAATGTGTTGGCCTGTTCCAGGAAGTGCAGTCAGGAACGACAAAAAGGGCCTTTTTTGTCGGACCTCTGCAATTGGTTCTGGGCTTCAAAACCAACCAGAGAGTGTTTGTTTCCACGCTCTCACATCTGCATTGGTGAACAAAGGATTTGTTTGAGACGGCGGGAACCTGACTTCAACTTCAAAATGACCCGCAAGAATAGCAGGAAAATTGTGTCTGTGGTGCCATATCGGGGATTTGCACTGTAGTGGCAGGGCCTCAAGATGCGCCCCCAATCTGACAAGTTTGACATCAAAGAGGACCCAACTACGTTCAAACATTTTAACCAGGAGAGGCCAGCGCACTGAGTCACCTCAGGCTCTGAAATTTATCTCATCGCATTTCGCTGAACTCACGAGTCACTCGACTCACTTGTCGTTCCACTTTTTTTTTCAAAATGCAACTCGGCCAAACCTTCTTCAGAGCGATTCACATTTTGAGAATGACGAATCACAATGGGGGTCAAATCTGCATCTTTCATGAATCACTCACAGTTCACTGCACCGCGGCCTTATGAATTATTCTGCTGCACTTGAGATGAGGGAGGAAGGGCTCCCGGTTCACGCGGGTAATCTCCAGGGCCCCGATTGTTTTCATGCGGAGGGAGAAGGTAGCAGCACATGCTCAAGAAGGCAACAGTGGGAAGAAGTTCTTGGAGCTCTGCGGAACTGAGCCCTTGAGGTGCATTTGACAGCAAAAGTGAAGCAGGCAAAATATATGGGAAATGATCCACCAGTGAGAACTCAGGAGAACTAAGTTCAGTGCTTCTGGAAATCCTGAAGAGACAAAGACTTTTCAGTCTTCAGGCCACAAAAGCGAAGCCAGTCTTTTGTGCTCGGAGATGTCACTGTGTCTGAGAATATGGAGTGTAGAAAAAGATCAACCCTCTCCTTCAGGCTCTTGGATGGTGTCAAGCTAAATCCGCTGTCAGTCCAAAAGGGTCTTTGAGCAGCTTTTCCCTCACTTGTTCAACTGGGTACACACGTCAACACCAGCACCCAACTGACGGGAGCACCCAAACAATTTTGAGTTTTTGTGCCTTTGAGCATCAAAGGACAAACGAGTCACACAGTTTCACTGAGTGATGCCAGAAATGGAGGGAATCATGCACAAAGTTTGCATCTGCACTGCAAAAGTCGGTAGAAAGGATTGAAAATGTGCGTTTCAAAACGCGGCATTCCTTCCCCGCCCTCTCTTTACGAGCGCTGACGATGGACGGCTCCCAGTGTGCTTCACGAGGCGCTGGGATGACGTATAGATTTGTGATTTGAATGCTACAAGATGTCGAGTGTCGGTTCATCAATGCTTCTGCGCACAATAAAGGAGAGGAGCGGGGCGGAGCCGATACATCACCCGCCATCCGCCCTGCCCTCGCAGCTGGTGTGAAGTGCATCCACGAAAGCGAGCTGTATTTTTCGTCCAGGATTTGGAGATCTCTGTATAGGCAGGTGTTGTGACGAGCGGGTACTTTAGCAATGCGTGCCCTTTTGTTCTGACGGATCCAGGACGCCTGAGGACACAGAAGAATGTTTTAAGGGAGAAGAACGGGACCAAGGTTCCTGCGCACGGAACCGCCTTAACTTTGACTACTTCTCGAGTGTGTGCGACTCTTTTTCAAATTTCTGCTTGTTGGTTTAAAAGCACTGACTCACGTGTAACGAAGTCACGTTTTTCAACTGCAGTACGAGCACTGACGGGCCAGTCGCGACAACAGAACTTTTGAGCTTCTTTCCAAACAAATAACAAAACAATTTTGAGCTCAACCACAGCCGTTCCAGTTCTGCGAATTAATATCCAGTATGTCTGTCTCACGGAACAAAAACAACAACATTCAGAAGTATGTGTTTTTCCAGGCTTCACCAAGAGAAATATGCAAAGTAACAGAGAGTCCGAATTCCGGGCCTGACGTTCAATCTGGTCCCAAATGGTGAAGGTGGATTTGAGCACTCCTCCTGTGTAGGCTCCGGACTCGAGTAGTTACAACCTCTTCTGCGAATCCGCGACGCGCCCGTACATACTAATGCCCCCATCCAGACAGATATCCTCAACACCCACTCCCTCTCTGTCTCTCTCCTTTGTAAAAACGGCCCGAGAACAAGAAAGAAATACTTCACTTGGAAATCGATGGGTTTTGGTCAGTTGGACGAAGCTTGGTTTCGCAGTTTGAAGGTGACCTCACCGCAAGGCGATTTTTGTCCTGCAGAATTTTGTCACAAAAAGTTTCCAGTTGACAGGTTTTCTTTCTCGACCAGGTTTTGGGTTCTGCCATGCTGTTCTCAAGTTGGTTTCCATTGCTGAACATCACGAGTGAGATTCTCTGAAAGGAGGCTGAACATTGGAGAACCAAAACCTGACTCCCCGCTCGAACTCGAGAGCGTGCAAGTCAAAACCGGAGCAATTGTGCAGATATGTAAATTCTTCTTCTCACACTCCAGCACGCCGAGGGAAAAACGATACAAATTTTCATGCAGCCACTGGCTTCGGCTATTCCTTTGCGAGTCGAAGAACCATTGACAGTTATGAATTCAAACAAATTGCATTGTCACCTTTACAGCTCAGGCACAGCCCTTGTGATGCATAGCAATAAGTGCAGCATAAAACACTTTCCGGTGCCTTCCTGGCCCACAGGGATGGGATCTGTATTTTTGAAGAGGTGCCTGCCTTTTGCCAGAGTGCAACATTTCAACATGGCGTTTGGCTTTGTGAACACTTTCCTGTGATGAACAGTGCAAAAGGGAGTCGGGGGTTTTCAGGTAGGGGCCAAAAATAGAGAGCGCTGTGCGAATTTTCTCACTTCCTGTTTCCAGTGACGTGGTTCCGTTGTGACCGTTTATGATGAAGTTGCAATTCATGTGAGTATTTTTTGCGCAAAATTCAAGTAAATAGTTCTGTTTCTCGGGTCGTAATGTGCAGGTTCACAGGCAAACCTTCTGCACAAAAAGCTCCACGAGGTTCCACCGAAAACACGCGGTTCGCTCCCCGGAGCTGCAGATGCAGAGACCCCGAGTCCTGATGAAGCGGGACAGACTCTCCCAATTCCGCTAAGCAGATTGCGCTCCAGTCCTGAAGGTTAAATAAAATTTCAATCTGCCCGGGCAGATAAGATCTATTCACACTTGGAGACAATCCTCAGTGAAGCCTTATTGACTCTCGGATTGCCTTTCGGGCCTTTCACCCAAATCTCCGGGATCTTTATAAATTGGCCAAAGAAGTCACAGTGACTCACATGTGAGGAGAGAGGAGCGGGGAAACTGATTTCTGTGCGCAAGGTGTGGTGTAAATGTTCTGTTGAAATGAATGATCTGAAAAACATTCTGCAGAACAATTGTGCGTTTTTCACAAAAGAGCGCTGTTCAGGTTTTGATTCGGAGAACAGGATTCTTGTGAGCTGGGGGTCTGTGAGTTCAACACCTTCCGACTGAGTACAGTTTCCATGTCACAGTTCACAGTGGAGGTCTACGTGGGTGGAGCCGCGGTATACTACAGGTCGCGGAGCACATTGTGTGGGCAGCGCGAACGAACTGAGCCGAACTCGCGGGGATTTCATGGGTGGTGTCCTATGCAAATGTGATCAGAGCAGTTTTGGCCGCTTCCTGGGAAATAACGGATTCTGGTCACAGTGCCCTGAGTCCCCGGACACAAGGCGCGCAGAGTTCACCAGTTGCCATGGCTGCTCCAGTTGCCATGGCTGCTCCAGTCCTCCGCAGTTACAGGGGTCAACCAAGATTCCCTTTCCCACGTTGTTCCATCCACCTTGTTTTGTCGCACTGTTTGGAGGAAGCGACACCTCCTTTGATTGACGAAGAATGGATGCAACCTTTTTCTCAAAAACACAGGAACCCACAGGTCTGTTCGTTTTGGACCAACCTGCTGAAGCGAAATACGATCGACGAGAAATCTGCACATCCACTGTCACGAAACATCTCGGGACTTTCACCCACATTGTGCAGCACAAATTTGTCAGATTGAAATTTTCCCGAGAATGTGACTTTTCAGTGCAGTCATTCAGCTTTCCAGATCTCTCAAGACGTTGACCATCGTTGCTGCTTCAGTATCAAGAAGTGGTGTTTTTGCTGGGCGTGTCCAATTTCAAGTTGACCTGGCAGCAAATTGATCCCGTTTCCGTTCAAAAAAGCGGACACACAATGCTGCCAACTGAATCACGCTCGTGATGGTGGGAAAACGGTTTCGCAGCAACAAGTGCAATACACCAAAAGGACACTGCTCTCATGTTTTCTCCCAGCTGCATCGATATTTCTCTTGTGTCATTTCGTAAGGAATCAAATGTGGCGAACTGAAAAAAGTCCTGGAATAAATTGTCAGGTGTCCTCTTTCCGTCGTTATACAGAACAGATCCGCAAATGTTCTCTTCCGTGTGGCCGCGCCCGTCCAGAAACAGTGCAAAAACGTGCACTGGACAAATGGAAAGAAGAAACGAGATGACAGGAATTTCGTTCCAGATGACTGTTGATTGTTGAGCACAATAGAATCAAGAAATCATGAAATCAAGAAAGTCAGTTCAACAAAACTGGGCTTTCCTCAGTCTCGGGCTCGGCATGGTCCCTTGAACACAAAGCATTGAACGAACAACTGCGTTTGAGGGGTGTAGCCAAGACAAGTGCATCGGTGCCATCTTCAAGTGTACGAGAGAAATGGCTGAAAACCCAAACGCAAGCGCACACTTCAAGACTTGGCGATGGCGATACCTCAACTGCATGAGCAACGGTCTCCCGGTTTCTGTGCGACGTCAGATTTTGCAGAACGCACCTGCAGACAAATGTCCGTCTGAAAGCAAGAAACGACCATTTGGATATTTTCACCTTTTCATGTTGTTGAGTTGTTCACTGCTTTGTGTTGCCCCACGAAAGTCAACACGATGTTTCATTGAGGGGAATGAGCGTTCGGTGCCGGGGTGGCGTGCAACACGCTGCAGTCAATTTGTTTCAATCGCTTCCTTTGCATGCAGCAGCCCAGGCTCCTGGAAACACTGACATTACCCAGGTGAACAGCATTGTTCGCCGCTGAAAATAGCCTCAAACTTCAGCAACAACAAACAGCGCAAAATCTCAAGAACCTGCGTGAACAGTCAGCGATCTGGTGGCTCTGTGCGAGCATTGCACCTGGCTGCATATTCATAAGCCCCCACGGTTGTTTGTGGCAAAAATTCTGCGGTCAGAAACATTGACCTTTTGCTTTCCTGTTCGCTTCAAAGAAACCAAACGGAAAATTGCTCCCTGCCACAATAAAAACTGCGCGAATTGCCGGGAGTCCATTGTAGGGGCATGATTTACGACGACGGCAGATTGGACATGATGTATAATTAGTTAGCTCAGTGTTAGATCAGCCACCAGAGGAAGCAAGCAGGTGTGTAAAGAGCAATTCAATCTTCCGTAAGGACCCATCCGAGAACCAGGGGGAAATTATGCTGCTTCAAGCTGATCAGCTCTCGCAAAGTGCGCACAGCTTTCTGTCGTTTGATGGCCGGAATGTCCCGAGTTGTTTTGTGCGCGTGTTTTTGTCCGGTGTCGGTGAAACAAACACGGGATCTCTGCCCAATGGGTCTCTAGTGGGTGGAACAGAGACAAAACAACACGAGGTCATGGACTCGGGACATTTGTCACTCAAATGGAACAATGGATGAAGCATTGTCCAAGTGATGACGTTTCTGTGTCTGACTGTGTTTTTCTCCTTCAGTGAAAATCTTCCAACGAGAAGGGAACAGAGATGTTTGTGTGGAGAACAGTGTGCGGAGTTTTTCTGTGCGATGCTCCTCTTTAGGAACAAGAACTGTAAAACCAGAGGGAAATTACAATCCCTCTGTGGTTATTGACTTGTAAAGGCGGCGGCTTCTGTTTGTTTCGTGTCAGTCATAATTTGCTCATTGCGCGAACATTCCCGTTTGTTGCTCTGTGGCTGTTATCCAAACCACAAGAAAATTTTCAAGCCAGAGTACTGTTTCCTCCAAGCTTGCTTCCTTGCTCACGACGGACGCGTAGAAAATTTCCAACATCCTTCAATGCATCATTTCGGGTGTCCGGCAAAATCCAACCCTGCCAGGGACGAAACAAATGATGATTAGGTTGGTTGTGTTTGAGAGTGTTTTGCCCGCAGATCTCTCCTTCCGGTGAGCCTGCGGCTCACGGACCCATTACACCGGCAGGGCCTTGTGCAACCGGAAGTGAGCAATTTCCTGACACTTCCCCGCTTCCCGAGGGCGACGAGAACCGGAACATCAGCCGCGGATTGTCCGATTATCGGATTAGCCTTGGCGGGTTCGCTCGGAGCAGCCGATCGCGAACGGGAGAACGCGCTGATGCTCTCACGTGACGCTCCCACGTGACGTTCGCAACGTGACGCTGAAAACTGCGTGCAAATCATGCGCAGTTATGTGCTGAGTGAATTCCGACGTGTCCCAAGGATGCCATTGCTCCTTTCGACAACACCAACAAAAAGTGCAAGACAAGAAACAGCGCAACCACATGTTCCTTGGACCAAGAATGAAGACCTGAAAGTGACTTGCGATCCAGAACCAGGCTCTGCTCAGTTGCGCCACTGTTCCAAACCGAGGGGCCCAATTCAACTTTGAACAAAATCCATGAAAATGGAAACTTTCTTGCTGTTCTTTTCAGGGCGTCAAGCATTGGGATCTTCCTTGGTTCAGCACAAAATTTTGCATGAGAGCCCTGCTTATGCCCAGTGGATGAGCAACGAACTACCCAGTGCAGAAGCCGACAGAACCTGAACAAGAAACGAAGTTCCAACACTTGATGCGACACTTCTTGTCATCTGATCACTCCAACACACTGCAAATTTTGCTGTCACGTTGTCTCTTCAGTTCCGCTGGAGACGCCTCGCAGCTTCCGGTTGAACCCTGAGAAGGAGGTGACGGACACGACGGCCGACTTCCTGTGGGAGCAGGTCAGCACGGGGCCGTGGCGTATGCAGGGATTCTTCCGCGGATACAGCGTGAGTACACCACCTTCTTCTTCAAATAGTTCAGGTGATTCTCTCCGGTGGACTCCTTTGCAGGATTTGGGGAGTCCTTGGATCAAGACCTGTGAGCGAAAATCAGGATTGCTGGTTGGTCGGAAGTGATTTGGTTTCTGCCTCGGGTTCATTGGGAGTTGAGGTCAGTGACTTTTGGCTCCCAGGGAGCGTACGTGGTGGTCTGGATCTTGGGTGTTGTGGATTCACGAGAATCAATCTTCAATGGAAAAGCAATTGCAAAGTTCAAGTATCACTCACTGGGATCATCTTGTCAAATCAGTTGAATGTGCAAGTGCAGGTTCCAATTCTGAACGCTGTTCACAGTGTTCTGAGTTTCACACAACCAGCTTTGTTGCCAAACAAACTTTTGTCAGTTTCAACGTGTCAATCCACAGAACATCATTTGTGCTTTGCATTTGTGACCTGTGTGCGAATCTGAGAAATCTGGAACCTTTGTTTCCCCTTTGACTGTATGGGAAGCTTTCAAGCATGGAGTGGTGGAACAGTCAGCACGAGGAAAAACTGTTCAGAGATGAATGAACAACAAACAGAGTGCGTTATTTTTCAATTTATCCAAAGGGTATCTTCGTAAACTGCAAATTTATTTGTTTGCTGGTTTCCAGACTCGCAACATGTGTGGGAATTACCAATTTACTCGAGACTGGGCCATCTGTCATCCGAGAGGCTTCTCTCCGCATCCGTACCCACTGGCCACAAATGACAAATGGAGCTAGTTGCGCGCTCTTCGCAGAACTTGGGGCTATTTTCACGCGCAGGGCGCCGATCTTTGGTCTTTCAGAGACAAAACTAAAACTGATGCGCCCTCGTATGATGGATCGAATGGATAAGGGCAGAAATGCGTGAATTCCTTGAAAAATTTGAGGGAGGGAGGGCTGGCCTCGGTTTGAGGTTCCTATGGCTCATTCACTGCGGATGATGTTGCTGAGTTGAATATCATTCAAACAGATCGTGCTTTCTTTGACATGGACTTTAGTTGATTCCCAAAGACAAGTACGCATTGGCAGAGAACGGCAGCAGGCTTTTTGTTTCTCTGCATGGGTTGAGCCCTTCCCGTGATTTCCACACGGCTTTCTCCGTGCTACAGCCACGAAATGCCCACATTGGTTATTTTCAAGGACAATGTAACAACTTTTCCGTGGGTGTGCCTTTCAGAAAATATAACGTTTCACGTCTCGCGGGGTGTGTGGCGTAAGAACGTGTTTAGACAGTAAGATTGGCGCAATTGCATTAGGCCTAATTCAGAAACCTTTCCTCTTGTCATGTCCAATTCAGATCTGAAGATCCTTTTCTACCTGCAGGACATTCTTCATTTCTTCTCCCAACAGGATATTTTCTGCGTCTCGATTCTGCACTTTGCAGTAATGGATGGCAATTTTAACATGGGTTGAGGTGTGAAATTGTAAATGGATGTCACCAATAACCGAATGGCGTGATCGTTTCACACTTGATTATGCCGTCGCATCTGAAAATAAATTCCGCAGGCAATGGACCCAGACCTCAATTCTCTCTGTATCAGACCAGTTCTAAATTGTTTTGCAAGCTCAAGCAAGCATTCTACTTGAGACTGAAAAATCCTGCCACTGCACGTGTTGGTGTTTCTACATGAGAAATTGTTGAATCGTGATCTCGTTCTGTGAATCTTCACCTTGAAGTCTGTGACAAACAAAAAAATGTTTTGCTACATCTGCGCAGTTTTATGGTCTTGCTGGACATTTCAATTTGTCACTCGAGACAAGGTTCTCACCCTGGAAATTCGTCAGCATGAATAATGAAGATGTCCTGGATAGTGGAGAAAAAAGTCCGAGCGAGTCTCCGACTGGAGCGACATTGGCTAGACGTGCACCAATGTCGCACCAATCAAGGATTCGGACACAAAGGCGAGAGATCGATAGTGATGGGCAGAAACGCATTGACTTGTGTGTCAGGTAGTTATTGATAAGCCTTGGTTTGAATATGTGCTGAGACAGAAATGTGATTTTTGAGAATTGGTGGACAGGCATTTGAGGAAAGATTCAGCAAGTTTCAGCAGGTTTCTTCGCACTTTTCCAAGGCTCCAGCACGCACCTGAACGAAAGAGTAAACAGACTCCAGAAGTGTAGTGTTGGTGTAATGCAGAATGTGGTGCTGTTTGTGTGGGTTGGGTTGGTTCCCAAGACGTAACATTCTCTGGAATCCAATGGGTCTCTCACCTCCACCACTGGGGATGTTTCTTCAGGCTTGACCATCGCACAGACCTTTCCAAATCAGTGTGTCCAAACAAGAGCAAGATGAAGGCAGACAAAACGGGAAGGAGAAAGTGTTTTCTGCCGAGGCAGCTTCGTCTGTGACGGTGTTAAATATCAGCTGTGTTTGCTCAGCAACTGTTGGCAAATGAGATTTGTCCTTTTTCTGCAGCGAAGTAAGGTCCTTATATCCAGCGGTATGCTTGTGTCAGCGTTCCTACGCAGCGGGAGATAGGTGGGTTCATTGTGCAGTTGTTTTCCACGGCAAATGGATGGCACTGATCACTTAGCAGCCGCGTGTGATTGGAGGGACTCGAAAAGCTTTCCAACTCAGTTTCTCTCACGTTTGAGGTGGAATGAAAACCTCAAGTCAGTCATCAGTGACTCACTGATTGGGATGTGTGGTGTTTGTTCACGCCAAGCCCAATGACAGTGAGTGTTGAGACAGTCAGACACTGTTGCCCAATTTTGAGCCTTCACAGACGTTGTGTCAAACTGCAAATCACCATCAAAAGCAGAAATTCCAGGCCAAGTTCCCCAGACACTAAAAGACCCCAAAACACAGAACCATGTCGCCTGATTCTCTTTGCAAATCTTGTCTCATTGAACCTCAATAGACTTTTATAATGAGAAACTACTCAACGCTGCCTTGGGAGACGAGCAAGCGCCGCTCCAATGGGGTAACCGTGAACCGCTGCAGCTCGGTGCAAAGCGACTCAGGTTTCTTTCAATCCAGATCGATTTGCAGAAGCAATATTATCTCCTCAAACCACGGACCTGAAACATTGAAGGCAGCTCGAACTGTGACAGCTCCGAGTAGTGCGGACCAAACACCCATAAAACTTGCACAAACACGTCCGAAAAACCTGTTTTCCCCTCTTTTCTGCAAACTTCTTCGTGTTTTTTCGTTGACCAAGGCGCACTTGTGAAATGGATGGGCAGTTTGGACGCCTCCTTCAGTGGTGAAGCTTCTGTGGTCAGTTGTGGTCATCTGTGGTTTTGTGGTATTCATCACTCCCGAGACCAACCTCGTTGTCTCTGGCTCTTCAACAAGATTGCCAAATCTCAAAACATCTGGAGTGCGCACAAGCGTCAAAAGTCAACAGGTGAAGCTCTCATCGCCAAACAGCATGAAGCGACATTTAGTTTTTTCGCCGATGTACCTCGTGCAGACTCCATGGATTGTGAACCATTGTGCGTTCTCCAAGTCGTACGTATCGGAGCAGTGAACCAGAAGTGTTTATCACCATGAGTACACCTGTCAGCAAGTATCGATTATCGATCGCTGAACCAATTGGTTTTTCTCCGAATCCCCTTCTGTGGTCGGTAGCGTGTCGCTGAGGGGTGAAGGAAAAACGGGTCACTTTGTTGCTTCTGAAGTTCTTCCAACAAGGTTTGCAAACATTCCGAACAATTCTGGCTTCATTTGCACGAACGAAGACTCAATGCTGAACGTTGAGAATTTGCGTTTTGCCCAAATTTTAGTTTCTCGCAGACACGCAGCGTCCTCTGCTAAGAAAGCAGAAGTTGAAGCAACATCTGGGTCACGAGCCCTGCGTCCTCAGACGCGGCCCCGGCGTCTTTCTCTGCGCTGAGCAGACGCGGTGTCCATTTCCCCCGACGCCGCAATGATTCGACTGAAACCTGATGAATCTGGATTGATCGAAGAGGTGAAGCACGTCTAGACCCCTTCCAGGCACAACAAGCTTTGTTTGACTCAAATAAAAGAACGCTCTATTATCCAACAGGTATTGATGTGCACCTTGGAACCATGAGCTACTTATTCTATTGGAAAATCTGCAGACAAGAAAAGCAGGAGAAAACTCCACTGGGTGGCTTTTGATGCACATCAAGCAGCAACCGCAAACCACCCAATGCAGAGGTGCAAGCGATTCTTTTTGATTAATTTTAAACATGATATCGGGGGCTACAGAAGGTTCAGCACTTCATTTCATTGGATGTCATATTTTGAGCGAAAGCGGAGCTGTGATGCGGCTGGCACCTCGTCGGGCTGAACACTATCAGAGGCAAATCAGGTGATGGCCTCGCGTCGGGAAACAGTCCTTGTGAAATCCCTCCCTCAAATGGGGATCTGTTGTTATTGCTTCCTGCAAAGCTCCTGCAGTAGAGCTGTTGCTCAAGTTCACTTCATTGTCGTGTTCTGTGGACACAGGGAGTTCCAATGACATTCTCCCTTGCTCAAGATAAGAAGGAACTTTCAAAAAATGTTTCACATAAGAGACAGCACTGGTTCTGGCCATTTGGCGGACTCCTCTGCCCTGACATTTTCTGCGACAAAGTCCACGATCACGATTGTAGGATTGGTCCGCCTCTCAAGTTCCAACACGAAAACCCGAAGGTTCACCTTTCCCAATGTCACTTGAAAAGTGATGGACATCGAGAATTTGAGAGCCAAGGTACTGGCGACGGCCAAAGTCTGGCAGACACAGAGAAAACAGAAGTGGAGGGTGGAGTATCGTGTGCGACACACGGGGGACGCTCACTGCGAGTCGAGGATTCCGACGCGACTGTATTGATGCCCCCACCAGACGCCAGTAGACCACGAGGTCGCCCTAATGCAACTTTAACCACTCCTGAATGGAGTGAAGCCTCTCTCTGAGTGGGAATGAGTTTCCACAAGAATTTCTGTTGCTGGAATAACTTCAGAAGTGAAAAGATCCAACCCCAGAAATTTCCAACGCAGTGGGATGTTGAGTGTGAAGCGGCTGCACCGCATTCTAATACGTGTCTCCACCTTGACACAATTTTTTTTCACAAGGGTGGGGCACGTCAACGTTGGGCTTGCACTATCAAAAAAGAGATAACTGGCAGGAATCGAAACCCAGCCGAAAAACACAAGATTCCTGCTATTGATTACGAGGCACGTGTGGGGTGAAACGGTGCAAGGTCTCCGTCTCCAATACGTCGTCGATACCCAGGGGCGGAGTCGGGACAACGTCAGGGGCCGAGCCTCTCCAGAGCTGCTCCGCTTCAACTTGGAAACGTTTGTGCAAAGTACTTCGGGTACAAACAGGTTTGGTGTAGTTTTGATGAGGCCAGACCTGTGGACCCTCCCCCTCACTGCCTGATCCGCTCCTGATCATTTCTAAATCAGACACAGTCAACACTCCAAAAATCAGAGCGCAACCATGGACGTCTTTCGAGAAAGAAAATTTTGATCTCACCACGCGTACTGCAAACAGGACTCGTTCGTGACAACCCCCCCCCCGTGCAACCACCACCAACACCACCACAGACTGACCTGCCCTTGACAACCTTTGTGTTCCGTTGTGTTTTCTTTGACCACGCAAATCTCTGCACAGGGGTTTTCCGAAAATGAGATCACCACTGTTTGCAATCAACTCAATATGTAAGCTCCCCTCTTCAGGCAGTTCACTCTTCACAGGTCCCCCCCTCCCCCTTTTTGTATTCAGATCCTCCAGAGTTGTTGCTCACCGGTCAAAGTCAGGTTCCAGTGCTTCAAAATCCAAAATCAGTGCGTGAAAACAGCCAAAGTGACCTTCAATACATGTCGTGCACTGTTACTCTGGACACGTATGGACCTCTGTCCCTCCCCACCATGCTACACTCAGCCAATTGGAGTCTGGCCCACTCTGAAGCCAGCAACTGGTCGCCACAACCTAATGACAGAAGATGACTGTGATTTGGAAACTCCACCGATGGTCCCAAAAGACAACAGCACAGGAGATTTTGTATTGAAGTACTCACTGCGCAGCCGCTTTGATCAGAAAGGAGCGGAAACGAGGCGTGTGATCTGATTGGCTATAATTCTCTTGAAGATGCCAACCACGGGATTCCTAATTCCCTATTGGCCTCTTTTTCCGTAAAGCTTCCTCTGGAGCCAAAACGCAGAATTATTGAACATCCACAACTCCTTGTGCTTTTGAGATCTGACGGTGTTTCTGCATGTGCAACGCGAAGGATGCGCGCCATGATGACGGTGAGCATGTTGGTTTGAACTGCTTGATTGGTGCGAAAAGAGCAAGCAGTTGAGGAACATTGTATGGGTGGGTGGAGAGTCCAAGTGAGCTGTCTGGCCACGAAGCCTCTGAGAAATTGCACCAATTTGTGCACGACAGACTGCTGTGGAGACGAAATCTCAGTCACCTTGGTGGAAAGAACTGGTTAAGTTTTGAGGCACCTTGTGTGCATCAGTGTGTGCGTGGGGTGTAACTCAACGATACGAGAGTGCTCCGTGGCCAGGGACTCGCAAATGGTGTCGATGTGCTGAGAACGCACGAACGCGCACGCGTTTCAGTCCCGCACATCAATTCATACGCAAAGCGACTGATCACTGTGTGTCCAGAATGACACACTTCCAGCATCAAAACTCTGGAGGCTTCGAAGGGACGAGTTTTGATTACTTCTCTCCCAGACGAGTAATAAGTGCTTTCCACTCAGAGCAAAGTGCCTTATTAATGAGGCCACATTGATCCGAGTTCCACCATTAATCAAAGAAAACTCTAGTCTGTACCTCCACATTCAAGAGTTCACGGCTGCTACTTGATGTACATCAAAAGCCGGCAGTGGAGTTTTTCTCCTGTTTTTCTTGTCTGTGGATTTTCCAAAAGAATAAGTAGCTCATGGTTCCAAGGTGCACATCAATACTTTTGCTACCTTTGTATCAATGCAGTAGGCAGGTCCTCACCCATTTTAAATGCACTCAGCGTGTTTTGTCGATTTAACAAATTAAGAGGTGATTTCTGCCCTTCTGCAGTCATGAAAGAAAAACAAGTCTTTCTGTATCACTTTACCCAGGGAGAATCAATGCCGCCCCAACAAAGTCTTTTCAATTGATTTCGTTCGGATTCAGGTTCACTGGCGGCGTCCGCAAATTGCGACGAACTTTTTCAATCTCAAGTCACTTTTTGCACCCTGCACTTGCTCTTTGCTTGGGTAAAAAGCGTGAGCGAAACTTCTGAAAGTGAGCACAATTGATCAGTGACAATAGTTTTCCCGGGGAGCAGGAAGCTGTGAAGACTGTCGGCCGTCAGTGTGTCATGTGGAGCAGGACAAGTGTGCGACGCCTGTGCACTGAGTGCGCAGAAGTTACGACAACTTCGAGACTTTCGTGCAAAAAAAACAAGAGATGTGATTCAAACGCTCGTTATTGTACACAAAAACAAAAACACCCGACAAATACAAAAACGCACGCGCAAAGCAATTTTGCAAACTTGTGGAGATTGGAGCTTGTGTTTCCAATTTGTTCCAATGTCGCACCAGGTTCGTCCTGCGAACCCAAGACTTGGTGGGGGGAACAGTGTCTGGTGTGGCAGGAAATCTCGTTTTACTCGTACGCTTCAGGAAGCGTCCCATTTTGCAGCCCAGCGCGCTTCCCGTGGTTCCTGGATCCGCTGCGGGTCTCAATGCCGTCCATGTCTTTTGGGGTTCGGAGGCGCATTCCGATCAATAGCGCAGGTCAGGCTGGAAGTGAAGCGGAATCGGGTCGGCACGTATCTGCGCGTGTAATCCCAGTGTGCGTGGATTAGGCATGATTCATGCAGAGCTTTGATCCCCCTTTCTACCGCCGACTATTCCCCTCCGAGCGATGCTCACCAAAGGCGCACACATGCGGAGAATCGAAACGAGCATCACGCGCGAGTTTTCGTGTGTGCGCATGTCAGTTTGGAACAGCTTCAAAAAATGAGAAATGTGTTTTGGGTGTCAGAGGCTGATGATTGCGGGAAATGATGTTCACACTTGGAGACAACGAGCAGATACTATTGTCACTGACGGTTCCTGTTTAATTTGATGTGCAGTGACTTCAGATAATGGAAGCTGGCATTCTCCGTCTGTGTATGAGCGTTGGTCTGTCTCAGTGTCGCCTGTGCCTCAGGTGGTACGTCGAGCGCTCAGGGCAGACGTCTCAGGACAAAAATTCCTCTCAGTGCAGTTCTTTTCATCTGTCTGAAAAACATTCAGTCTTCCCCCTGTTCAGTGAAGAACAGGAAATTTGGGAGACAAAGTACGAGTAGCCTCTTTGATGGAGATGTTTTGCTGGGTCCTGAGGGAAATAATGAGGTTTATCCGCCACTTATCTGTCGCACGCCCGATTACACTGTCCCTCTAATTGGTCCAATAGAACCGGATCTTACATTGTTCGCACAGGATCCTGGTGACCCGACCCGCGGGGTCAGGGGGCGCTGCTCAAGGACGCTGAAGGGGAAAGAGATTGTCCTGTTCTCAGAACTTTGTGCTGAAAAGTGGTGAAGATACACCAGGCGAAGCTAGACGGCAACATGGCCTTGAGGGGGGTCGCGCACAGCGCGTCGTTCGACGCCGGCTTGAACCTGAACAGCGTGCCATAAGGATTGGTACAAAAACACTGTTTGAACTTTGAGGTTTACCCAAACCCTAACAAAGCAAATGGCATGAAAACTCAGAGAGAAGATCTCTTCTGCTTTCATTCCTTTGAATGGCACATTTTCTTTCTCAAAATCAACATGGTTTGTATTAAGTATGGTTTGTATTGAGATGCCACGAGAATCCCAATGACACGTCATTCAGGGTCAACATTTTCGCCTCGACACTCTGCGCGACCAGGCTGAGACAACTGGTTGAGAATCAAAGCTCCGGTATTGAAGCAACTCTCAATTGAAACCACAGATTCCATGCAATGTTTGCCGTGTGTCGTCTTGGACAGCGTGGGCTGTCTGTCTTTTGGAAGCGAGTGTGCTGTGAAATCTGCCTGTGGAGCCCGTGTGAATAGGCGGCCGTCGCTTCCTGTGTACACAGCTCTCTGGGTAATGAACTGCACTGCGTCGGCTCTGGACACGACACGGACGATACAGACGCAGACTTGTGCGACACTGAAGTTGTGGTCCTCCGGTGTCGCGGGTTGGAGACCTTTTGCTCCTGAGTAGAAGACCGGAAATGCCTGGGAGCCTCAGGCCTCCAGGGCCCTCCCTTACAGCGGTCGTCTCATTTCACGGAGGAAAGGTCAACCACAGGGTTGTTCCGCTTCCGTCTTCAGTCCCCATGCCATGCCCCAATGCAGCCAGATCACACCCGTTGTTGGGAGACAGTCCAGAGGCACAGAGTCAAGGGACTAAGTAGCCCAAGGAAGATATGTGCCTTCACTCGAAGAACAGCAAATCTCAAGTGTAATTGGTATGGTTCTCCAAAATTTTACAAGTCCTTGAGCAGCGGTCCCCATGAATAGAGGGTCCTGGATGGGGCCTTACGAACCATCAGGCCTCGAAGATCCTTTGCGTTGCAACAAATTCACTTTGCCAACACAAGAGTTTGTTTGAAAGAGTTCGTGCCAAGATTCCCTTGGAATCCACAAACGCCTGCAAAAACAACGATCTGCACGTGCTTGCCTTTGCGTGGGCTGGAAAGAATTTGCAGACACAGGTCTCACAACTTTTTTGGACCACACAAATCTCAGGCAAAGTTTTGCTCTCAAACGAAGCTGATGCTCGGTGAGTTGTGGCTGCGGCGGTGCGGGCGGCGGACTCCACGGGGTGAGGAGGCGAGTTCTTTAACTGTCCATCCCGGCAATTTGCGCTGATTGAACCGCGCGGCTTTTGACCAACATTTTATTGTGGACAAGTGGCCATATTTGTGGGCAAGACGGGAATTGTAGAATGGGTAAATTGAAAGACATCTGTTCACGCGATTCCCAGGAACTGTGCTGAAGTGACATCAAGCAAAAACAGTTACTCACCTCAAGACAACAATTTTCTCCAAGGATTTCTCTGTATAAAGAAGATTTTTACTGAGAAATTCTTATTTTTCAGATCAAGTTTTGGAAGACGGACGTCGGCGTCTCGACGCTGCGCGAACACAACATCATCTACAACGAAGCGTCGCTGTGCGGGCGGCGCGACGGGCACCTGACGCGGCACCACGGCGGCGCCAGCGCGCACCCCGCCCGCGCCGCCGAGACCGCCACCGGGCACATCTACAACCTGTGGCCCTACACCAACATCACCGCCCACATCGTCGCCCTGAACGTCAAGTACGAAGGTCCGCCCAGTCTGCCCGTCAAGTTCGCCACCAGGGAAGGAAGTGAGTCCACGGTTATTTTGGGGGGTTGATGGCAGCTGGGTTTGTACAGGACAAAACGAAATGACGTTGGGGCTTCTGAAACATCTCTCGGAAAGAAAGAGATCGCGTTGCGAGTTGAAATGTTCAGCTGAGGTACTTATCAGCGGCAAGTCTCAGCACTTAGAAACGTGCGTTGTCTTCTGCGCACCCACGGACAGGAATTCGCGCCAGAATCGTGCTCTTCTGAGTGAGCCTTGAGACTGGTAGAAACACCAGATACGACACAGATGAAGACTTGCTCGGGAAAGTCTGGATTGTGCCTGGGAAAGTTCCACTGGACGGGATCCATATCACAGACCTGTAGGGCAGCGCCATAATGAACTGTGTCGCCCGGATCCGGGGTTATCGCTCACTGAGCGATGGACATGCGCACTCAAGTGTGAAATATACTCATCTCACAGCCAGCCAATCAGAAGCGGGTTACCGACAGCAAGAAAATAGAAGTCACTGTTTATGACATGACCCCAGAAAGCTTCATTTGGTGCCCAATAGTCTTGCTGGGAATATGTCTCTGTCTGTCTGGAAACTTCACCCAACTCTCGCTGCTGGTTGCTTTGCCACTGGGTCGTTTCTCTTGAGACGATTCCTCTCAACTCAGAAGAATCAAAATCTCATCAGATCAGAAACAGGTCACAAATTCCAGAACTCTCAGACGACACGATCAATAGAGATTTGAATAATCCAGATTTCGCTGTTGACCCGAGAGTACTGCTCTCGTCCAGGCTCATTATTCTGAGTCCGCGTGACCTATTCGCATCTCCATTCTGCTTGAATTCACAGAAAAGGACGCTGGCCATGGGCAGTGGCTTTGAAATATCCAATTAGTCGCGTCTGTTCAGTGATGACGATGACGGGAAGAGAGAGAAAACGACGACGGGGCTCAGTTCTGTCTGTGATGATCTCAAACTTCCTCGGGGGCATCGTCCGTTCACCTGTCTCAACGGTTTCCTGGGAGGCACCGCGATGCCCCTCTCCCGCCCCCGCCATTTGTTTCTGTTCTTTGGCAAATGTGTTCTTTGGGAAAGGTGAGGTTGCTCCCCCATTGGCGATCTGCGCTGTGTAGCTTCCGTGCCGTCTCCTTGTGACGGACGTTATGTTGATATAAGATCACCAGGTTGTCTCGAAACGAACTTCAAGATTCCTTCAACACATGGATCGCAATCCACGTGGAGCGCACACAGGAAACAACATTCTGAGATCAACACGTCCTGAGCGTAGTGAATGAGTGCGCGGAGCCTGGTGATACATGTCGGGTCTGGATGGATATGGGGCGCTCGGCAGAATAACATGTCTGAATAACTCCCGCTTCATCAATCGACGCGATGTGCACCCGAGCGACAAATATTCACTGCCGGTGGGAGGGAGGCAGGAAGAAACGAGCGAGGTAAACTGCTCAGACAAAACAAGTGGCGTCCACCGCTGATCAACTGACCAGGTCGTTCTGTAGCAGGTCGGAGTGTGCGCAAAAGACACTGCGCAAAATTTTTGTCCAAACGTCACGGCAGGTGGACGGAAATGTTGGCACTTTGTGAGACGTGTTGGAGAAAATTGAAGACATCTTTGTCAATTTTGTGATATTTGAAAGCATTCTTGAATTCTTTCCACTGGTCGAGCGAAACGACAGAGGCGTTGGGTTTGTCTCGCAGTCTCCACGAAGACGACGTTCTGAACAACGCCCTCTGCTTCATGGACAAATACAAACCTTATGTCGCTGGCTTCTAAGTGTAATTTTTAACAAGACAAAACGGAAGATGATGCTTCTTTCTTTCAAAGTTTCTACGTTCTTGTAGCAGTGAACTCGTACAAGTCGGGGGACAACCAACCCACCCTTTGTTTGTGAGAAGAGCGTCCAGTCAGCCAAAGGCGTCTGGTTTTTCTTCAGCCCCGCTCAGCACCTCCGACCAGCCGTTTACGCTGTTCCGGGGTTGGGGGTTCGTGGGGCCCCTGGATCTGTCCCTGTTCAAGATGATGGCACCAAGCACCGCCCTCAGCCAGATTTGTGTCCGTAGCGAAGTTGGACGGAGCCGGGCCGAAGAAGCCCCACGAGTTATGGATGAGATATGTCCACGCGGATGAGAGTCGTAATCCAATAGAAAACGCTTGATCGAGCACTGCCCACTCATATCAAACTAATATTTACAGCATCGCGGGCAGAGCCCATCTGTCTGCATGGCGCTCTGCCAAATCTGGATGAACAGTTGTCGTCTGTGGACGAATCGTAACGCTGTGCAGCCACAAAGGTCAAGAATGAGCAGTCAGGTGCAACGACATGGCGCAACGCAGTCTTGAACAAAACAGAGAAGAGTGCACTGCTGAAAAGAATTGGACATTTGAAATGGTCAATTGAATCTGTACACACACAGAGGTGGAGCCATGATTCGGCCAAGGCTCCCCCAGCGCCACACCACATTGCGACCTCCCATCCCATCCCATCCTTTTTGCTCTCTCTCTCTCTCTCTCTCTCTCTCTCTCTCTCTCTCTCTCTCTCTCTCTCTCCTCCCCGTCATGTCCTCTCACTGTTCCCTTCTCTCTTATCATTTTTGCTTGCTCTGTGTCTGTCTCTCTCTCTTCCCTCTGTCCTTGTGCCATCTCTCTGCCCCTACTCTCTGTGTCTGTCTGTCCATCTGTGTGTGAATCCGAGTGCCAGGTGTCCACATTGTGAGAGCAAATTCTTCCCTCCGTCCCACCTTGCGACTGACACATCGTTGCTTCGCTGTTCTGAGATCATTCATCACACCCTGCCTCTCAACCCGAGGTGGCCCTGATTGAAAGCAAGTCGATCGGGTGTTTAATCCAGTTCACACGTGGGTGCGTCCGGAACCTGCTCGATTCTCCGCTCTGTCCATTGTAAATGATACAGCTGCTCAAAGAGTGAGAGACGGCGCATCCATCAGACGGAACCTGCCCCTCAAAGAAAAAAGGATCGACCACATGTGTGTACGTGTAAAAATCTCATGAAGACAAACTGTTTGCCAAAAACGCACACGTCAAAATGTTGAACTGAAATAATCCACCGAAGGACAAAAACACTTTTCAAACAAGGCGTCGGCAAAAAAGGGAAGTTCTGAGGTGGAAAAGCCACCCCCTACAGTGTCCCTCCAGGGAATCCAGGGGGGCATGGGGGCTCGACCCCCTCGACTCACTTTTGCCCTCACCAATCTGTGACTTTTCATGTGCAAAATGTTCAAGGACAGTGTTCGCCTCCTCACCCCCCCCCCCAGTGTGTGGGCTCCTGACCTGACATAGGTATTTTGCAGCGCTTTTGGACAGCAGAAAACACACCTTCCTTTCAAGATTTTTACACTACGGGGAGTTTTGTAATTCCTTTTTCTTCTTTCCAAGAGCAAATTGCTCGCAGCTGAGTTTTCGCTTCTGCGCATTTGCAGTCGATACGACGCTCACGGCATGTCCCTTTCATTCTCACGGCGCAGTGAAATGTTCATTGGTGGAACAATTAGATTTCAGCAAGGTCGTTATTGGAAATCATGTTCCGTTACACTGTCAAAGACGCCGCAACTCCTGCAGGTTGTCTCAATGTGCCAGCTTTGCGTTCACATTTCTGCAGAACAGAACTGCACCCACTCGTATTTGTTGTGGGTTGATGAGGAAGATTCTAAATCTTTTCAACAATGTGTAAAAAGCTCACATTCGGAGACAGCACACAGCATGATCAAAGAGGAATCGTCGATGTGGTCATTTTCTCGAGACTGCACTCCAGTACATGTATTCACATCATGATCAGAGGGTGATGAATCAGGTGCCACAGGCGCTTCAAACCAAACAGAAGCATCTTTTGTCCAACACTTGTGGGCTCAAGATTGAATTTTGCGGATGTTTTCGCACAGTGTAAAAAGAGTATTCACTTGAGATCAACAACTGTCCTTTCACCAGCAATTTATTTGCTGCTGAAGTTGCAAAGGAGACCCGGCCTCACAAAACGCTCTCTCGTCGCACTGCCCCAGCGCCCCCCGCTTTGGCGTCGTCGCTACCAAAGCGCCGTCGACATCAAACCTACAGAGCGGGTAAATTTTTGAAGCCGCCGCCGACACGAGAAACGGCGCAGAAATTAATGACCGACAAATCTCAGAGCGCCATTAGACGTGTCAAAGTTGCAAATTGCATCTGTGAGCAGCGAATGTGACTGAAATCTTCAAGACCCACGGAGATCCGAACCCAGGCATCAAGCAGCCCTGCCAACCTGACATTTGAGACATTTTGTGGTGAAGCCGAATCGGTTCTTATTCTTGTCATTTCACGCTGGAAGCGTCGAGGAGTGGATTTACCGTTGTCAGTCATTCCGCCCACGCCCTGTGTCAAGTCGCATTCGAGCGACAACGTTCATCTGCCCAGAATCCTTCCAGGCAGCGTTTTTGTCAGCAATTAGATCTCCGCGATTTCAGACCGCAGCGAGTCTTTGTCAGCACAGAGATCTGGAGCTGGAACTTTGAATGCGCTGTGATTCCTTCCGCTGCCCTTCCAGCGTAAATGTGCGCGGGGCCTGTAGAAGCGTAGCGTCCACACAGCATTGGCTGCAGACAGAACCCGAGCTGAAGATCCACATCGAGTTCCGCAGCCGACTTCACAGAGCTGTCACTCAAAGGTGGTGTGATCAAAGGATGCGCTAGAAACTAATAAGCAGCAATGCTCTTTCATGTCCCCCTCAAAATGGGCATTTATGAAATTAGTTCTCGTATCTATCCATTCAAGCTGCATTCTCATTGCATTGCAAGGGCTGCACTAATCCTCTTTTGCACTGGTTGTGCTGAGGCTCATCGAAGTTGTGGAGTTTTTTTGGAGCTTTTCCGTTGAAAAAAGGCATTTTGCAGTGATGCAAATTACATCTACCGATTCGAGCGCGCGGTTTCGCGGTTTCCGCGCTTCGTGTTGTCACGGTGTTAGTTGTGTGTGTGGTGTGTGTGTGTGTGTGTGTGTGTGTGTGTGTGTGTGTGTGTGTGTGTGTGTGAATGTGTGTGTGCGTGTGCTGGCTGGTCGAGGGGAGGCATAATCATGTGATCAGGAATATATTTCCAGCAAACAATTGCAGTGATTCGCCCAAGTTCATGGGATCATCCATGAAAAAGTTGGCCGGCCCACTCACCCACGGACCTCTTGTTTTAACTTCGTGGAGAAAGTTTTCAGCAACTTTTGAAAAAGAGAAGTTGTGCCTCACATCTTCAGAAATCGCCATCTCTCTGATGATGATGTTTTGTTTCATCTGGACCCTGGTTTGGTCCCTCACACAACAAAGCCAAAAATGACGAAAGCAAATAAAGAACAACCGTTCTGTGATTTGTTTTTGCACAGGAAACATGCAACATCCTTTTTCCCGATGCTACGTGTCAAGCTTCACACGCCCTGCATGGCAAGTCGTTTGAATGACAATGATGATAAATACGAGTTTCCACACTGGCGCGCTGAGCCCCGACATCAAAGAATACAAAAGGCGAGAAGAAACCGATCCATCCCGGGCGGCTGCGGTGACGAATGATGACCGCTCTGCCCCCGAAACCAGCTTCTGTTTCTGCGCATGTGCAGCGGATCCTTCCTTTTCCGGAAATATGGAAACCATCCCAGATCAGGAAACGATTGCAATACAGTGGAACCCGTTTTTGATCGATGGTGTGGAGTTGTGTGCACTGAGATTGTGCGCAAATCTCAACTGTTTCAAACAAAATTCATATCTCCTTCAAGCATTTGAGAAAAAACGATGGCCGTTTGCTTGCAGAAATTTTTTGAGGTTGTCTTGCAGCGAGACAGGGAGAGCGCGGAGATGGAGTTGGTGCGGCTTCTGCGTGTTGATTTCCCACTGCGACACTAATACTGGGGATTTCTCTTAATTGAATTACTTCTTTTCGTGAGGAACGTGTCCGAATGCGCCAACGTTGCGCTTCTGCGATGCATTTGCTTTTGGCTTCCTTACATCCAGGAGATTTGAGCAAAAACCTTGAAAAACGCCCACATCTGTGAGGATGAGCATGCGCCGCTGAGCCAAAGCCCATTTGCCTGGATTTTTTTTGTACTGGCGGGAGTGGGCGAAATACAGTTCAGTGACAACCGAGTTACAAATATGGAGAGATCTGTTCTGGATGTACTCACAAATTACACAACTGAACATTTTTCTGGAAGTTCTTTGCTGTGCTCACACCAGCCTCACGCTTGACAAAGAGAGTGAGAACAAACGTCTGTCTTTCTCAACGCTCATGGCACTGCAGCCTGAACAATTCATTCCTTTGCCAGAAATCATAGAAAATTGTCGTGTTTCAGGTTGTACCCATTTCGGGGAACAGGCAGCCTCATTCCTTATTCATAGAAACTTTATCAAATAACAATGCGTCATGTTCCAGTGGCAACTGTCTTCCAATTTATGTCATTCCGGGAGAGTCAAAGAGAATTTAACGGGTCGATTCGTGGAGAACTTTTTGATGGGAAGAGATTTGTCATGCAAGGCTGGAATGGACCGAAGTGATGTTCTGTCTGCCTCTCCGTGCGGACAAAGCAGCGGCATCATGGCTCTTTTATTTCGTGTCAAGTTTTCCATTCAATTTCTGTGCAAGTTCGTCAGACGTGCAGAAACAATGCTCAACCGAATGTCCAGCGTGTCTGTGTTTCTGACACGCGTACGCAGGCTTGTTCGTGGGAAGTGGTCACTCCAGATGTCCACTCGAGCGTGATGTGCACAGTATCCCGATCACAGGGGACGGAGAGGGAAATTACGGAGCGAAATGGAATCAGCATCAATTCCCTTCTGCTCCTGCCTCCCTCGCTCTCTCTCTCTCTCTCTCCCCCGGATGATAAATGATGCCTTCCGTGCCCTACAAACCCACCTCTTGTGTTTACCAGACATTTAATGCACAATACATCAAAATTGTTGAGACAATGCAGCTAATTTGCCAACAATCACTTGTTTTTCCAGGCAGCAGAAGCCTCTTCCGCTTCTGTTGCGGTTCCTGTGTTTATCTCTCCTTTGCTTCCTGATGCTTTAGCGCTGGGGAATTTGCACCTGAATTTTCTTTCATGCAGACAAAAAGGCAACGTGCACACGCCATCGGGTTGGCAATTCCTCAAGGATCGCTCGACTTTCAGGTGTCTTGCTTCTCCCTGGTGTTTTCCTCGAAAAGAAATCTGTGCTGAAAAGCAGTACATTCTTTGTGAGGATGTACGTCAGACATCCATGTCTGAAGGCTGCACTCAGCCGAAATCCTTTGAAAGCAAAAGTCTCATTCAAGACTTGTGAAATTGACAAGGGACTGACGCGGTTCATGACTGCTCACATTCTCGAGTGCAACACATATTACTGTCCCGAATCACCTGCCAATCACAGCGGCTCCCGCCACACAAGGCCTTTGATCAGCTGCGTGTGCCTGCAATTCATAATTGCAATTTGTTCTGATTCACTGCGGTTCATATCAATTTTGGATACATTGGGGACGAAGCTGTTTCTGCGAAGACAAGAAGGGAACTCGAGTTGACTCGAAACTGTATCTCTGCGAATGGAAGTGTGTGCCTTGGGTGTCGAGCAACATGTTCTCGAGAACATGACATCAGTTTTTCCGACCGTGCATTGGGTGCCTGTCTGGCTTTCTGGGTGGTTAGAGGTGGATCTGGACTCCGTGGCAGCTGTTTTCCCCTCAGATCGAGTTGGTTGGGATCCATTGCGGACAACAGAGTTCTGTTGTCACTTGGTGGACTGTTTGCCTCTGCTGCTGCAAACAAAACAATGTTTCACTGAGATTTGACAGAATCCCAGACAAAATGCATGATTGATGAAAGCCCGGGGTTCAATTCATTTGGAGGTGGAGACCGCCTGGAGTTGGATAGTGCATCCACCAGGGGAGGGAATCCACCTGCAGGTCATGTGCAGCATCTGGTCCAGAAGCAAATCCAATCAGAATTCTTATTGGTTCCTTGTTTCCTACGAGTGTCGGGGGAGAGGTGGAAAGTCGTCAGCTTCCTCCCTCTTTTTTTCCGTGGATGGTCAACATTTTGCAAAGCGCAGCAACCTGCAACTGTTCAAAATGTCTTCAGCACACTGGTTATGAGTTAGAAAGGACGATTGGTAACGAGATGTTCCCAAGAAAGTTGCTCTCCTCTGTGGCCGAAACGAACTGCAGAAAATCAAAAGCCAGAGCAAAGGGAGAGAGGAAGAGTGAGAGAGAGAAGAGAGAAGGGAAGGAGCGGAGAGAGAGAGAAAGTGAGAATGAGACAGAGAGAAAAGAAACTGAGACTGAGGCAGAGGAATTCACGTCTGGATTCACGTCTGCAGTTTGATCCATACATAATCAGCCTGTTTGTATTTTCAGCACCAGGCCCAGTCAACCAGTTCACCGTGATTCGTCGAGGCGCGACGCATTTTGAGGTGTCCTGGGAAGTTCCGCAGCAGATCAACGGCGTCCTCGTCGGGTACTCCGTCGCCTATCAGGGTACGTGAAGGCACATGGGTTCCCTCAATTCCGTCGCCTTCTTTGGTATTCACGTAAATTTGCTCGGATGACATCGGCCCCATCCCTCGTAAGCTCATAATTTGGGGAGGGGTCCAAACTGCAACTTCAAATGTTTTCAAAATCTGTTGCGCCTTCAACAGACATTCAGGGTCCAAGTTCTTTTGGGGGGGGGATTGGGCTGGGTCAGGGTCCCGGAGCCCACTGGACGTGAAGGGAGAGAGGGACACCCTCCACGCACAACACCTTCACCGGCTCTCCATCAAGACACGAAGTCCACAAAATCCTTTCGGAAGAGATTGGCACATTTTCCCTGCAGTGGTGCAGAAAAGAAGAACTGAAGAACGCACATCAAAGTTGCACGAGGCTTTAGTTCTGCTCCAAAAGATTGTCCTTTGGGGCCACTTTGCTCCTGGACTTGACCTAAATTCCCTCAAACAAGGTTCCACTTGATCTTTTGTGTTCGTTTGTTCCATGCCATCTGGGTTTCTGTGTGACAAAAACACACTCAGAATCTTTCCCATGCACGAGCAAGTGAAGACCCACAATCTCTTGGCCTACGCACCTGACCCCAAAACGTTGGGCTGTTCTGTCTGATTTGGATGTTCTGCAAACGTTCGAGTGTTGACACAAGAATCCAGTTTTTTTGTCAACATAGTGCGTGTCTTCGGCGATACAGAACTGGACATGTCAGTTGACCGATCAGCTCAAAATGCGTTTCTGTTCCACAGTGATTGACCTGACGCGGTATCGGCCGGTGGAGGAGATCGACATCGACGACCCGGGGCTGGTACGGCTGCGGGTGCGGGGGCTGCTCCCCGAACACGCCTACAGACTCACCATCTGGGCGCGCAGCCGCGTCGGGCGAGGACAGAGCTACAGCATCGAGGACACGACGCTGCCGGACGGACGTGAGTTTTGCGTCGTGTGTGTGTGTGTGTGTGTGTGTGTGTGTCTGTGTGTCTGTGTGTCTGTGTCTGTGTCTGTGTCTGTGTCTGTGTCTGTGTTGTGAGTGGGTGTGTATGTGAGTGTGTGTGTGTATGTGTGTGAGTGTGTTTGAGCATGTGTGTGACAAACAGACAGACAGACAGACAGACGGGTGCGTGTGGTTCTGTGAATGGCAGGTGGGGGAAGATGGATGTGTCTGTGGGGGTGTGTCCGTGGTATCCGTGAGTGTGTCACAAACAGGTTTGACATGCGCACATATTCAAATTCTCCTCTTGGCTCTTCACCGTATCCAGAGTATCCAGACCCCAGGTTTGCACCAAACCCCTATTTATTTGGGCTTTTGCATGCACCAGTGGAGTTGCCACTCCCTACAAGGTTGGGTCCTTGAACAGAACCAGAATCTATGAGAGAGTACATATTCAAATCCTTGTCAGGTCAAATCTACGATTTCAGGTGGATCCCAACCCCACCAGCTCTTTCCTCCTCAACACAACGGAAGTCAGAGATACACAATCCGCATGCGCAAAACAGGGGGAGGAAGGCTCTTGGAAGCCGCAAGTTAAATGCTTCACATGCTGTCAGGCTACTGAAGTAACAATTAGCCGAGGAGGACATGCTGGAGAAGTGCGCCTCGGTTGTGTTAATTGGTTGTTGAGCTGCGCTGGAGAAGCTCCTGATGCAGGGTTAATCAGCCCCGAGTCCGTCCGTCCGCCGCCGCTGCTGCCGAGTCTCGCGAAGAAGCGACCACACGGGTTCTCCGTAGATCTACCGACAGAGTGGTGGCATGGCTCTCCGCACCAAACTGCAGAGTGGTGGCGCGGGCTCGAAGGACCGAACAGAGCATCCAGTGGCACAGCCTCTCCGCGCCAAGCATTGTTGTGGGACGGGCTCGTACCCAACGTTTCTTTCAGTCCACACTACGAGGTTCGCTTCTTATTTGACCGATCCACCGCTGTATCTCAGGAATGGGATTTTTTGGAAATGCTGAATTCTCTGACAATATTCAATACTCAATTGTCCTCCCTGTCAGACAGTGTCTTATCTTGTGATGTACTCCTAACCTTAATATTTTGACCCCTGAAGGTTGTCTGGTTTGTGTTGTCCACTATTTTTCATGAGTAACAGCAGTGAGTGTGGTACTGTTCTCTAAGGCAAATCTAGTGTGGTGGGTGTTTCCCATACTTTGTTATTATTTCTGGCCAAGAAACAGATGAGGACACAGAGGAGTCTGAAGAAGAAGCATGAGTTTTAGTATTCTTAGTTCTTAGTTGTTGACCCTGTTCATATGAATTTTGCATGTCCAAAAATTTGTGTATTTGTACTTCAAATGAACATTTTGATACTTGAGTATTTGCATTATACTGTTGGGCAACTGAAGAACATGTTTCCAAAAAGCCATAAATCTCGAATAATTTCTGAGTGCGGTGGATCGGCCAAATAGAAAGCGAACCTCGTATGGTTCCAGTTCATGCGCGAAATGGCTGCTTTTGACCCGATTTCAGGTGATGGCGCACGACAGGGACGCAGGTTTGGCTGGGACGTTGACGTACAGCGTGGTGCAGGGGGACGAGCGCGGCGTCTTTCAGCTCGACGCGACGAGCGGCTGGCTGTCGGTGGTGCGCGCCTCCGAGCTGCTCTACACACCCGGCGCCGCGCGCGTCACTCTCCTCGTGCAGGCCGAGGACGGTGGGTTCCTTCTGTCAGCACAAACGCGGTGTCTGAAAGTCGAATGTTACATGCGGCTGGTTTATGTCTGCATTTTTTGTGCCGGGGTGCTTTTTCGCCCATTGTTCAAGAGTACAAAGTTCCTTTGATGTTCGCGAATGTGCGTTGTTAAATGTTTCAGGCGGAGTTCCCTCTTTGAGCAGCTTCTGCACCGTTGAACTCACAATCTTAGACGTGAACAACAACCCGCCCATCTTCACACTGCCTGTCTACTGGGCTGAAGTCACTGAAAACTCCGAACCAACCACAATTGTGCAGGTAAAATTCTTCTCTCTCTTTGGTTTTTCTGTTGTCGTGATAGGTACACTCCAGCACAACGCGTTTGTGTGTGGGATTGAAATGCTGGGTCTCGTCGCAGGTTGCGGCCACAGACGAAGACACAGTTGGTAGCGTCGTGTATGGCTTGAGCTCCACGCAGCCCTTCTTCACCGTCCATCCGGTGTCCGGCCTGGTGTCCAGCAGGGTGCAGCTGGACCGCGAGGCGGGCGACCACTACAACATGACGGTGTCCGCCTTCGATGGAATTCAGACGGCGCTGGCGCTGCTTGTCGTGCGGGTGCTGGACGTCAACGACAACGACCCGGTTTTCTCACGGCGAGTTCATTTCCACTTCACGTTGCGCTGCTGCGTTCGTTCTTCTCAGGAATATTGCAGCATTGATTCCTGGCTGCCGATCTCAGAAACAATGCGCGAGAATGAAGTCTTGTCACCTATAGGCACTCTCAGTTGCAACCATCAAAACACCACGCAACAGGAAGCTGATTTTCCTTGGAAGTAAAGCACAGAACACGTCTGGCCGTCAAAATTTTTGTTCTGGTTGCTAATGAGAATGGCATTGTGTTTCCTTTTGTGTCTTCAGAGGAAGAAAGAAGATCACGAGAATAATTTGTGTTGTTTGCATTTGAACCGCAGGAGTGAGTACTCTGTGACCGTCAGTGACGACATGGATCCAGGGTCTTCAGTCATCCAAGTCTCGGCGTCCGACCTCGACTCAGAACACAACGGTTACGTAACGCACTGGTTGTCTGCTAGCGACGGCAAGTTCCAGATAGAAGCAAACTCTGGCTGGGTTACATTGAAGTCTGCATTGAACCAGTCGGACAACAGGGAACATGCCATGACCGTGTTTGCCAGAGACCACGGAATTCCAGCCAGAACAGCGCAGACCCAGCTGCAGGTGATCGTGGACAACAGCAACAGACACGCGCCTGTCTTCAGCAGATTCAGCTATGACGTGGTTGTGCCAGAGAACCTGAATCCCGGCGCGACCATCGAGCAGTTCACAGCAACAGATCAGGACCAGGACCCAACCGGTCAAGTGCGCTATGAAATAACTGAAGGCGACGAAGACGTCTTCGAAATAGATCCATATCGAGGCGCGGTTTCGTTGAAGAAAGTTTTGGATTTTGAGCAGAAGCCGTTTTATGAAATGAAGGTGACCGCGCTGGACAGCGGGACTCCAATCAAAAGCACTGCAGTGACTCTCCATGTAACTGTGACTGATGTCAACGACAACGGACCAATTTTCCAACCTTTTCCGCGCGAGCTGCGTGTTGCCAAAGCTCTGCCGGCGAATGAGCTGGTGTGCACGTTCCATGCCACTGATGCTGACAGCCCGGTCAATGACAACAACAGGGTGCGATATCAGCTGATCAGAGGCACCGACAGGTGAGTCTTGGATCTGGCACTTTTACCACGTGCTGATGACAGAAAGTTCTGAGAACAGAGTGTCTGGCTCATCCAGGAGTGGCCCCAAGTTCGGTTTCAAACATTTTCAATTCAACTTTTCATGGCATTTGTGCGCCCGATGGAGCAGAAATTGTGTCACTTCTTTGGATCCACTTGAGAGAGTCGCTGTGGGCACGGGATCAACTCTGATAGTTTTCAACCTGCAGGTTCACCTTGAATGCCGACTCAGGCGAACTGCGCACCAGTGTGTTGCTGGGAAGTGGGAGGCACGAGGTGCTGGTCCGCGCTGCCAACGGGAACTTCGTGACTGACTCTGCTCTGACAATCGTGATTCTCACTGTTGCGGAGAAGCAGAACATTCCAAGTTTCAGTCAACTCACATACAGGTGAGCGCCAGGGGGGAACCAGAACTGTATTTCATCGCCCAAATTTGATGGGGGGGGGGAGATTCAGGCAAGGGTCATGGTTGCCCAAATGCCAAAGTCAAAGTTGAGGCTAAATGTGGTTTTGAAGGTTCAACATCACCGAAAACGCGCAGTTCGGGGCCGTGTTGGGCTCTGTTGGAGCCCAGATTGGAGACGGGCCTCTGCATGAATCTGTGTCGTACAACACCTCTTCTCCAGATCTCTTCAGCATCAATCCCCAAACGGTAACGAGTCTCTCAGACTTCGACTCCTCAATTTGTTTTCGATTCAAGAGATTTTTTCCCATTGTTTGATCTTTCCTTTGGTTGAAGGGTGAAATCAAATTGATTGGAGAAGTTGACCACGAGACGTCTCCCACGCACACTTTGGCCGTCACTGCAAGAAACGCGCTCAACACGCAGTTTTCAGCGGAGACAGCTGTGAGTCGTTTTCCGTGTCAAAAGTTCACAGAATTTGAGAATGCGAGTGACCTTTTGAAGCGTGTGGTCCCGAAGGGTCGTTACCACACTCTTGGTGCAATCACCATCAGTCTGCATGTCTGTCTGTCTGTATGTGTGAATTTGCGGGGGGGGGGGGGGTAACAAAACATTGTGAAATTTAGCCAGGATCATTTTTGGGCCATTATAAGCTTTTTTCATTTTTCTCCCACCCGAAGAAAGACTTCACTGAACTTTGATGTTCTTTTTCCTGTGCAAAAAGATGTTTACCAAATTCCTGCTCACACACTCATCATGACGTTTCTGTCTTCTCATGATCATTTCCAAGGACAAGATGTCTCGAGTGCGCTGTTTGCTACCGTTTCAATTTTTAAGCGTGTGGTCCCGAAGGGTGTTACCACACGCTTAATGTAATCACCATCAGTCTGTATGTCCGTCCGTATGTGTAAAGTGGGTCTAAGGGGGG
>JAAUXT010123803.1_pt1 | contig 33667 bp, 39 predicted proteins | sample 7278171 | NCBI WGS metagenome assembly JAAUXT01 (sample SAMN14350112, study PRJNA611818) | marine sediment metagenome | isolation source: surface marine sediment (1.8m) | place: French Polynesia: Moorea | collected 2018-08
CGTTCGGGGTGAAAAGTGATGGGTAGCAGTGTTTGGACAAAACCAGTAGAAATAAGTACACCATCAGTGTCAGAAGTGCACCGTTGGTACCCTGAACGGTATACTTATGAGCACAGCAGGGTGCTTTCCGCTCAAATGGTCAAATTCAGTGTCAGAAGCACCCATAGGTAGTTTCCACACGGACGATCGTGGAGTCAGAAGGGTACTGTTACGTTTTCGGACCCTACCCTTCTGACCCGCCAACAACGTTCCCACGAGCGTGGTGCGTCTGTCCCGCAGCTAGACATGCACATGCGAGCAGATGGATGCGTGAGTTGAGGGTGTGGGACAGAAATGGCAGTCTTCTGCACCTCGCCTCCGTGAAGCCAGATAAATATTTCATGGCACGAGCGATGCTCTGGGGAATGAGCAGAAATATTACTCGTTTGAAGCGCAAGATGAAGATGTCACAGATGCAGTGGTAGATATTCCTTTGTGGGCACGCTCCCGTTTCCATGTCATTGTCCGAAAGCGTTGTTTTCCATCAGGCAATCGGGGAAATTTGGTCTCATCAAAAATCGTTTTCAGACTGGTCAGGGTCTTGTTCTCCCGAGAGCCAAAGTTCTGATTGTGCGGTGTCAACGTGGATTCACATCTTTCTAAAATGAGGATTTGGAACAAAGGGAAATGGACGGTTTTACTCCTTTGAGGATCATTGCCCCAGTTTGAACCTGCCCCGGTTCCAAAAGCAACGAAGAGATAGGAAGTCTTTTTGCGTCAGAATCTTCGGAATTCTCATGACAAAACAGCGTTTCTGTTGTGAATGGCAACTGTTAAAGCTTGCCGCGGTCACGTTGCCTGTGTTTTTACGTTCTTTTCTGTTTGCTGGCTTGTAGGGACCAAACCGAAAATCTGACCTGGTGAATGTTCCTTCGTCCCACAACGCGATATTCTCTGAGCCAAAAACTGCAAGTTCCGTGCAGAGATGTTTCAGCAATCCGTGTCTGCGGACACAGTAACATGTCACAACAATCAACGCATGGGACCCGGGAATAATCAGCGCACAAATTACTTTCTCGTCTTAACGTTTTTACCTTTGAACTTGCAGTGGAATGGAGCAATAAGCTGGGGAGCTTGGACTAATTACATGTCTCGGGCCCGCTCTCTGAACGCAAGCCGTTCTGTTGAACACCGGGAACCTGCACCGATAGCAGACAAGCCTTTTGTGAGCATGCCTCCAGCTGATGGTGCGCGCCCTTGAACGTTGTTCGTCTGTGGCAAGGAAGAAAACCCCAAGGACTTCGAACACTCACGCATTTCAATTGATCTGCAAAGAAGGTTTGCGCGATGAGGTTTCGTATCAATTTGGACCTGTGCGCACGGCTCTTTGGAGTCGGGTTTGCTTTCCGTCTATCTTTTCTTGAAGAAACGGAACCTGTTTCAGATGTGTTCTGCTGGTTTCCCTTGATATCAAAGGCGGGTCTGGGGTTTCAGTGCAAGACCTTCTGACATTCACCGAAGGATGATGGAGAACGATTCGTGAGTGGCGCAGGATTATTCCGGAATGTCAATTTCTCGGAAGATGCACGATGTTTCCTCTCCTCGTGTTGTCGTTCCAATGGCGTCTCCGCATGAAAACGTGCGATTTACTTCCACACCGACATAGTGAACCGTATCTTTATATTGGAAGAAATGATATTCATTTTTGCATGTCGACGTGAAAGGCTCGGCAAACGTACAAACGGGGAGACTATTCTTCATGGTGCATCAGTCAGTCACTGAGGTGACATTTCTGTGTAATTGAAAAATATTGCGCCATTATGCGAACGCGCGGTGCTTGATCAAAACACAACACTGGGTGATGCGAGAAAGAACTTGAAGTGTGGAAACGAAGGCCTGTGTTCGTTGTGCGTGTGGAGGTTCGTTCCTGCTGAACAGAAAAGCCGACTGATTTGTGATCTCAGTCTCTACAACTCGGTCCACAAAGTTCGTGTTCAAATTTGATCAGATGCCTGCTCTGAATATCTCCGTGCATTCCATTGGATTTTGTTCTTTTCTTTGGTAAATCACCAAAAGCAGAAGGAAAAAAACAGAAGAGTTTGTAAAATGGAAACAAAATTTTTGATCTGAGAAGGCCAACTTGCACCATTTGTTCGTGAAAGTTCTGGCTCGAGCGCAAACGCAACATGCGTTTTCTTGATCTCGTTGAAATGCGTTTTCCCGCAGCTGGAGCTTTGTTTTTCTGCCGCTCAATTTGGACGAGAACATTGTGTGCGCCTAATGCTCACTTTGCGTGTGTGTGAAAATTGTCGAAATGAATAGGCATTCAAACTTTATAAATAATTCCCTGTCCAGATGAAAATAAATACAATCAAAGTGTTTTCCCCCATGTGCTTGTGTTGGTGTCACATGGCATTTTTCTGGGTGAAAGGTTGGCGCGCTCTGCGAACTCTTATGTGCACCCTTTTGTGACGACTGTTTGGAGGAAGAAATCCAAAGATTTCCGCACCAATTCGGTTTTGGTTTGTTTGGAAGCTGAGAATTCATGCGCAGGAGTGTGGATCTGTGGTGAAGATCCAATGCAATCTGTCTGAGTGCAATACCAAATTCTCGCGGTAAAATTGGATTTGGAAATCTCATTTGGGGCTGATTGGGATTCAATGGGCTCGCATGATCATGAATGGCACTTTTCTCGGCCCACAATCTCTTCTTGATCCGTTTCGTGTCAACGGCAGATTTGCCCTTCAGCCCAAATGAAGAAAACTTCACGCCGTCGGACGGTGTGTGTTCATGGTTCCTCGTTCTCCGGGGGCAGGTCGGTCATGAAATCATGAAGAATATTTATTGCTTGAAAGCATGCACGCAAGAGAACAAAATAGAGGTTTGGTTGATCCAGTTGTCCTTGGATGAAACGGATTTTCACCGGTAAACGTCAACCGATCGATTACTTGAATGACATCATTTTCGTTTTCGCGTTGTGTGTCCCCAATGCCTGGAATATTTCAATGGGACAATGCTATCTGTTGATCTCAGAATTTTACCTGTTGTTTGTGCAGGGAACTTTGTATTAAATGAGATCAGATTGCGTTGCCGCCAAACGCGTCCATTGATCCCACGTTCTGTATCCAGAAATACACGGGAAAACATACGCACGCACGACATGTTCCATTGTTAATTGAATGCGTGCCACTGTATCATCCCACCAGCAGCTTCGCTTTGATCGATAGAAGTATTCGAGACAGGTGGAAATGACCGACCCACCATAAGTTCATGATTTGGCTTCACATCAAAGTGAGGCTCACAGCTTGACGCGTGGGTGTGGGTGTGGGCCGGCGTGACACTGAGAAATCCCGGAGTTGGACAGGCCCGCTTGGCATCGTTCCTGCAAAGTCTAACGAAATTTACTCTGCGTGAGACTCCACGATACGAGCTTTGCAACGTCCAAATCAGGTTTCCTTCCGTTTTCTTTCGAGTCCATTGTTGGATGAAGGGAGCAAATCTAGTGGAGTGTCCACTTCGGAGACAGTTGATCAAATAGACTCGAACCCTTTGAAAACATTTCCTCCTTTTGTTGCTGTGGATCTCCTCACCATGCAGTGAACGAATTTCCTTGAAGACTCCGAAGCACTGCGAGCCTCGGGGACGTGGCAAGAAACATCGCATGTTTCAAGTGGAAAGTATCAGGATGTCAGAGGCCCCAGATAAGCAGATAAGTAACTGGAGAACAGCTTTCCGACGCACAGCCAAACAAGGCACTTTGCCTTCTCCTCGAGGGAAATCCTTCCAGCAAAATTCCGACGTAAGGACGCTCAGTGTCAACATTCTGAGCAGGAATATGAGTCCACAGTGCGTGCCTTTGATTTCATTCACATCCAGTTCATTGGCCACCCATAGAAGCGTCTGCATGGACAATATTTGCTCAAGGCTGAATGCGCAGACAACAGACTCTTGAATCGAAAGAGAGTGGAGTGAAGCGACCTTGGTGATTTGTAGGCTGTACCCACAGAAAGACCAGCAGAAAACCACAGAAGGAAAGAAAGTGGCTCCGTCTTGAAGTTGTTCATCTTCGCTGAAAGAGAAGATGCGTCTTTGCTTGAAACTCGGTTTTTGCGTCGACATGATGCGGGTGACGCCAAAAGACAAGGGAAGTCAGTGTCAGTGAAGAAGACACAGCGCTATTGAGAAGCGTCGAGTGATGGTCAGGTGGGACCAGCAGCTGGAGTTTCCCTCTCCTGTGTGACACCCTGTTCCCACCGCAGCCATCCAGCCACGTTCAGGTGGGTTTCATTGACTGTCGCGCTCGTTTATCAAATGCTGTTTGTGCCGCTCAAATGGCTGCTGGCACGGAATCAACCACTCCGTCACTATCACAATTGTATACATTCATTTGATGACACATTTCCTGCCGGGATACACAAAAGCCAAACATGGCGTCTGCAGCAAAGTATCAAAAGCAAAATGATTTCGGGCGCAGGGCGTTTTGTGCTTTAAAAAAGAGAAACTTTGGTCACAAAAGACCACAGAGTCGCGAAACTTTCCAGTTTTCACCGCGGTGTTTCTCATTGTCAATCGGCAATCTGCCCTCACTGAATCTCGCAGCTAGATTTTGCAAGGTGCTTGTGCTTGGGAGCTGCGGCCAGTGACAGAAACTGGTGGAGAGATCGGGACAAGGCCACACATGTGGAGAAGCGTGAACTTTCCACACTGCCTGCACTGCAACGGAATGGACTTGTTGGTTGAATTGAAAGGAATTTGTGTGGTGACATCCACAGATTTCTGTGATGCCGAGTTTTCAATATGCTCAACACGAAATTCAATTTCTGTTGCAGATGCTGGCGTTGAAAATGACAGATGAGATTGGAATTTGATTCGCGCGTGTGATGAATCGCTTAATTTCCCACGCTGATCTCGTCCGTCACTTTCTTGGTTCCTTTTTCCTTCCTCGGAAGTTGTCATTTAAAAGAAATGTTTACAGCAATCGCTGCCCGAACAAAGTCTCATAGATTGCTTGAATTGGTTTGTTTTGTCTTCCACAAATCAAGATGGAAGAGCTCCAGATGGTGGCGTTTCACGCAGGACAGAAGCTGAAAACAGCTTTGAGATGACGTCTGTGTGGATTTCTGTGATGATCTGTGCGGGCTGGTGTTCAGTCGTTCCCAATGGCTTCCCCGCCGTTAACTCTTTGCTTCACGAAGCAGAAGATGCGGCTGCACAGGGCCTCTTGGCTGATCTGTCATAATTGCCTGCTGATAGCCTGACACAGGGGCAGATAGTGAGCTATGGTTTGCCAAAGCAGCCTCATAAAGGCCACTAAGCAGCAAATTTGCCTTGAAATAAGCCATCAAGAGCGACATATGATTGATAATCAGGTGTAAACAAGTCAAGTCAAAGAACGCGAGGACAATTTATCATCACAAGTGTGCACGGCTCCTCAGAACACTGTCATATTTCTCCATGACAGCTGCCCGAATATACTGGCATACACTTTGCGGTGTGCCGCTCACCACAGTTGAGCACCAAGAAAAGAACAAACCAGCAACTCCTTCCTGTCCAAAATCAACGAGGGGCCCAAACACCAACCCACTGCCCCAAAAGGGTTGCAAGCCTTTTTCGTTTTCCCTTGGAGTGATGGCTTGTTTTGCTGGACCACATTTTTCTGTACAAGAATATTTGTTGCAGACACTTACGGTGTGTGTGTGTGTGTGTGTGCGTGTGTGTGTCTCTGTGTGCCTGTGTGTCTGTGTGTCTCTGTGTGCTTCTTTGGTTCGGTGAAAACGCCCATTTGCCCTTGGAGCTCATGACACTGTCACTGAGGCAACCGGATGGTGAAGGTCATCTGTGTGAAACACTCTTGTTCAGGGAACAGACACAACGGACAATTTGCCTGGCTTTGAGGGAGTCGTGACTGTGCGTGACAGGAACGAAGAATTGGGAAGATCCTGAGGCGCAGGACTCCGACCCAACTCCCAAAGAAGACATTTTGGACGATTCTCTGTCCTCTAGATCCTGTTTTTTTTTCTGGATGCACATGGGCTGCTGCTTTTCTGGTGAAATAATCAGCCGGCGACGCCGTGAATACGATGCTCATCCTTGATGTGAGAAACTTCCAGATGTACATTCTTCGGACATCGCCTTCTGTGTCGCCGATTTCGGCGAGGTTATTCCAGCTGCAGGTGGTTAGCTGCTTAAGAGAGGATCACTTTACCATCATTATTAGGTTTGTGAGCTAAGATTGCCACATTAGTAGTCGAGACCTGGGCCAGCTTTGCCAGACCACCAGCTCTGACCTGCATTTTGGATGTAAGGCAACTCAGGAGGAACCACATGATGTGCTCAATCATTCATGGCTGAAACACTGTCGATTTTCAAATTTCTTACATCCAAGTGCTTCTCAAGGCGAGTGCACAAAAGTTATCCTTGTCAAAGAACCAAGAATTGTGTGCCTTCTGGTAAAGAAATTGGGTGACAACGCTGAAGATGTTCGTCGCCTAGTGTATTGTCGATGTTGGTAAGATTATTCCACCTGCAGGTTGTGCGGTTCGTGCAAAATAGAGGATCGTTTTCCATGTTTTGGTTGCACGAAAGAACTTTGTCCTTTTATAAAATGTACCTGGTCAGCTGGTCACAGAATCTTCACACAGATGAATGAAACTCACCCTGTTCATTCGAACAGTTCTTCCGGAAGGTTTTGCGTTTCTCCCTCTGGAGATATTCTGGTCGCGAAAACGTGGGCGGAGAAAGTTGAAGTGAAACAGCAGTGACATCTCCACACACGTCAGCGCCGAGAGCTGGGCAAACAATCCTAATTGAGTTTTCACAACATTATTTGTCAGTCGTTGACATTTATGTTGTTTTAAGTTTCTCAGACACAAGGAAGACTGCATGCTTTTGTAGTGTCCTACAGCAATTGCTTCGCCTCTTGTGTTACAGTTGTTGGTGGCCAGGGTGTCTTTGTCTGAGTTGACTTTCTGATAAGAAAACACGAATTCGTTGTGTGTGTGTGTGTATGTGTGAGAGAGAAGTGAGAGAGAGAGAGAGAGAGAGAGAGAGAGAGAGAGAGAGACGGAGTTCTGCAGCGTGAGTGGAGTGGAGTGGGTGATTGTGTGAGTTGAATTATTCCCCAAATGTTCTCTGAATACTTTTGCTCAACCTGTCATGTGTCCATTTGTGGAGGTCATTTGAAGGTCTTGTGAGGGAATTATTTTTCAGGCGTGACAGGTTTGTGTTTACACTTACCTCAATTTTAGGACGAAGACAATGACGTGGATCCAAGCGCACGGGCGACATGGCTCACAACCCGCGACGAGGCAACCGAGAATCAAAATTTAATGTACCTCTATTATAAGCTGTTGGAGGTAATGTACATTTTTCCATATCACTCGCTTAAAGCCTTCACTGTGTGCTTTCAGGACGATCTAGAGCGGCAGAATGAGGAGGCTTTTGAGACACTTCTCTTGTTATCATTGGAAAAGGTAGAAAGAACGAAGCGAGCACAAACTGCCTGCATGAGAAAACGCACACCTGTAGATTAGCATTCAGTACATTGATGGTAGAACCCGGATCACAGAGAGGTAGTCCTGAACCTTGTCCATGCACTACCGATGGTCAATACTACAACAGTTAACTGGTTGTCACCCTTCAACCTCTTTGGCTGACACATCGCAAGCATGCACACACGTACGAACACAGCCCGACCTTTTCCTGCAGAAAACTCGTTTGGAGTTACATCCGTGCCATGTGTTGTGAAAGTGTTGTCAATTCACAAGCTACTTTGACGACCCATTCTCAGTGAAAAAAATCTCATCACCCTGACAGAGAACCTTGACTTCTCATCATTGTCGTCATGCTTGCGCATACTTGTCTCACGGTCAGAGAGCACCCTGGCTGTGAACAAACAAAATTGAACTCTCGAGTCAGAACCAGTTAACTACCATTGTTTAGCAACATCGTCTTTGTCGTCGCCAGCAAACTTCATTTGAGTTTTCGGTTTCAGGAATGGATCCCCTGTAGCTACCGTAGTTTGAGCCTCGAACAAAATCCTCTCCGGCGCATGTCCCGTTTCCATTGAGCGAAACCCCACAAATCCTTTACAGAACATGATTCTGCAACGAATTTAGTTTGATGCATTAAAACATGCTGTGGTGTGAAATTTTCTTGAGCTGTGCTTTTGGCCTCATTTATCCTCACAGTGGTTTCTGAACCGTTTTTGGAAAGGACAAATTTTTGTACGATGTTTAGGCCCAATCTTGAACCAAGAGAGATGTTTTTGTCTGTCTTTTCCATCTCCTGTTTGTTCAATTTCTTGTGTGGAAGAACAACACCTTCACCTTCTATTAACACTTTTTCCGTCGAAGGACACTCGCATTTTTCTGTAGCTCTTGCTGTTGTTCTCTATTCGTTCTTTTGTCCTCGTTGTGTCTTGTTAAACTGTGACACAACTCTTATTTTATCTCTTTTCCCAAGAAGAACAAATATTTTTCCTGACTTTTGTGACCTTTGTAGTTTTTGGTTTTTGTCAAATGCAACGATTTTGAACTCGAACTTTGAAATAACCACACACATTCAAGTCCAGAGTCTCGGTTTTCCTGAGCTACACCGTGATCCACATCACTCACTCTCATCTGCTGCCGAGGGTCTCTGACCCAATACAAGCACGTCAACGCCCACCTGCCGTCACAATGGAGAATTTATTGCACAAGCACGATATTTATCAGTTTTGACACCTATTTGGCCAGCAACTAGGCCACGTACTCCCATTCGTTGGAAAGATGGCGAAGTCAACTGAACTCAGTTTGTTTTGGTATCAAAACTCAATTTTTCGTCATCACAGCTCGATTGGCGAACGAATTTTGTCGTTTCCCCCCGAAGAACATTTTGGCTTCATCACAGTCCCTCGCTCACACCGAAACCGTGGCTTCTGTGGGAGAACTACAACACCGGAAAAGCCAAGAAGAGAACAAAAGCTCCACTCAAAATTCCATGCACACCACCGCCCACTGCTTTTCATCAAGGCTTCTTTTGTCATACTCGTTGGACGCGAAGAAAATTTGTATTGGCTGATCTAATAACCAAGGATTATGACATTCTTGTTTCTCTTGTACCTGAGAAAGTTTTTTTTGACGCACAAGAGCACGCCCTTGCACGAGTTTCCACGTCGAAGTCACAGAGTCCACCCGCTCAATGACGCCCACAACAGCCAACGCATTTGACACCTTCCGACGACAAAGAGAATTGTCGCGTAATTTTGAATCCAACTGACTCGTATCCTGCAGTTGGAGAACAAAGGCCTCCTGGCGAACGGCGTGCTGCGCAAGGGCGACGACGTCGAGAAGCGCGGGCGGTGGCAGGGCTTCTGCTTCCGCAGAACCAGGTCCGGCCGCTTCCTGCCCTACATCTGCTGGAAGGGAGAAGGTGAGGCTGCCTGTAAGTAGTCAACTCCCTTCCTTCACTGCTTTCTTTGTACGTCTCAGCCCCAGAAACCAGTTTCTGAATCCGCCCATCTGATTTGGTCAGTTTGGCTTGCACGTGTTCCGAAACGAGAGGTGCACACTCGTGTCTCAGAAGCAAAATTTTGCCCTTGATGCGCAGCCTGCTGAGAAGTTGGCACGCGCAGTTTGTACAATGTTCCTTTTGTTGGCTGTTTTCTGGGAGAGAAAAGACAATGTGTAGCTCACTTGGAAACTCTAGTGACGAGGCAAACCCTCGCTGTGTGTACTTTCCGTGCTTCGTGACTGCACTAACATAAGAGAACTGTGTGAACAGCAACGCCGAGATCAGAAAAAAAATTCAACTTGCTTTTGAGTATCAAGGAAAGTTTTGAAAACCACGCGTGCATGCAACATAGTCTGGCCACCAACACCAAGTGCTCTCACTACACCTGTCTGAATAGCAAACACAACAATCCACAAACCAGAACCATTTCGTTGTCCAAACTTTCAAAAAAAAATCACCAAGGTACATGGGTCGTATCTGGGTGCTTTTCTGAGCACAAGCTGTCCATAACGTTGAAAGAGAAGTGCATGCAAAAGTGTCAAGTGCACCATTTCTTGTTCGGGTCAAGTATTCTTCACTTCCAGTGGAGTCGTGTGAATGTGCGAGATGTTTATCACAGTCTGCCAACTGCAAAACTGACAAAAAGGAAAAATCTTCTCGATCTTGACCGAAACTCGCACATTCAGTGACATGTTTAGTGAAAAATACTTCAAACCTGAAGAGAGAAATGGTGGTGGAGAAGTGAGGTTGTGCATCTGGAGTGTTTCCCAAACCCCTCTTGGTTGGTTTGGTTTCGTGTGGTCGTGATTGTTCTTACGTACTGCTGAGTCGCACTCGATGTCCGTGTGTTGTGAACACAGCAACCTTCGAGTTTCTCGAGTTGTGGTGGCCCATTCGCTGAGACATCTCGTCTCAGGAATCTCGACACAAGAGCCAAAGCACAATGTCCGTGCCACTGTGCTTTTGAGTGTTGTCTTTCTGTCACCAGACGGAACCGTAGAGTGCAAGGCTCCCAACAGAAACCTGTCGAAATTTGTGGCTTTGTAGCTTTGTTTTGGCTCCGTTGTGGTGTTCTTTGTTCGTTTTCTGTTGTGCATGGACAACATTGAAATATTTATAATTTACCTGTAATTTTTAACCATGTGTGATTGAGAGATCTTCACTTGGGTGAGAGTCAGGCGGCAGGTAGGACACATTACGTTTCTGTAGAGTCAAAATGTGCACCTCCAACCAGACGAGTAATTGAATATGAGCCTGGCCTGGAGTCAGCTATACCAGATCCAACTCACGTGGAATTTGACCGTGGTCCTCAAAAAGCTTTTGTTAGTTTTCTGATTGTGTTTACTAAACTCAGCATTTGATTCTGTATTTTCCTTCGGTTCTCCCTTCTCAGCTTCTTGGAGAAATTGCACGGGGTTTGGCTTCAGGCGAAACACAGGATAGGCAGGAGAAAGAAACGTGTCCAAAGTCCCCCCACCCATTGAATCATTGCCAACAAAACACAAGCAGGCGACTTCTGTATCCGTGAATGCCTGCGAACTAACGGTGTTGGGGAGAAAATCGAAAAAAGACACAAAGGTTGTTGACATCAACAAAAATGGCTCAAAACACAAGTTTGTGTGCAGTTTTTTTGATCAAACAACAACTCACAGACTTGAACACAACAAAACTCTTGCCAGTTTTTACCGATTTTGCGTTTTGGTTTGGCCACCTGAAGGAGTGTCCAGAAACGAACATACACACTGAACAAATTTGTTTGGATAGTTCTCACATCCTCAGCCGTTCCAATCACTTTTTAATTTTCCTGATGCCTCCAATCGAAATCGTACAATGAGACATTTTCGTGAATCTTCTTTTTGAAACTCTTTACAGCACGGAAGTAAGGACAACCCGACCGGAATTCCATTGGATTTTACGACCAGGAGCAAAATACCATCCTGACAAAGAAGCCTTTGTGAAATGTAGCTACATTCCACAAGGGAGGAAACAGCAAATTCAACACTCAACACTTTGAAAAAAGTAATTTTGTCGGCAAAATTATGTTTCAGTTTGGGCATGTTTGAGTTTTCACTGGAACAAGACATGATCAAATATAATGGCCGTTATATTGAACAACTACATTTTGTTGTGTAAATGCATTCACACACAAATAGCATAGTGTACTCCCCGTTTTTGTAGCGTCCACCCTTTGCGTATGTAACTGATGTGATAACTGTAATTGTACGTTACTTGCTGTAAAAAAGACAAGATCAAAGTACATAAATAACAAATCACCAGAAGGTTACTTGTACAATGTGCATGTTTATCTATTTTTATATGATATTGATGACGTCACAGCAGAGTCCCAGGGTCTATTGGTGCATTGTGGGGGAAACTTTAAACTTCATCTAGTCACACATTAGACATAATTATGCATAATTGTGTTTCTGTTGTACTATTTTAATAGAGGCAATTTATTGTAGCTGACATTTCCAAATAGATTGTGCTTTGTTGAATGTAAATAATGAAAGGAAAGAGTTTTGTCAAATTTTGAATGTAACCTCTTGTTGAAAAGAGTTGCTTGTTTTGGATCCTTTTGACGCCTTGAGAAACAGCAACGTTCGTTCGTTTCACGAGCGAGCACCATACTGGAAGGAACCAGTTCTGGCTCTTGGTGGAAGGTGTAAAGTTTCTAAGAAACCAGTTTTGTGAATCCGATGGGCACGAGGGACCTCTCCAGTTTGCTGCTCCGCACCAGAATGAATTATTCCGATTGCCGCTTTGAAAAACAAAAACTTCACTGTCCAAACATTTGTCAAACAACGTTTTGTTTCAAGGAAGTTCAGAACTGAAAATGGAAATAAAGCATTTGTTTGCGAAAGTAGTTTTTCCTTTGTATTTGCATTGGTAGGACACCGCAGTGAGCCCACGCGTAGAAGTGAAACATCCTGTCAATTCACAGTACTGGACAAACTGCAACAAAACAGCTTGCTATAGTTTTGGATATTGTTTGATATAATTGGCCAACATTTGATTGAGAAAATATTTTATTCCGCAAAAAGAATCACAACAAAATCGTGAAAGTGGACATCAAAAGGAAAGTTGACTGAATCAGACTTTCCAACTCGTTTGAGTGTAAAAATTTGCTCAGAGATTCATTTGCAGTTCGAAACAAGAATCTGCACCCTGTACACACAGACTTTTGGTGACACTACTACCTTCTGATTTATAAATATTATATAAAAGGGCGGAGAATCCTGCAGAAAAATGAAAAGAAACTGAGTGAAAAAATCTCTTACATCCTTATGTTCCAGTTTCTGCGCAAGCAAACGAACTCTGTTTCTGGTCTGATCTTCCAATGGAAAACGTTCATCACACATTCATTGCAAGGATGCGGAACACTTCTTTTTTCAGCACTCCACTCCCCAAATTTAAACCAAATTCAAGTTTGGCTGTCACCAAAAAAGCCCTTTTTTGTTCCCTTCAGCGGAAAATGTCAAAATTTGAGAACCAAGAAAACGAACTGCATTGTCCAGTGGCTTTTGTCTGTTTTCAGAATCTGGCTTTCGGATTGATTCTGTACATTGAAACATTTTGAAGTATCTTGTGCTGTAGATACATGGACAAAATTCTCTGTTGAAAGTTCGATCAACATTGTACGCTTTTAGGTTGTTGCAAGTGCTGAATAAAGTGTGTGACAGCACGAAGAGCCGCCTCTTTGTTTTCTGTGGGATCTTCACAATTTGTCGGCGCAGCATTTTTTGTCGGGGTTGCTGGTGGGAAGTTCACACAATTTGGGCAGATAATGAAACATACATGTCCAGATGCACGTCACCTCGTGTGAAGAAAATCAAGTCTCTGCACAGCAAGATAACAAAATCTAACATGTGTCTTCGTTGAAAAATGCATCTGCCTTCAGGGGCGATCTGGGTCTCTGAGTTCACAGAGCGAAAGCTGGAGTCGACAATGAGCGCTTGTCAAGTTTCTGGATGAATTACCGCAAGTTCTGTTTCACAGCCGAATACACCTACCACAGTGAAGAAAGTAAATGAAGCAAAAACCTGAGTCCGTTTGAAAGGATGTCGAATGAACAACAAAGTGACGTGTTTGAGCCATCTGTGATCTATTTGGAGAAGACTGATTCAAAAGGCACAGTCGTCTCGTTCAGGTGATTGTCACACGCACCAGAAAGCAGTAGCGCTGGTGATGATCGAACGCGAATTCCAAATCCTTGATTGAAAGACAGAAGCAGTCAAGTTTCCAAACATGTGCGGGGGCATGGTTCTGAGTGCAACAACTCAGTTCTGGATTTCAATGCCGTGGACAATTGCAAAGCAGAGGCGAATTCAAAGGTCTCGAAGAGACCGCCCAAATGTCCCAATCCACCAAACATATTAATCTGTTTGTTGTTGTTGTTCTTTTTTGCTGCAAGGCACAGAATTTTCTGTTCTGGCAGTGAAGAAGTTGGAAGAATCGGTAGCCTGCCACCAAAGGAGTCAGCTCCCACCCACCCAATTTTTTGGCCACCCCTTTTTTTTAGAGGCGTTGTGTGTGGGTGCAAAGATTTGAACAGCTTGAAATTCATATGTCTTTTTGCTGGAAATTCACCTTTGGAGTCATTAAATTTTTGAAATCTGCTGAATCCTCTTCTTGCGTCAGACAGCGTGAGAAAAGGCAATTGTGTACGAACGGTCGGAAAGCATGCGATTTTTCAATTTATTCGCTGGATATCCTTTATGAATCGACACCCACGTGCAGTACAAGAGCACATCTGCTGACAACAGCAAAACCAATGCTCAAACAGATGGATACTTCCCAATATCGCACTGATAACATTCAAACCAGATCAAGCAAACACAGTCTGGGACTCCCTTTTTGAACTAAATTATTCTCTGTGTACACTGGCACCAAGTCATAATATAGCTCAGCTTTGTATGTTTTGGTAGAACATGGCACTCAAAGTAATGAGCTCCTGTTATTGTGCACCACAACAGATAAGTTCAATCCGTCTTTTGGGAAAACACTGCAACACCCACTGTTCATTTTGACCAGAGAAGAAAAGGAACAAGCTTTGCGTCAAAAGCTGTCCCACGCAATTGCCCACACAGAAAGATTTGTGATTGTGGGGCAAAGAGAACGTATTCTTTTCTCAGTTTTGGTACAGTCTCAGATTACGTTTTGTCAGCAAGGCACGTGAATTCCTGAACAAAACACGCTGCGCCGTTGGAAAGTCTTTTGAGTCACAATCTTCGGAAGCAACAGAATGTTCGCCGTTTGCTCAGTGTTTGGCAATGTGCGAGTTCAGTCTCGCCATACATCTCTGCAGCAAATTGTCACAGTGGGTGAGCCGACTCTATTTCCTCTCTCCACGCCTTCTTCTTTCCTCTGTCGCATCGACAAAATCCAGTCTTATTTCTCTGCCATGCATGGCTCGAACCAAAAGCACGCAGGGCACCTGCTCATTGCACAGCACGTCTCACACTGTGCGAAAATGATGGATGGAGGTCACAACCACAACACGTTTCCTTCGCTTCTTTCTCAGAAGTCTCAAGACAAAGCACTTGCCGTTGTAAAGTGAACTGCTGGTCCATTTCTGTTGTTCGTTCCTGGCATTCGGTTTCAACGAGCGGTCAACAGGTGTGAAGTTCTGTCCCGAAAGAAACACCAATGGTTGGAAACAACAGAAGCAAACCGAATTGAAACGTTCTCTACACAGTGTTTCGGTTTGTGTGGCAAAGCTCGGCTCGTGGTGCAAAAGAAAGGAGACTGTGGCACAGGCCATGGAGTAGAGGCTTGTTTGGAATTCCTCTCAATGAACGGGTTGTTCGCCTCTGGCTCTTCCGGTCATCCGTCATGTCCTGCTGCCCGTCTGCTGTCGCTTGATACCTTGGAGTTGGTCAGGCTGTGGACAGCTGTTCAAATGCAGGGGATGTCTCTCTTGTCAATGGAGGGCAACAACAGGAAAATACCAGAGGAAGAAAATGGCGTTCGATGATTCCGATTCTGGAGACGTTCAAAAAGGTCGAATCACCAGCAAACGAAAAATACACCTGAAGTTGGAGAGGTGACGCGGGATGGTGAAATGTTGGCTTTGTTTTGACCCAGGAGAAATTACGCGTTCTTGTTCCTTGCCAAACGTCGGACTCGCACATGAGCGTTTCCGTGTCGAGACGGGCCGCGGTGTGATCTGTCAGTCGCAAGCCGCAGAAATTTCAATCCATTTTGTACCTTTTGGGAAAAGATTCAACAAATACACTCGCCCAGACCCAAGTCTGTGCACACGTGCCGTGATAAATTGATTTCGCAACTGCAAGGAGGACGTGTTGGTGAAGAATCAAGCAGTTGTGCTTCGTCAGGAGACTGCGCGATTTTGACCAAAGTTATCGGGGCGTTCCCGTTTGTGAACATCCTGGATTTGCTTCCCCATAGCGTCAGGGACCACTCGATCATAATTCACAAACACAGGTCGAAGGCAACAGAAAAAGATGTCTTTGGGTGCGCAGCCATATTGCAAAGGACCAAACCAGCTTTGATTTTCTTGTGTGCTTTCCGCTCATGAATGGGCAAAAAAGCAACCCACCCATAAAAAAGAAAACATGACCATAATTTAGTTCTTTAACTGGGTTGAGACGAAAATAGTTCGACCCTTCCACGGAAAATCATAAATGAAGGATGATTTTTGCCTGAAGCGATTCTCAGGATTTGCTGGTCTCTGGACAACGCTTGATCTATTGTTGAATGCCTCCACGCGATATGTAGGTCATAAGGATCTCCACATCCGTGTGAGGTCACACATCTTCGTAATTTCCCTGCAGATAAGTCTGGAATGCGATGAATATTCTCAAAACTCGGCGCAAGAGCCGAAATGTGTGGGTACCTTGGGGCCGGGCACAGTAAGGGCGGTGTGACACACACCAGGAAAATCAGATTTACATCCCTTGCTTTTTCCTCAGACCCTTCGGAACTTAGTGGCATCAATTCACAAACAGTCACAGATTTTGAGGAGAACCAGATTTGTTGTGTTCTGGTCCCATTCTCTCTTACAAATTTTCAATTGTTTTGTTGGTTTCAAAATTTCACGATCAAGACAGCAGTCTTTGTCGTCCATTCATTGCTCCTCCACACCATTGCTGTCATCCCAAAGCGTCACTTCACAGGTCCGGACTTGTTTTCTTGGTTGGGATCGCCCCCTGAAGGCGTCGTTTCCTGAAGTCCCGGTTCCCCACCAGATCAACAGCCAGAGACCAACATGGTGTGGAGCCGTGACGGAGCTGGAGTCATGATGCATCACTTGTCATACAAATGAAATGTGGATATTGAAAGCAATCAATCATGGCCTCCAACAATTTCCCATTTAACATACGGCCACGTTTGACAGTAACTGAATTGTGAATACCTGTGAGAAATCATTTGTATTGTTTTTCACCTGGAACGTCCGATACTGAGCTACAAATTGCATTTTCAGATGTCACAGCTGCGAAGTGTTGAAGCTTTGAAGAATGAACAGATTGATTTCGAAAACTTCGCAGTGGCAGAAAACTTAGCATTTCGAAACTCACACGGGAACAATTGAACCTTTTCAACGTTTGCATTTCATGTGTATTCATGAGGCTGGTGACGTTGAACAGAACTCTGACACGGTCCATATCGAGCCTTGCTTCTGATTTTGTAACAGATACATGATTGTATTATGAATCACAACAGTGATTTATTCCTTCAGCCAGGCATCAGAAAGACAGCCTTCCTGATCGGATTAAGTCTCTTTCACCGTCAGATGAAATTCGTACAATGCACAAAAGCCTGCTGCATATGATGTAGCGATAAGCTGCTCTCAGCGCATTATTTGCCCGTGTTGTTTACCTTTGGAGTTAGGTTTCAATAAAGCCTGTGTGCAAGTGCATTTGCAACGGCGCAGTTCCCATGGCTTCCAGATTCACCTTTCCCTGCAACTTCACAATCGCATTGGACAATTTGCAAGCCTCGGTCTGTGTTTGGTCTGTATCTTTTCACGAAGCAGGTTTTTGGATACTCATGCAGACAGTTGTTTCCTGTGTGTCTGCAAATGTTTTGACCCTGTGGAGCGCCATATTATAGACGCCGCCGCTCTGTTGAGTTTGTCGCTGATGTGATTCTGCTCGCATTGAAAGGTTTGTGTTTACCTTGTGTGTCATTCTCCCCGGGAACGTAGGAGTAAGGCTGCGCCGCCAGTGTTGAGAGGCCACAGGCTTTCCAAACACAGCTCTGTACAAGCTGAGACTATGGTCCCTACCCAGTCGACATGACTGCCACTGCAAAATTGTGTGTGTCAAAGATGTTAATCACACACGTCATGTCCAGAATGAAGCAAAAGGACATTGACCACGTCGGACGCGACCTTCTTTTCATCGATCTGAACAAAATACGGAAAGGCAAAAACACGGACTTTCTCTGCACATCGGCCTACATCAGCTTGTCATGCAAAACAGGCATCAGTTGCCAGTTTGGCGTTGGCCGGCTGGGCTGTTCCTTGGTGTTCTCACGGTTTTCTTCATGTTTTCGCAGTGACGTGCGACTCGCAAACAAGGATCCGTGCCAACATTCAATTTCGGTCAATAAAATAGCACAAACCTCAGCTCTGTTTAGAATCATTCAAGACGCAAGATTTCTCGTGAAATTTTGACCAAATTAAGGCTGAGCGTTCTGTACGTAGACCGGTCTATGTGTCTCCCGAGTTACGACTGATTTCAAGGCGGCTTCCACCGAGCTTTATCGTTACACGAGACACGTCACAGGCCAGGCAGGTGGCGCAGCTTCACCCTTTGACTTTTTCACAACTTGTAAAACTTTCGAAATATATCCACTGTAAAGAGAAAAGTTTTCGATTCCACAGCACAACAAAAGATCTTTGACAAGAACACAGCCCGATCAGAAACACAGCCCACATGCAAAGGACAGCGCCCAAATTTGGAGTGAATTCTCACGGAGGCGACAAAAAGTTTGCGAAAACGTTCCTGATTATCACACATTGTCACGTCATTCTTTCCACGGTCTTATTCACTTTATTTTTCCTTCATTAGTTAATTGCATCTGACAACAACACATATCCGCTGCAGCCGACTCACAGAATCCAACGCCTCCTTTTGCCTTTTTGTTCTGACAAAGCCTTTTGACAGTGAAGTTTCGAATGTTTCCGAGACTCTTTGTTCTCCAGGGGACATTTGAAACATTTCCGGTTTGATTCGTCTGAAAGAGACATCCGCCATTCACTCCCGTCAAAATGTTGTGAAAACCATCAAAAGCAAAAAAACACCCAACATTTTAATGACGTGACAAGTTCACACAAGAATAAAAAACAGGTTCCTTATCACCGTAACAAAAACGAGAATCTCCATATGCAAGAACAAACCCCAAAACTTGCAAGTTTGGTCCTTGGTGATCAGACCGACGATCCGGAACAACAATCCATCGAAAAGATTGCCAGGTTCAAAACAAGTGGAAAAAGAACTCACCACGTTGACAAAGCACAACACCGGATCTTATGAGGCAGAACTAATTGTCGGAAAAGAAAGGAAGGTTGTGTGTAGCTTCGGACTCGCGTCGCCCTGGATTGGATCTCTCTCCTTCAGAGTTTCAGCGCTTCTGGACACGACCGCACGTTCAGCTACAAGGTCAGCGATGGCTGCGATGAGCTCAAACGTCCTTCGGGCAAACGATTTTGTTTTCATCTTGCGTGCACAGTAGCTTGTGTTGTTTTGAGATCAACTCGATTACCTCGGGGCGGCCCAGAGTACGGCCAATTTCCTTCTCAGGCAGACAGAAAAGTTCTTGCATCACAACTTCTGGGCCTTTTGAGAGTCACAGAACTGTCTGAGAGTTTTTACGCGTTCCACGTCAACACGTCTCTTTCATTGTTGTGTTTCTCTTGAACTGTGAATCCACGGGAACATCGAAACTGAAGCTGTGCTGTTTGCACCAGGTTTGTTTTTCGCTCAGCACGCTGACAGGAGACTCAGCGACGTTCAGCATCGTGTTCTCCCGAGATGCAGGAGCAGGTGAATTGGGCAAAACTAATGTCTTCAAAGTGATCACGTTGCTTTTCCACGAACAGACGGAGGTGGCATGTCGGCACGCAATCAAACATCCCCGGCTTTGTTTGTATGTTCCATTAAAACATGTATCCAGTAATCCCGTAATTGTGGGCATCCTGTTCTGAAAGGCAGGAACATGATTACGTATTGACGAAAACGTCCGTCTCACAACGATCACGTCACGAAATGCCAAGCTCTGTCTGTTTCGGGCATTCTGGCAACTGTTTTCTACGCACAGCGTGTCTAGCGCTCTGTGAGTCTTATTGCTGTCAGTGCCTCCGTGCATGGGAACCTCGCCGAAAAATCGTTGTTGCGACGCCTAACAGTCTCTTTGCCACAAAGTTTGCCAAATACGTCGGCATTTGTTCTCATTTGACGACACCGCCTCCTCCCTCTGCACTTCAAGTGAATCACTCAATTCACTTCTGCCTGAGAACCAGGAAGCGCTGAAGATTCTCCGCGGTTGCTGAGACTGAAATTCAATCCCACAATGCGCCTTCAAGACACGCGTCAGACGAAAACTGTGATGTGCGCTCGAGAGGAGTGAAATCTCCCATTCAGTGGGGCATGAGAAGCGCATTTCGTACCACGCAACAAAAAGAAATCCTGACAGTTGAAATGCTTTGCTTCGAATCGAGTCCCTTTTTGGCACAGTAATCAGCGTCATGTTCGCGTCCGCACCCTTTTTTGGGGGTTCGATGGGAGTTTTTATCACACAACTTGAATTTGTCTGTGCGCTTTCCAAAACTTTTCGTGCCTCACCACAAGAATTTACTTGTGCCCGACCCAGGGCCAGAGACAAGAGGAAACGCCTGAGATAGACACAGCGCATTCGAGCCGACAACAACTCCGCACATCTATTGGGCGTTACAATCGAAAAACTTGGGGCTTCGGGAGCCAGGGAATTCAGCTTTTGTCCTGCGCAAGCTGTTAGAACAATTGTCAAATACTACCCACCCACACAAAACGATAAACTGTGGATGTTTTTCTTGATTAGCGTGCCCCGAAGTCATCAATGTTTCATAGCAGTGAGACAAAAGCCATTTGGGTGTGAAGGAAAAGAGCTGTTGTCCCCTCTTGCTCGGTGCAACCGCAGCATTACAGAATCAACAGCTTTGACACAAAGCAGCCTGCGTTCTACCAACGAGAACCACTTCCTGTGCACAGCCCACTGCTGCATGAGTGTCATGTCTACCTCAGGACATGGGGGTTGTGTTCACAATGCTCCACCTGATGCACCAAAGACACAAGGACAAACGCCCACTCCTCACCAGCAAAATTCTGCTCTCAGAATGTGCTCATCTCCCGTCTGCAAACGGACAAAAGCAAGGAATCGAGAGTGCTTCCCGAAGTCGAAAAGTGTTTTTTCAGGGCTCATCACCAAGGACCAACTTGAATCGAAATTGTACGAGGCCTGTCCGTCTTGTGCAGACATCGTCTCGCCAGAGCCTCAAACAGCCCTTCATGTGTATCGTTTTGAAGCCCGCACCCTCATCACCCTTCAAAGGAAACAAGTTGGTGGCGTTCAAACACAGTAATGGATTGCCTGTCAGTATTGCTGTGTTTTTGGCTCATCAGGAGACTTGGAACTCGCAGAGTGCGCTTGTCAACCTCATTACTGCACCGCACTCTCCCCATCTAAAATTGATAGACATGTACTGGTCTGATGCAAAAGTGATCGGTGTTTAAGCAAGCCAATTGACGACCAATTGTGATGCAAATCGCGTACATTTTGCTCTTGTTTTACTCGAAACACAAAGTGTCAGTCGTCCGCTTCTGTGGATCAATTCAAGGGGCTGAAGCTTCACGCTCCTTTTCGGGGACGATATTGGTGCACGTGAAAATTTGAACGTTTTGACACACAGTGTTTGAGAAAAGCATAGTTCTGCTGAGATAACCCGACGCCAGATTTATGCAAAAAGCTGAGAGCACCGATTCCTGAGGGAAATCTTCGTCCCACAACTTAGTAAGCAAAACACGCGTCTCTGAATGCAAAAGATTGTCATAAGCAGAATCTGCTGTTCATCGGGGATATAACAACTTGATGAGAATCTGCAAATGAGGTAAACAGTTCCAAGCAACCGGCGTATCCAACACAGAAAGGGGTCTGATAAGTTTGCGGGAAACATGTGTCTGCAAAGCGCTTGAAATGAAATCCGGATCACTTCGTCCTGATTCGTCTCTCAGTCCCTCCGGAGTGAGATTGTGGTTTCACACTTCCCTCACGAGTACGTGACGTGTGTTGTATACAATCAAAAATCGATTAAATTTCAATTGTCTTGGCACGCAGAAGTCTATCTTGCGACACGCTGCTTCAAAATTGTTCCTGAGGCCCCCTTCCACAAATAATTACAATGAGATTTGGCTTCGTCAGCACACCCTTCCCCTTTGATTCAACTAGAGGAGAGCTGCTTTAGTGTTCTAATTTAGCAATAGTTGCACAGCAAGTAAGGTAATTTGGGTCAAGGAAAATGGCTTTACATTGTAAGTAAGTCCCTGGGCGGATGCCTCATTTAATTGACCCTCTGGGTAACTCGTAGACATGAGGAGAATGGGACACTAATTTGATAAAGGCCCTGCATGCTACTCGTACATACTTGTGTGACCAAATGGCGCGATAATGACATGAAGTCGAACAAAAACATTGCTTCATGTCTCCAGCTCAACAGTTCTTCAATTGCACAAACCAAATCAGATGGGTTTGCAAAGTTCTGTTTGTTGCGAACCTTTCTGGACTCAAGCAGATGCGCACCGAAAAAGAACACGACAAAAGCGCGCACGGGTGTCGCACATCCTGCTGGACTTGAAGAAAATTTTCTCGTGCAACAACCATTCAAAACACGTGACTTTTCTCGTGACTTAGCAATTCGACGAACACAGAGCGTGTGTGTCCTTCTTGTGTCTGATAGTTCCCCGTTGTACCGTTACGGTGTCCTTGCGTCAGTGGTTGGATGCAGGTGGCTGGGAAAATTGTGTGATTCCCAAGAAAAAAATAGATTGCTGAGAACGAGCAATATCTGGTGTTATGGAGAACCACATCACATCAGCGAACGGAGAGGGATACAGAAACAATCAAGCAGCTTTCGTGGAATGGTCATTTCTATTACTCAAGGGATGTCTCAGCGTCCGTAAATACTCATTCTACACGACACTTTCATGCAATGCCATACAGGACAGCGAGGCGAAGATGATCCCTGCTGAGGCGACCGCTTATCTCTTTTCACTGTCGACTGTTCGCATCCATTATTAATTCGACGCAGTATCTCGCCACGCAGCGGTGCGATGCACTGCATGAAAGGACAATTCAGGTAGAGCTCAGAACAGGTAAGCGAGCTGTTGCAACTTGGTTCTCCTGTCCATAGCACGAGCGTATGCTTGTGTTTTCTCGTTGTGAGGGCTTTGTGTTTGTTTCGTGCGTAGATTACACGAGACAATAAAGTTGATGGACTCTTGATCGAAATCGACGGGGCTTTTCCACAAGAAGAAGCAATGGATTCTTGCGAAATGAATACCGAACAACAACAACACTGGAAGGCTTTCGGTTACCGACAGTAAGAAGCTGACACCAAGAAAAGATCGCCTCGTATCGCAAATAAGCTGTTTATGAATTTGACACTCAACGATTCTGCGCAAAAGCGTCATTCCGTTTTGAGATGAAACCTTTCCCAACTCACATTGATGGGTTCGGACACACTCAGAGACGACGTTCTGCCGATTTCTTTGATCTGGAGGTGCATCCCGCCGACTGAAGGAACACCCAGTCAATGCGCGAACGTAACCCGAACTGCGGCATCGATTAATCTGTACCTGTGCACAATCTTCGACGAGAGTCCCAGCTACCTTCATTGATATTTATTGCCTCGACTACCAACAACTTACATACATTATTTATCAAGCCTGTTTATATTGGGAAAGCTAATTTTCGCTGTCTTTTCTCCATCTATCATTTTCAAATTAGGCACAATCGTGCTGCAGTGACAAGACTAGTTCAGGATGTTTGCGTTCAGTTCGCATTCAGTTTGCATGGTAAACTTGACAGAAATTGTCTTGCATACAAAGCTAGGGTTTCCGTGTAAGATTCAATGCGCAAATCATAAAAATGCAGGGAAAGACAAAGTGAAAATAGAGTGTGGAGTATTCTCTTTTTTCTGATCGTGTGTGGAACATTTTGGTCTGATTTTGCGACAAGAAAGTTTTTCACTTTTAGCCCCACTTCATAATGACCATGTGTTCTTCAGGAACCCAGACGAGAGAAATTGTGGACCCATGGAACCTGGTTTCACAATCCCGAGGCTGTACGTACTTGTACCTCTTTGTTTTGGACTTTTTACGTGCTCGTATTTCTCAAAGTCGCGTCCCTCGTTGGGCTATTCTGTATCCTTTCCTTTCCGATTTGAAGAGTTTCGAAGGGTGGTTTTTATTTCTTGTTTCTTCAGGAATTCTGTTTCACATATAAATGCCATTTCCACGGCGAACAATCTTTTCTTCGATTTCAACCTCGGAGAAGCAGCAAAACTCACGATTTTTCTGCAACACAAGTTGCATGAAAGAAAACTTCACTTTAACCTTTTGTGTGGCAAATATTTTCATCGAATACGTCACGACAGAAGCCTGACGACAGCAAGCAGGATACTTCCGACCATCTTGTGTGCACATCACGACTGCGAACGTCTGGGGTTTCATTCGTGCGGAATAAATTCGCAACGAGGTGGATGGATGTGCACTGACGATGGCCAACTGACAAGCCACGGTGTCACTCTGAAACACTGTCAACCCAGTGAAATGAGCATAATTTCCGTCCTGTGGGAAAATAACATTTCCGATCCAACGTAGGCGGGAAAGGTTGCGCCTGCAGCTCGCAGCTCGACTCTGCTCGGCTGGGACCTGACTCTTCCTCTGGTCACATTTGTGGTGGGCTCAGGTTCCGTTCCAGAAAACAAGAACACGCTTCACTCCTGCTTCACCTGGTGATGCTTGAGCACACCTGAATTTCTTTTGTTATTTCTTTACTGTCTCACCACGACATCAACGAGTCATGCTTTCCTGAGATTAAAATTCATGACGCAATTAGGAGAGTGTTTTGCAGGGACACTGACGAGAAAATAAGGGAGATGTACAGCTGAGGAGAGACGACAGTGCCACACACCAGACAAGAAAGCACGCCGAAGCATGCATCACGCACCTTGCGCAAATTGCGCTCGAAGCTGTTGGGAACTTCAGTTCAAATTCTGTCAGAAACAGGATCCCGAAGGCCTAGAAGGTTGGTTCCAACAGACGTTGCCCTGGAAACAAACCTACGTGAGTTAAATTCATATGTTGGGCAAATGTTTGAGGGAAGTTCTCTGTGAGAACAAGGCTTCTTTTATTTTGTTACTGTCAGTGGGAATTCCTGTCACGTCGTCAATTACTGACTGATGACCAAACCCGATCTCATATCTAATAACCCGCACAATACGTCAGACACTAAATGACACTTATTAATGTATTGTTGGTACATTGCACTTTGATCCCGTGGGTACTCATGATAATACAAAACAAACACTGGACTTCCTACACACAATAGAAGGGCTGCCGACAAGCATCTGCGAAGGCCCAAGTTGCACTGAGGAAGAGATGTTGTTTTCTTTTTTTTGCGGTAAGGCCCATGAGCAGTAACTCCAGTCTGGCCCGAAACTGAGGTCACAGTCATCAACGTTGAGTTGCGCGATGTTCCCAACCCTGAAGGTAGCAGAGACAAAATGACGTTGAGAGTTTTGTGGTCCTACTGGGCAGGATACAAGGGTTTCTCACAATTTTAGCGTCATTGTTAGGTGATTAGAAGACCTAAGAAATCCCACAAAACATTTTCAGGCTTTGCGTTCAGGAGGCAAATCTGTTGTCCACTGCTCCTACACTCTGCAATGCCCCAGAGCCTGCGCTGAAAAATGTGGGCTACGGAACCACTCGTGAAGAAGACTGCTTTGCAACACTCAAAATGTGGTGTGACCAGAATTTCCGTTGACTAGAACACCGTTGAGATGTGTTGTGGGATTCGGTGGGTATTCTGACGAGCATGCAAACGTTTCTGGTGGACGGCGCTTTTGTGAGGACAACAGAATCAGGTCTGGTGATGCGGGACGTCTCGTTGGGACGTCTCTGTTTTGACGGAGCCGTGTGCGCTGTGGGCCTCTTTCGTTTTGGCTGTGTTTGAAACTCCACATTTGCAGGAAAATGTGGTCGGATCGTTTCACGAATGTCTCAACATCTCACGTGACAACGTGACCGAACCTGACCGGAGAACCTGCACGAGTGGTTCCGTGTTTTGTGCACAAAAAACATTGGATTGTGTTTCATTCAGAAAACACCTCAAACAACAAATGAGAGAAATGATTGTCCTGGGGACGTCAAATTTGACAGGCTTTAGGCCACACGCAGTTGTGAACAAATTCGAAAATTTCTATTTGATGGCAAGTTGTCACCTATGAAGCCATTATTCAGCATGACATATGAAAACAGATGAATGCATCTGATTCCCCATTCATCATCAGGTTTGTTTCCTCATTGGGATCTTATTTGCCTTTTGTGCGAAGCTTTTCATAATTGCATCATCAATAATGCACGAGATCCGAATTACTTTTACTGCATGAGCACCACCCTCGCGCCTTCAAAGTGCTGCGAATTATTGCTTTTTCTCCATGCTGATTTTTATCTGTTGAATTGTTGTTGTTTATTGTCAAGGAGGACGACACAGGGCAGAGTTTCCACGCGAGGCTCCGTCTGGTGACGCGTCCCGCTCCACGTGCTGAACATTTTCGGGTCTTCACATCGTATGTCGACTGATTCACAACCCGATCCGATTTGAACAGATCATTATGACCAATTGACCTTTCAGCTTCGAAGCTCGGCAACGTCGAAACAAGTTCGCTGTGATTTTTGAAACTTCCACCAAAGCGGTACAGGTAAATGGAAATTGAGCTCTGAGTATCAAGCTTTGAGGGTTGACACCCCAAAGAATCAATGATCAGGGTCGTTTCCCAGTTCTCGTTGTCGCGGCGGAGTGGAGCGCATTGCCTCGGCGACTTTTGGGTCCAGTGGAACGCATAGATCTCCCAACAACGTTAACAGCCTCGAAGCTGCGGTCTTTATGGACGTGTCACTCACACGAAGACACACATAATGCACCATATAAGACACTCTCCGTATTCAGTGTTTACACAGAAGACATCCAATTTGGTCTGAATCCCTCGAGTCAGCTTAGATTTAGCGGGAACACATTAGAGATCATGTATAAAGATTGGATTGGGCCCATTAGTCGTGAGGCTTCGCTGGCCTAATGCACTTCAGCTTATTTATTGCCTACTTTGCAGAAACCTCACAACTTTCCAACCAAGGACGCCCCCGATGGTCCTTCTCCCCACATACCTTGGGGCAGTAACAGATTTGGAACACTGACGTGGACAACCTCAAACGAACCAAGCAGGACACTTCTCACAGGTTGTGGCTCTTGGTCAGCGGAACCTGGTTTGGTTCGCACCGGCCTCTCAAGATTCGGCGCGCACAAAGTTTCCACAGCTTTTCGGGAGCAGGAAGAGAGATCGAGAGACAGACAGCAACAGAGACACAAGTGTCTGGTTTGGCGATACGACAAAGAGCACAAAATCAACCGAGAAACTCCGCAAAAAAGTCGCCCCCCAAGTTTGACCCCCAAAAATGTGGTAGACTACAATTGTTTCTTCAATATTGCAATGCTGCATTGAATTTTGGGGAATCAGGAGAAAAATGGATGAAGTTTCTATTCAGAAAAAAATAAAGACAAACGCGACTTGCTAGAACATCAAACATTTGCAATTGAGTCTTCATGTCACTTGATTTTAAATATCAAGCAGCAGATGAAGGTGTTTTGTGCTTCCAATTTCTTTTCATGCCTCTGAAGCGTGCAGAAGTCGCATCCCCACTTTGGAAAACAAAAATTGGTCCAAAAAAGTGCGCCTTTTTGTGGGGTTTCCACGGCACGTCACTGTCGTCAAATGCCACACCACATCGGTATTGCTCGTAAAAACATATCCATGGTGCGCTGCATGCATTCATCAGTGCGCCGCCCACTCAGCACGCTTCATCCTGGTCTCCAGCCACCAAAACTCGCTCTGACTGTGCCTCTTGATTCAGCTTTCGGAGACGCGATCAACACCGGGGACGAGGGAGATTCGGATGAGACCCATCAAGTGTTTTGGGGAGAAGTGGGTCAGGTTGGAAGGCGGTCGTATTTTATGGTATTTAATCTGACGCCAACCGATCGGGGAAGGTGCGTCGAGCGGTGGCGGTTGAGCGACGATTAGTATGGACCGACACGCTCTTCCTGCCGGCTTAATGCTCTGCGACAGGATGATAGAACTATAAAACTGACAACTCTATTTACCTTTGCGCTTTCTGCATGCAAACTGTAACTAATGGCCTCTTTCGAAATGCTTGAGAAATACTCCGAGGAAAAAGTCGCGTGGTCCTAAGTGGCGCAGGAAGTGATTTGGTTTCACGGGAGCTGCGACGATGAGTCCGTGCGACGGCACACACACACACACACACACACACACACACACACACACACACACACACACGCAGACACTCACATACACACACGCATACACACAGAGACGGTCTCGAAAGGCAAAAAGGTCTCACCGTTTTTTGTTTTCCTGTTTGCAATTCATTTTTGTCAAAGCGGGCCTGTCTTTGAAAGGGTGTAGGTTTTGTGTTTGAATCAAAACTGAAAGTCTTTGTTGAACGAAGTTGTCATGACAAAGTTTCAGACTGGGGAGATTCGTTTCGGCAAACAGACCCATAAATGTTGCACGCCACTGAATTCGCCGAACAAAATACGATCCCGATAATTATGTACAAGAGTGATGAATAATTCCGCAGCCTGCTCTGCACATGCGGAATGAGAAGCAAGGCAAGAGAAAACCGTGAATACAGAGCAGGACGCGGGGCGAGAAATTCGAATCAGTCGGATAGTGTGGCATCGGTCAGAGCGTTTGCCTTGTGTGGGCTCCAGCTTCTCTTTCGCACATTCAGCTGTTCGATGCGTTCAGAGATGCTTTTCCCGACATCCGACCCACGCCAAGTCTTGCAGGAGCCAACATGGAACGCAGGCAAAGTTTATACAAAGAGAATTGGAGGTCCTTAATAATAGATCATTGTCCCAAATATGGTGACAAATTTACGCCCTGCTGACAGCTCCAACAATACACAATACAGCAGGGTACAATGCAGACCTGGCTGACCATGTTTTATTCATCGCATTTGAGCAATGCTATGAATTACCTCTGGTGAGAATTCCCCAACGCAAAAGCGAGGCTATTTCCCACGAAAACACATTTCTTGGCTTGTATTCAGAACAGAACAACTTGATTTCTGGACTGATCCGGCCCAGTGCATCGCACACCAACCCGGAAAATCTTTGAACATATTTGAGGAAGCCTTTTGGGAAAAAGACCTTTGGTTGCTCGCTCTGTCTTTCGGTGCAATGTGTGCCTTGCAAAATTCCAAACAACCTTCGTGGCTCGCTCTTTGCCTGTTCTGTTCGTCTAGAGCCAGTGAAATCCACTGGCGACATCATGAGCAGATCTGCGCACCGTAGATGCAGAACCTGTCTGTTGGATTTGCTCTGCGGGCACTCTCACCTATGTTGGAAAAAATGTTCTTGAATTGGTGTGACAACAGCAGCACAGTTTTGCCAGAACAAATAACCAGAAACAGGAACGGTTTCCTTTCTTTGGGGGGGGGGGGGGAATCGACCGCACGATTGCCTGGGGAACACAGAGGAGGGCCCTGGTCCTGTGTGTGTCCAGCAACATTTGACTGCGAGGTTACAGGGACTTGAAATGTCAGGTCCCCAAGACATACCAGTGATGAAGCTGACAACTGTTCCAAAGTTCCTCGGATTGTCACCTGACACTTGGTTAGAAGGGCACACACATGAGATCAATTCTGTGCAATCACGCGAAGTAGGTTTTAACTTCCCACACAAACCCCCGTTTCTTCTTTTCGGCAAGTGAATGAAAGCGAGAGATGAGTCATGACCAGAAGACATTTGACAGAATACATCTGTGACGCATCGTCTTTGTCGTGGTCAAAATGTCCACACCTACCATTTCGACTCATTGTCTTCCGGTGAAACACAACACCGTCGCTCTGCAACAAGAGTCAGGTTCCACAATTCAATAAGGCAGCTACGCTTCTTCGTCTGACGCGATGGCCTCAAGTCAGGTGCAGGGACCTGAGACCAAACAACGACTCACTTCTCACTGGTCATGAATTTCATTTTGGTGTCAACAGCTTGGGACAGTCCTTTGTCATTTCAAAACATGACACGTATCGTTGTTTCCTTTGGTTTGGTGTCCTTTCATTGTGGTCTGAATTCCTTCATGCTGTGCGGAACAATTGGTGTTGTGATGGTCAGGTTCTTTTGAGAACATGTGTCCTCGTAAATGATCAAAGAGTCAGAAGAAACACAAAGGAAACACTTTTGTGTTGGATGAGGTCAGCGGAAGACAAACCATCCCTCTGGCACAAGTCAAGCCACCTTCTCAGATGAGATTCATAAATGTCTGAGAGCCTTCTGAGGCTGCAAAGGGCATTCATTGATTTCATCACAAGTGGCAGGCCTGGTTTTCTGCACCTCAACCCTTTGAGGTTTATTTTGCCTGAAAGAAGGACTTGTGTCGTTCAAGCGACTGTGGTCAGGTGGACAAGATCTATGTGGCGCGAGAGTAAACTGTAAAATTGATATGGTTGCAAGGTCCTGCCGTTTACCTCTGGAAATCTCACTTTGTTCCTGACTGTCACAGTCACCGGCAATTTGTTTGGTTGCAGATGTTGTCAAAATTGGTTCTGTCGGAAAAAATCATAAATCCGCTCTTTGGTGTCTTCACCGAGACGATTGCGACGCAGCATCGTCTTTCATGCAGGTCAAAGGTTGATACGCATACGCCTGCACACACCGCCCCCTGCAGAATAGCCTGATGTCGGGGGCACCTGGTGCAGGTAGTAAATAATGTGGTAATGTGGAGTGCACGACCATAACATCTGGATGCCCACAGCCTCAACTCTCAACATGAATGTGACAATGTTTTGTAATCAAGATACAGAGCATTGAGATGTTCTCAAGCAAGTCATGATCATTTGAAGACAACATGTGATGTGATCTGGTCACTCCCTGCTCCAAGTGTGTGAACGAACACCCACCACAAGAGGAGTGCATTTCTGTGAGACAATGTCATACTTATTACAATGGTCCAAATTAGAGGCGACCGGCATAGCGTGGGAAGTCGATGCATTCCTGTGACGAACCTGCAATCATTTGGTGCTTTGCACTCTGCCCGACGTATTTGTATCAAAAAGGTAATTCATGAAAAATCCAATTATATTTCAATGATGAAGCCATCTGATGAATTATTCAAGCACTTAAGTTATTAGCAAGCACATTTACTGTGATAAAGACACAGACAGCTCGCCCCATTGGGCTGGAATTTGAATATTTCGCATCGCCTGTGTGTTGTTGCCATGCGTTTGCCATCATGTGTGTGTTACCATGTCTTACTGATTTGGAGAATCCACAAAAGTTGAATGTACGTGTACCTGTTTGTTGTCAGTATCTATTTCGACAGCACATTGACTTATTTGGGTCATCAAACACACGACATCGTTCTCTCAACGACACAACGATTGGAGTCGCGTAACCATCGAGGTTCATGATACTCTCTCTCTCGGCGAGTTTTAGTCGAATCTCTTTGTCTTGTTTCTCTTTCAGATTCGCGGCATGCAATCAAGCAAACACGCAGGTACAATTTCTGGTCAAGCTCGTGTGGTCATACGTCTGGCTGGTTTCTTTGTTGGAAAAGCTGCCTGCTGCAGTGCACGAGGCATCATCACCTGGCGGCAATGTCTTCAGTCTCTCAACCAGAACGCTGTGCAGAGGTAAAGCTGCACGTCACTGTTATCGCAACTCGCTTGAGTGTCGCAAACCAAAAATGAACATTTTCCCTTTTGCAGAACCTTCCTGTACTCGTACTGTTCCTTTCTGGTTCTGCAGAACGACTCGATCAAACACAGATAACCGGTAATTTTTGACGTTTTGTGAACTGGGATTGGTGGAGGGACACATGACCGAGACAAAAATGGCAATCAAGAAGAAAAGAAACAGGTTGTTGGTTCCCAGGTCAGTTCTCGGTCCGATCGTCAGGCGCCTGGCTTCTTCAGGTGTCACGTTTGATCGCGACATCCGCTGCTTTGGGTATTCATACGGGTGTGACATTTCGTTTACGCCTCACCGAAGCACCCAAATGGTGCAAAATAGAAGTCTGCAAATCAGAAACTTTCAGGCCAATGCACAACACAGGACCGTGCACCTATTTCTGTGAGCGAAAGTCACCTTGTGATGCTGAGCTGAATCCTGAAGCTGTTCTTTCTGATTCATCTTCACTGATACTTTGCTCTTCTCCTCCGTCGCACGTGTTTCTTTTCGAGAAAATGGGCACAGCACAACTTTTGGGCTCCTCGGGTCTGACCCTCGCCCCAAACCTGAGCCTGGATGTGACTGGTGCGCGAACAGGTTGGCTTCAGCCGAAGCTCAGTCTGAAGATGCTCGTACGCGTACGAGTTCTTGTATCTTTCGAGCGTTTTACTCACAATTTGGACTTTCGAATCTTCATATCTGAAAGTTAGAAATGGTGGATTCAAAAGTTTTGGACATGTTATTTTTGGATCAGCCAGAATCACACTTGCTTTGTTGTGTTGCAACTTGTTTGAATCACGTTTAAGCAAACGAAACACCCACTTGAGAAAACCTCACATCTTTCGACGAAACCCATCAACTGGTGTGCTCGCAACAGGTGCACAGGCCACAATCGTGGACGTTCAGCAATGGATCAGACAAAGGAACAAGTCTCAGGGTCGAAGACTGGTGGAGGATCCCAGTTTGGAGGCTTCATTGCAAGCATTGTCCACACCAATAAAGTCGGCAATTTCACCCAAGAGAAAGTAGTTTGATTGCGTGAGCGTGATTTGGTGCACTTTGGTTCCTGCAGTTTTTCGCCTGATCCGGCCAATTCTGTCAAACCTGGGCAAGTCCATTTGGAACCACGTGTTTGTCCCGATGCAGCGACAACAGACATCTGCAAAATGAAGAGTCACTGCAGAAAAATTCACAAGATTTCAACACGGTCCTTGTTGAAGCGTCCTTTGGTGGGATCTGTTTGACGAGAGGGCATCGGCGGGGGAGTGCGGCCTGCAGTGGAAACTGGAAGGTGTGTACCTCTGTCCACTGCATGCAGTTTGCACCAGGTGAGGGAAAATACATGTACGATGGTACCGAGGGCTTTCAAGAGCTTCCTGCATTTGGGTATGAGCGTCAACCCTCTGAACCTCCGCATTTCTGTTCTGTGTTCACGGGCTCGCACACACACACATACACATACACACACACACACACACACACACACACACACACACACTCTCTCTCTCTCTCTCTCTCTCTCTCTCTCTCTCTCTCTCTCTCTCTCTCTCTCTCTCATCGGACTGTCTCAATTTCTTCGCTTGTTCTATTTCTTTCATCAGCAGAAACGCGAAGACGCTAAAACCTCGTTTTTGCAGGAATATTCTGAAAACACCATCCGCACCGATACATCGCGTGGGAATTTGAGGGAAGACGTCAATGAAGCCACTCCAAAATCGGCTTAATGGACGTCTGAAGATGAGAGAAAGGGAGAGAAAAATGTTGCGGATTCTGGAGATTTCTTCTCCAAATAGCAAAACTTTCTGATTTGCTTGTTGAAATGCAAAGATCTCCTGTGGAATCCTGGGTTCCAGTGTGACACGACAACGCTTCTCACGGGTTATATACGGTCGTGGGAACAACCAAGTTTTCACTCGTTCTGAGGAGTGCTCTATTTGGTTCTTTGTCGGGCTGTGGCCAGATCTCAATGTGATCCTGAAGTTGTCCATGAATTCTTTGGTCTCTGGCTTCTTGCAAAAAAGTTCCCAGGACACTTTTGAAAACAAGAAGAAACTAGATGTTGCGCGCAACCAAATATTGGCCGATGAAGCGTTCCAAGGGCAAGAATGAGTGTTCCAAGGGCATACAGTGTTCCAAGAGCACATACAATAGCAAGAAATGC
>JAAUXT010002406.1_pt1 | contig 33661 bp, 30 predicted proteins | sample 7278171 | NCBI WGS metagenome assembly JAAUXT01 (sample SAMN14350112, study PRJNA611818) | marine sediment metagenome | isolation source: surface marine sediment (1.8m) | place: French Polynesia: Moorea | collected 2018-08
AAATTCTCACTGCACAGCCTCACCCAGAAATCCTTTTGTTCCCGGTTGAGTACTCAGGGGATAAACTTTGCACTGATTTTTGAAAACTTCAAATCTTGGTGAAGAACACGCTGCACAGATGAGGGGGGGAGTCCACTCTCCTCACTGATTCTCTTGGTGAAGAACACGCCACACAGATGAGGGGGGGAGTCCACTCTCCTCACTGATTCTCTTGGTGAAGAACACGCCGCACAGATGAGGGGTGGAGTCCACTCTCCTCACTGATTCTCTTGGTGAAGAACACGCCGCACAGATGAGGGGGGGAGTCCACTCTCCTCACTGATTCTCTTCAAGGTGGTTCTGCCATCACGCTGCACAATGTTCTGGATCCTTTGAAGAAATCAGCCATGCCTCTTTGGCCTCCCTGGTCATGGTTTGTCAGCAGTTGTTGTGTTCATGTCCCCTTGTTTGAAGCGGTTGAACCACTCACGGACTTGGGTTTTGCCCAGGCAGTCTCCTTGGAAAACATCCCGCAATGCCCTCCAAATCTGGATTGGTGTCTGACCTGCTTTTTGGAGAAATTTGATGGTTGCTCGTTGCTCCACTTATTTGGCTTTGGCTGTGAAGGCCAAGAGGAGCAGGAAGAGGAGTACAAGCCAAGGCATTTCTGCATGTGGAACTTGAACTTTGCTCAGGTTGATGCTGTCGCCAAAGAGATCAACTTGACCCAATTGGAAGTGTGGCAAGATCGTGATCTGCATGTGACAAGCGCACTTCCCATGCTTGGGCATGAAGAGCAAGGCCTCGGCTCCAAAATGACACCTTAACCAAAAAAATCCGATCAACCAAACCAGGTTTAAATGGTCCGGAATCGGAGTATTGTGAAGAACCCCTCGTATTTGCGGAGTTCCGATGGGTCTTCGCATGGGGGAGTAAACACATATCAAAGAGTTTCACATGTTTCACCGTCTTTGATCAGCTGCGTTATTCGCACTCAGCGGACAGCACAACAGGGAGATGAAAAGCTGAGACCTACACATGCACCAGTTTTGCTTTCAGTGCAAGTCAAATGTGTTGGCTCCGCTTTCATGCGCTGCGACAGTGAGAACGTTTCGACCAAGTTCGTTCACATTTGGAGAAGAAGGATCGTTGAAAGACCTGCCGTCCAGCAGCTCAGCACAAACGCACATCAGCGCAGAATGTTCCGCGTCTTCCAACACAAAACTCGAGAAATTCGCCGCATGGCGCGCGGGGATTAATCGCCGTATGTGATTCACATACATGTGCCACATGTATCCGCAATAAACCGAGCAGTGTCTTCATAACGTCTTCATTTGAAGCTCTCATATTCCACGCGTCCTTGCAAGCTGGGAAGCCAAACACGATTATTCGCCAGAAATGTGACGTCTTCATGAATAATAACTGTGCAAATATGACAAAGGAGACTCTCGTTACGCGCGGGCCATTGCGCAAGGTTTACGCGGAGGACCAAACGAGCTGAACCGTCACCAGATCTACTGGACAGTGAAGCTCGGTTTTGTTTGTCAGTATTTCGTGTCAGTTTCAGTGGACGTGAACGACACGAGGATGACACGCCACGCCCAACGCGTGGAGGAGAGATGCGCTACTCTTTTGTGGCACCTTGATCTTCTCTGAAGTAAAACAAGATTAGCCTCAGCGTGTCATCATAAAAATGCGCGCGCTGCAAGAAGACTCCGTGGCATGAAAGCGTCGCCTGAAGGGGAGAAGTGAGGAACGGAACAATGAGATAACGAACGAGCGAGGCAGGATCAGGTTCGCCGCCTCAGGTACAACTCTCCTCGTGGCGTGTCTTGTGTCGGAGCTGCAGCGCCGTCCGTGCAAAACACGACGGACTCGCGCAGAGGCGGGATCAGGGTTGTCTCCGCGGCATCTGCAGGCCGCACTCCAGGCGGACATGTTGTCGCTTTGATCGCGTGGGAACCTGTTTTCCAAAAGTTGCAACCGACAAGTTGCCAAACGGTCCTGCATGCAAACAGTGCTGCAATGACAGAGCCAGGTCCTCATTAAAACGGGCGTCCTTTGGAGACGCTGACCTGTTTCTCGAGGAACGTGGGCATCGCACCTCCGCCTCCACCTGTGGAAGTCGCCCGGGGACGGACGCCGCTCGAGATTAGAGCCGTGACGCCGACACGACCACAAGAGCAGCCGCCCAACTAATTTTGCGCGAACTGCAGAAAACAGTGTGACTGCGGGCTCTTGACTGGAATCGTAAGTGTTCGAAAGTGCTGATTAGGGTCTGTTGTCTGCTCTGCAGAACAAAGCAAAATTACCGAAGAGGACGACGTTCCGACGTCGCTGCACGTACAGGTGAAGAATTGCTGTCGCTTTGTAAGGGTTCTGGAACTCGCAGGAGATGCGAGTGTGAGATCGCAGAACGCTGCAGAGAGACGGAAAAAATCGCAATTTGAGCGTCGAGAGCGTGAGCTCGAGACATGAAAGTTGCGATTTTTTCGTCGAGCTGGGAGTTGTGCGAGCTCAGTCGAGCTCTTTTGGGAGTTCCAGAAGAAACTTCTCGTCCATTCAAGACACACTGTGGAGTGCTCACGATTTGTCTGCAGTCATGTTTTTGCATGTTGGCATGCTGTCTTATTTGTGGGTCACGACGATCGACTTGGCGACGGCATGTAGGTCAAGTTGAAGTGTTGTGGATGTCGTCGTGTCGTGTGTTTGTCAGTTGTGGTTTCAACATTGAGGTGCGAGCACATGTTGAGATTTTGGTGGATGCTTTTGTTTCTTGTTTGTGTTTTCTGTTCGTGTTGTTTGGGTGTCATGACGGATTCAGAAGTTAGGCCAGCGAGTCGTGAGGTGACAATTGAAGCCTCCGATTCTGACGACGACTGTTTGTTCATAAAGAAGAGTGATTTTGAAATTTGGGAGCGGAACACCGAGATGAACAGGAGTATGGCTGTGATTGTGTTCGACCCGGAAACAGAGTAAGTGTCTGTCAGTTTTGTCTTTTTGTTTGAAATTTGACATGTCGTTGTCTGTTATGTGCTGCGCGTGGTTGCAAGTTTTGTTTTTGGTCTCAGTGGAGCTGTCACGTTGACTCAACATGAGGAGGTCGATGTGCTGCGGTACGAGTGCCAAGAGAAGTGGGCAGAAGACGAGGAGCACATGCAGCTGGGCTACTCAACTGCGAACGCAGACGAGGTGACTTGGCGTGTCGGGGAGCGTGAGGTTGACGAGGCCGACGTGCTGCCATCAGCTCAGCCGCGCTACAAGGCTTCTGAAATGTGGGGGTGAGTTTGCGTGCAAGATTTGGAACTTGTCCTTGTGTTGCCGTGGTTGTGTGCCTTCTTCTGAAAGCTCAAAAAGGTTGTTATTTTGACAGTGGCCAAGAGAAGATGCTTGTTCCGTACCCGGACTCTGATGACAGCGTGGAAGAGGTCGCTTCTTTTGGTCCGGCGGTTCAAGGTGGCGGTGATTCCGAGCGTTGGTCTGGTCGGTTCAAGAAGCCTGCAACTGCAGAGGTGATGTCTTCTTTGTCGAGGAAGACGTTTGCAGCAAGTACTGACCGAAAGATAGAATGGGCAGTGAATTTGTACAGGCAGTGGAGGTTCAGCAGGTTGTCTGCTTGTGGTCCTGAGAGGCACATCCAGGATGCCGACATTGTTGGTTTGAACTTGAGCAAAGAATCTTTGTGTTATGCAATGTGTGCATTTGTGAGTGAAATTAAGAGACAAGATGGTCAGGAGTTTGGGGGCAAAGGTTTGTACAATCTGGTCATCTTGATTCAGTTTCACTTGGAGAAGCGTGGGATGATGTGGTGTCTGCTCGATGATGACGAATTTGTCAAGTTAAAATTTACGGTCGACAACCTGATGAAGATGAGGTGCGCTGACAGGGTGTCAGTGGCAAAGTCTGCTTCTCCAATTTCTTTGGCTGATGAAGATATCATGTGGGAAAAAGGCATCTTGGGTGAAGACACTCCTGTGAAGCTGAGAAATACCATGTTGTATCTGTTAGGGCTGATGTGCGCTTTGAGGGGGGGGCGGAACAGAGAGCTCTGCGTTGTCCTTCTTTTGATTCTCAGCTGAGTGTCAAGTTTGACACTGAAACTGGGAACAAAGTTCTTGTTTACAAGGAGGATGCACACTCAAAGACTAACCAAGGTGGGTTGAGTGGGAGGAGACATCGGGCGAAATGTGTCTGCATGCTGCAAAGTTTGAATTTTCAGCGTGACATCGTGAGGTTGTACGAGAAGTATGTTGGGCTCCTCCTGACGCCGACAAAGATTTCAGCCTTATACAGGTATCCGCTTTGTGAGACAAGCTTGAGGCCCAACCAGTGGTACACAGAGAAACCTTTAGGTGTCAATGCTGTAAAGAAAATAGTTAGTGACATGGCAAAACAAGCAGGGTTAAGTGGACACTTCACGAACCACAGCTTGAGGGTGACAGCTGCAATGCGCATGTTCAACAGCGGGGTGGACGAGCAGGTGATCAAAAGCATAACAGGTCACAAAAGTGACGCTGTCCACACGTACAAGAATGTGGGTGCTCACCTCCTGGAAAATGCTCAAAGAAGTATTGTGTCCGGGGGGGACTCTGACAAAAAGAATTTCAAATTTGTGAACAGGAAGGTCAAAGTTCCGCCAGCTGAGTCTCTGTGCGCAAAAGCTCACCAAAAAACATGTCAGTTTGCCGATGAGAAGGGGGTGTGCCCACCGAACTGCGCTGTTCTGAAAAAGATCGACGCCGCAATGGAGAAGAAGTCTGTCAAAAGACTCAAACTGTCTGTGAAGTATCGGAGAAATTGACCTGAACATGTGTTCCGGACGACGGCACTTGACTATGTTGACATGTGAATAAATTTGCGATCATGTTGTGGCAGCAGACTCTGTTGTGATTGTGACCGAAGTGCGAGTGTGAGATCGCAGAACGCGCCCGCAAACATGTGAGCACGACACAGTGTGTCTGAATGGATGAGAAGGAAGGAAACGCGCACTGCGCGCCTGTTGTGAGCCAGCAGGTTCCTGTCTAGGGACACAACTCACACAGAGTTCGTATTTCCACTCAAAGGATTCAAGGCGCCGCGCTTTCCCTTCGTGTCCGTCGCGAACCTCGTGGATGTTTTGAAGCACCATGAGGAACAAAACAGACGGGACTTCTCGAAAACAAGCAAACGAAAGTTGTCTCTACGGTGCACCAGGCAAAGTCAGTCTGAGCAAGGAGCCGCCTGAAACACCGTCTATTTCCGAACTGCACTGGTAAATTCTCAGCCACGTTGCTGGGGGCCCCAGTCTGAAACTGAGCTCTTTCTGTCACTTCACCTGTTGAAATTATTTCACCCTCAGCAATGCATTAAGCAGACAGAACCAAACACTGTGTGAAACTGAGAGCGACACTCTCGTGCTACACGGAGAATCTAATGTACCAAAAACGGATGCACTCAGATTCACGGTTTAAGCTCCGAACACATCTTTGCTGGAGGCTGGTGCTCCAGCTGAACAAGTGGAGACAGAGCCTTGCTGGGAAATTATCGTCTGAATGGAATTTACGCAAAGTAAAAATGGCAATATGAGGAGCATTAAGCAACTCTGGTGGAATTTGCAATGTCTGCAATCTGAATGAATCATTTCATGGGGAAACCCTGACAGAAACAGGCAATGACAATTTTGTGTTATCATGTGAGAGGACAATAGGCAGCTGTCAGTGGCCGTTGCTTGCAGCTTTTGTGCACGTAGTTTTCCCTCTTGTTGTCCTGTCATCGCGTGGCATAAGCGCGCTGCCAGCCACTCAAGTGGAGACTTTGGAAAGGCGACGTGGGGATTCAAACACGTCACCAACACGTCACGGACAGGAGCAGCGGCAGAAACCAGGGAAGTTTGACAGAACAGCTTGAACACGCAACGATGACACACAAACGTTTTCCACGAACCACCCAGCACGCAGAAGACTTTAAATTCTGAACTTTGCTGCCGCAAAGTTGGTTCGGTATTTGGCCTTCAACACATCCGGCCATTCCCTGCTTAAAACTCAGCTGTCGTCAGGCAGCTCACCTCGCATCGGAAACAAACCCACTTCACCGGGATTCTTGTTCAGGAGTCGTCACGAATGCAGGTTCGCTGCGCGGCTCACGCGGAGCCTCTCACGCAGCTCATTAGATGAATCCACCAGAGTCGAAGCGCGCGCTTCCAGCACTTACCCCACTGTTCCTTCAGCGAGAACTTCTCGAGAGCTTTCCACCGACTTTCCTCCGCGATGCCCCACAAACAGGTTGTATCCGATCAATAGATTGCAACTCTCAATGCCTTTCGGTTGGGTTCCAACTGTGAGTCAAGATCAGATCAAATTTCCGGTTTATGTCCCAAACTGCTGTCAAAACATCAGCAGCACAGAGCAAGTGTCAAACTCAGATCTGCACCTGATCTTCTGAGGATTTGAATGGTTTTTCCTTTTGTTTTCAAACAAAGAAAAATCGGGGTTCCATTCTTTCACTCCACACTTGTTGCGTTTGTTGTGTGAACGGAGTCTTTCGCAGATGATCGCAAGTCCAGCACACGTCACGCAGTTTTCCTCTTCACGCGTAGCGCCCAATGTCCGAACAGCTGTTTTCCAGCCGAACTGACCAAACTCCCTGACGTGCCTCGTCTGGCTTCAGCATCACATGCGAGTCCCGCTCCGCTTCAAGCAGAGAAAGCACCGCCAAACCAACAGTGGTGCGCAGGGCCCGACAGCGAACCTGTATCTACACTCGGAGCCGCCGAGGCGCTGACGCGGCCCGAAGCTGCAGCGAAGCTGCGTTCAGCGCGAGTCGCGGGAACATGATGCGAGAAGCGCTGCGGCTCGAGGAACAGTGAGAAGGCAGCTGTGCGGTGAGGCGCAGGGGACCATCCGTCTGCACATCCTTTTCGTCTCTTTTTTTGTTCTTGGGCTCGTCTTACAATGGTCAAACACAAGTTTGGGTTCCAAATTCAAATGTCGTAAATTCCCAATGGTCGATCTGTTCACCTTTGCTCAAGAAAAGGCATCTCACCGCACAAAACGTGTCACACAGACTCCCTGTACTTTGGTCTGGGAGGAGATGAAATGCGAGTCCTCGTGTTGGAAAGAAGATGTCGGGTCAAAACAAGCACAAAGTGCAAGGTCCATCAACATCTACAACTCTCACTTCTCCATTCCGGTTTTTGTGACAAAACTAACGTCAAGCAACACGGATCCTGTTCGATGTTGGATCGAACACGGCAAGGTCTTGTGAAGACGGAAGAAGCTGTGAAGCTCCACTGCAATTTGCTTTTGAACTGCTTCAATGCTTTTGCAATCAGATTTGATTAAAGTTGAACATGTTCATTGTCTTTGCTCCCTGATAAAGTCGTCAGGACTAATCTGGGTCTGGACATCGATCCAAATCTGCTTTGCAGATAGATCCACATGTCATGCGTTACGTACGAGAACTGAGAACTTGACATCGATTCCGAGCATTGCGTGTCCAGATGAATTTGTTCCCTAAACACTGCACTGTCTGCGGCCATTACTGCCTGAATGCATGAATCAGAAACGTGAATGGCAGCCCGCAAAAAATGACCGATGGGAACTCCGGGCAAATGGGACAATGAATTTGGATGGCGATGGACACTAATAGATGTGCCAGACTCGGCACGAGGCCCATCTATTCATATCCGACTCCGTCCCTGCGAATTGTCACAGGAAGCAGCGCTGGGAGGACGCGCTCTCTGTAGCGCTGGGTCATCGCGCGGCGGATCCAGCAGCCGCCGCCATGACGGCCACGCCCAAATATGGCGCCGACACCTTCCGCCCGAGCACGGATCCCGGGAGTGGGGACTGAAGTCCACTGTTCAATCAGCAACTTCCTGCAGTCGTACAGCCGTGCAGTGGATGTGCCATTGGCTTGTTTCTCTTCGATCACCAAATGCAGGGAAAGTAGAACCTCCCTACTGCCTCGGTCCACCGCCCGTTGGATCCACCGAAGTCGCCATTGAAGTCAGATCATCCACCAGCACCATCCACCACAATGACCCATTGTGCCACACGGCGAAATCCGCGCGGTTTCTCTGACGAAGTTAATCAGATAAAGTCGAGAAGTCCAATTACGGAGCCATGAGGAGGAGAGTGGCAAAGCTTGCGTCTCTAAATGGAAGAAAATGAAATTAGTGGGGAGCGCTGCTGATGACAGGGCTGGGGCGGCGCGATTAGGCTCGGCGGACGCGCTCGTTAATCAGCGGCGCGGCGCGTCGCGCCTCGCGAGCCCGTCGCGCTTCATCCCGTGAACGTCGGACGCGTCCAGATACTGGGGGAGATTTGGCTCCGTTTCTCGCACCAGCTTTGCAGATGGTGCGCATAACATTTTGCTAATCACACTTGCATCGCTGATGATTTCACGCAGCCCAGGCGCTGATACGAGACAACGATCTGCAACAGCTTGACGCAAAAGCATCTCTGCAATCAAAATGTACACATAAGTGAGCTGGTATTGAGCTTGTATTTCGTTTGCATACAGCTGCAGATCGCGTTCAGATCACGTGCTCTGAAAGAAATCTTCAGTTTTGCTGAACCGCCTCAAAACCCAGCACCACACAAGGTCGTGGATGTCCGCGAGTCTCTCCCATGCGCCTTCAGTTGTGTGATCGCGTCGCACACAGGTTCCATTGCACACCAACTCGGAAAGCGTCCGTCGCTGAGCAAAACACAAGTCAAACTGACTGACGAGGGTCCATCCATCCATCCAACCCAAAAGTCTTCACGAATTTCAATTTCCTTCGCCTTCATTCACATGTTTTACTGTCATCCGTGGAGTAAAAGAGCCTATTCCTCAAAATTAGTCAATGTCTGTTTGATGTCTGTCTCTGTCAGTGCCAAAGCACACAGCGGGAGGCTGTCGGTCCATAATCGCCGCTGCCAATGTGTGGTGGGCCGAGAACACGCAACGCAATCGCATGACGATAAATGAGGTGGTAAAACAATTTATTGATGTGGCTCAAGGCTAATTCAATCCCCAGTACTGTGGGTGGGGGCGCCTTCACACTCGCAGTGGGGTGTGGTTTGTAATTTCTGCGTTGGTTGGTGTCTTTTATCCTCAGTACCCTTGTTGTGTGTTTTTCTTTGAGAAACTGACAACATTCAACAGAATCTTGACAGAATCTGGAACCTTCATGTCTTTTCCTGACAGCTGCCGACGCGGGTCTCTCCGAGCGAGGCGGGGCTCGCTGCTGCGGCGAGTAACACTGATCCGTCCGCTGTAAACATCACAAGGACCCGATCTTCAGGGCTAACAGGGGCATATGCATTTGCATCACGTTTCGTGTTCGACACAACGGTCATTGTGTGATCGTATAAATACATCTTCTCTGCCATGCAGGGCATAAAAATCGACCAACAATGGAAATGTACGTTGTTTCCTCCTTCTTTATTTGGCATCTGCCCTGTTTTTTGCTTTTGAGATCAACGAAGGCAGCGGAGAGTCTCGGCGGCGCTGGCTCCAGGAACAGACTCAAGTTTCACAGAACCCTCCACTGCGTCATGGTGAACTGGGAAGATGTGGAGAATGTGCGCGATGCTCCTGGGGTGAAGAGGAGGAACCGTCCTACCCCTGCGCCCCTTCCACGAAAAAGGTCATTCATCGCATTTGGAGATCTGTGCTTTGAAAAACAGACCAGCCTGGCCCGAAGTGTCCAAAGAATGCCACAGTGAACATCCGACGACTTTTCTTCATTTCTTCAACTGACAGGAAAAGCTTTTGGTAGGTGCTCGCAAACTGCTGCTGTATGCAGGACAACCTGCCACTGTCATCCGCTGCAGAATGAAACCAAAATTTATGATCCGTCTTCGAATCAAATCAGCTTCACAGGAATCCGCAGTATTCTGCACGTCTCCCTGAAGCAAAACTGCGAGATACCGACGAGTGGAATGTTACGTAGGTTCGGCTGTTATGACGGGTAACACAAACACTCAGACAAATGCAAGCTAACAAAGTGGATACGAATGTTGCAAGAAAAAGGAACGTTTTGCCGGTCACCTGAACTAACACAGCCGACTTATCCCTGACAGGTGAACAGCCAGAAAGAGAAGCACTGCATGTGTATTTGGTGTTATTTGGTGTTCTCTTTGATGTTGAAAATCAAAACTTTGGCAACGTCAAATAATTCCCGTGTTCATTGAAGATCCAACTGATCCAACTCAGAGCAAAAAGCCCTCCGGTCCAGCATTGGCACACAAAAGTTTTCAAAATCAGCATCGATGCTGACGAGGAGAAAACACTGAATAGCGAGCCTGTTTGGAAAGAAACGCCATTGAATGTCTGTGTGAAAAGTAATTCAGATGCGGCCCCTGGGCCTCGTGGCTCGTGGTGATTTCAACAGACGAGTTGCTCATTCGGCTTGCTTGTTCAGGTTGCTTTCTATCAAATGGACTCGGCACCACCAACAAAGAATTATTTCTCCCCAAACTCAGAACCCTTTCACACCAACAACATGAAACATCTTGGAATATTTTGGCAACAAGCGAAGTCCCCAATAAAATTTTCGCACTTTTCCCCAAAACATTGGAATGTTTATGACCACAGCTCTGTGATGCCTTGACTGAAACACTAAAATGATCACTTCTACATCTCACAAACAAACCTTCATTTCTCATTTCTAAGTTTGTGTTTGACCCCCACTGACCACCCCGCCCTACACGCAATGAAGAATTTTTTCTACACTTTGAACATCACTCACAACAAGTTTCCTTTGCAACCCAGTAATTTTTCTCTTCCACACAAATTATTTCTGTACAACATGGCTCTTACACCGCGGGCTTGAAAAAGAACTGGTCCACAGCGAAAACAAGCGGCTGGTTTTTTCGGTACTTGCAAGCTCAACTATTTTAACTCTACCAAACCAATTCATGCAAGTCCTTGTCTCATTCCAGCTTTTCTGACCCGAGTGAAACCTGTTTCTCACTTCACCATTCAGAACCTGAGCGGAGTAATTTCTTTTCACCGCAAGTCACCGCAGCGAACGTCACCTGATGATTGGTTGGAAATTTTCCAAATTGCCACACGGAATGTATCGTGATTTCCACCAGACCTAATTTGCGGAAAATTTTGCGGTAACTGCTTTGTGTGGATCCAGAAGAGTGTGGCCATTGTCAGATTTGCACATCACACAAAATGCAGTGATTCAGGTGAACAGACACAGTTGTGAAGGTGTTTGGGACGGACGCTCCATTGTTTGAGAAGAATTGGTGTCGCCTTGTTCAAATCTTTCCTGACGTGAACCTGCGTAGCGTGTGCGCGCTGTTTTCCTGGACGTCGTGATTCACGTCAGCAGCTGCGAACGTGAGACCGAGTCCTCGAGCCACGTGCTGCCCACAGGTCTGGACATCGTCCCTGGATCCGGTTGACCCACATCGCGTCCATTGCGGTGCGGCGGTTGTCTCCCTTCATTCACGTGAAATATGGATTGAATCGTGATTCATCCGCTTCAACACGTAACGCTAACGGCCGGTGTCAGAGTTCTCATGAGATCCATGCACCGCGGCGCAAAATCGATTCGTTGTCGGATCCAAGCTTCTCGTGGCTGCACAGCGCATGCGATTCCGTCATTTTATCGAGGCTCCAACCTCCGCACCTTTAACCCGCGTTGATGAACTGGACGATAATTACACGGCCAAACGCGAAGCAGAAGATGAATGTTGCATTGTGCACGCTCCACGCATCAACTGTTCAGACAAGCATCAGGTGGAACCACGTATTGACGAGGCAAGTTCCCCACAATTAAAATTTTACGACCCATGTTCATCCAGTTTCATGTGACCTTCCCTCATCATTCATCGACACATATGGGTTTCAATTACTGAAGTCATCAAGTCTTTCATCGTAATTTGAAATTCTGCACACAGCAAACAGAGATGTTTGACGCCTGCATTTGTCGCGTCTGAGCCCTTGACGAGTACAGCCCTGTTTCATCCATCACCCTCCAGGCTCGAGAGGCAGTGTTGGCGCGGACTCCACACGAATCAGAGAACAAGCGCGCACAGCAGAGAGCTACGTTTGTCCTGACGTCTGTCGTTCTGTTTCCGTGTTCGAGGTCAGTTCGATTCGTCTTCGCGGCGCACGAAGAGAGACACCGCTGGGTAAGAAACATGACAAATGGCGCGCGGCCCGGGCGAGCCGTCTGTGTGCAGTCTCCTTCCGCGATGACGGATCGTCTCAAGTCGGAGCTGCCACAACAAGACCCGACTTGATTCATTGTGTGCGGACTGGCGCAATAGGAAGGGAAGGCGGAGTATTTTCAGCACATTTCCTTTCAATTAAATTTCGCATAGAGCTACAAGACTGCCGCCGAGAGGATTTTCTTGACTTTCGACAGAGGACTTTGTTATCTGCGAGGGTACCGAGCAAGATCTGCGGTGCATCCTTTCAAGTGCCTAAAAAGTCTCATCAGCAGATTGGAACTGCAAAGGAGGCTTCGCGGCTGCACCAACGCACAGCTTTTGTCTCGGCAAATTGGAGCGCGAGTTTCTGAAGCTTTATCAGATCAAAGACCCACTGTATCAGGCGGGGAGGGTGGTGGCTCCTATTCTGTATTCAAGGAAGAAAGCCGTAAAAAAAGAATGCATCAGAACCCACTTTTCCAGCTGGGTTGCACTACACAGGCTCATGAGCATAAAGCCGAGCCATTATGGAATAAACTGGAAAGTCATGGAACTCTGCGGTGGCTCCACGGCATTTGTACCCGTTGTTTTCGACAACACGGCTGTCCCTTGGAGTGATGTGTGTCGGGGGATTGTTGTTCAGCCAAGCCACTTCCATTTCACCAAACAACAACCCGACGTTGGTATCTTTGCATTTGAATGACATTTATTGCAGATAATTTTTGGTTTAGAAACGTCGGCGGTTTTGTTACTTGTAGTTGCAGTCAAACACGCGAGTTCCACGAATCGGTGCAAATTGTGAAAACAAGTGGCTCGTGTCGTCGTGCGGACTCCAAAGCTGGAGGAACATGCAGTTGTGTGCAAAACCAACAGAAAACTGTGCTAAGCAGGGGAAAGCTGCGCCCTGAGCCGGGCCCGGCGCTGTGACTCCTCTCCGCGTAAACATGCCACGCGGCGTCTGGTGCGCCATCCGTCTCGGCGCGGATTTCATTAGCCTCGCGTCGCTCTAATCAGATCATAGACCGCACTCAAGAGTGATTAGATAACGCCAATGGTCCTTGCCTCGCATTTGCAGCAACATACACCGCTGCTGCCTGGTCGGAGCTGCTAGTGCCTCGAGTTCCGGGTCTCAGGCCCCGTGTCACAAGAGTCTGTTGTTCGACCAAGATGAATCTACACATGGAGCGCCTGCTTCAAAGCACTTGAACTTCCAAAGTGCCACGTTCGGTCAGTTTGTTCCCAGTGAATTAGTTTGTGTGTGCAGATGCAGTGGGCCACGTCCTGTCAGCAAAGACACCTGAGCAGGATCAGTAAGAGCTTCCAGCAGAGCACAGGTTCCGTCTGGGTGTGGTGACATGCAGCTCACCTTCTTGGAACACTGCTGCACGCAAGAATTCGCATTTTCCCACTTCGCTTCGCTTGTTCAACAGTGCCCTGATGTTGGTCTTTGGCACAAAGGCTCAACAGAACGCAGTGTTGTGTGAACGTGTCGACCCCTGCTGAGCAGTGTCACTTCTTCGAGCTCCTTGTCGGGATTGTGCAAGAAGCAAACTGCATGACATCACTCCCAACTCTTGTTATTGTGCTCAGAGTTTCCAAGAACCCGCTGCTTTTTTCTGGTATCGAAGTGCTGTCGAACGAGTTGATGTTCGTGCACCACCTTGCCCACCTCTCCACTGACCACAAGTGCAATTTTCAGGCACAACTGGAACAGCTCACGCAGCGCGGTGGAGGAGGCTGGTGGCAGATTCCTGAGTGCGGCAGATTGCGTGTTGAGGAGAGACGTGCGGTGCAGCGGGCGCTAAAGCGGGTCAGGTGAGCGTGATGGACCCGATTGTTATCTGCCTCGTAATGACCCGCGCAGATTTACAGTGACCACCGCGTGGAGAGAGCTGCTGAGATCCAGGTGCCTCAGGCTCGGCGTCTCGCTCACGATGCCAAAACTCACAGAATGCTTCTCTTCAAGAATCAGACTGACAAAATGTGAACTGTACCTCAGAGAAGTTTTTTTCTCGAACGCTGACAAGAGGTTGATCTGTATTTGCAAACTTCAAGAGTGGGTCGGTCGAAGGGAACGCGCTCCTCACACGTTCTCCAGGAGCGGCAACAACTGCACCGCGCTGACGCTTTTTCCCTCCTGGATACCCTCGAAGCTCCGCATGGAAAGGTGATATCATAATGCGACTGCGATTTTTCTTCTAAATCACTATCACAAGGCGTACATATCCGCAGCTGGTAATTTGGGCCGTGCGAGCGCTTTAATCATGGCCATTTCCCCCCGATTAACAATATCACTTTGCTTCCGACTGATTGACCAATGTTCACGCGAGGCACCTTTCTCGCTGGTTTTGACAATTTCAATCCCCTTGATGTCATTGTTTTCAGCGGCTCATTCATCACGTTCGATTCATTTTCACACATTCACTCAAGACTCATTTGCGTGCGCGTGGCTGTTAGTTTCCACGCAACAAATCTGCAGCACTGAAACCCGAGAGTCGGTATTGTTTTCTGCAGGATTCTCGTGCCAAGTGTTTTGCGTGACAGCAAATCAAGTGACAAAACTGTTCATTGATGTTTCCTCACAGACTGGGCTTTGTCCGAATTGTGTTTGGCCCACAAAGGGAATTGTTAGTTCCCTTCTGGGGGACAGTTGCACATCTCTACCGACTGCAGTTGCAGATCTGCTGGTACGTACTGCGGTCACAACAGAGTCGCACGCACTTCCGCACAACCGACGATCGCCTGTCTAACGTGGAGACTCGTTGTTTGCGCGGTTTTCTGTCCCGTTGTTGTCGCATCAACGAGGCACGAAGCACCACGAGTATCAGTCAATCCACGAGGGAACGGGACTCAGCAGCGTCTCGTAGTTTTCATTGCTCAACGATGCCACGGATTCACTTCGCACAAAACAACAGTGTCTGAGGTGCTTTCTCCCAGTTCTGCAATCTGCCGGTCGAGAGAAGATTGCACTTTATGTGCATTAACTAACGAAGCTTGGAAGAATTCGCATTTCTCCTGGGACAAATTTTCTGAAATTGCAGACATTAAAATCACAGCTGTGCAGCCAGAATCATGTGACTCGGAGTCCGAGTCGGCGGCGCAGCTCGTGAGCGCAGAGCCAGGTGCGGCCCAATCGAGCGGGACACGGCTGAAACCAGATAAATCAACTTACCTTATTGGATTACATATGCCGGACTGCTGAGCATCAGGAAGCGAGTTGACCTTTTAGAGCACGCTGATAGATTATCCCTGATGCCGCTATTACACTGTGAAACAGAGGGCGATATTTCTGGGACAGCAGCGACAGGTTTGTCAGAAGAATCAGCAATCCAGCAGCAGAAACCGCGAGCGACAGGTTCTCTCAGCGCGTATGTCGACGAGTCCACAGTGTTTCACCTCGTTGACCATTTCAGGATCAGAGACTAAATCTCGGGCGCGCCTGGCTTTACCGAAAAAGTACGCTCCCCGCATGTCAATCTCTTATCTTCTTTCCAGCTGACAAACGGCCGAGGCAACATCCACCATGCAGAGGAAGCTTCGAAAACTTCTCGGTGTCGCGAAGCTTTTGACAAAGAGAAAGAAACCAAAACAAGCAAGCAACCTTTCCAGTGACTCGAAAAAGAGACTGCTGCAAACAAACCTGCCCGGGAAATCGCTTAGACTCGACGCAGACCTGAATGCTCAGAGTCTCTCTTGAACAGGTTGTGACAACTTGATGCCGATTCCAGCAGCTTCAGCAACACATTTCCACGCGCAGATCGTTCTGAAAAATATGCATTGGAGTGCCTGGGGATGTCGTGGGCGAAAACCTTGAATCTTCCTGCACAAGTTATGGGAAGGAAATGCTATTTTTATGGCGCACTTGTCGGGCTGCCAGGTGACTCCGTCTCTGACCCCTGCGCGTTGCGTGCGCCTCGCTGTCGTGCGGAGACTCCGACCCAGATTCCATCAGTGACACACGTCCCCGGACGCGGTCTGCGGGAGGCGACGCTCTGACCCAGTTCCGTCTCAGCTCAGTACATTTCCTGACCAAGCCACGGCTCGTAACGATTGTTCCGAGAACACTCAGTGAATCAGACTTGTAAGCTCTGTTGGTCAGGCGTTCAAAACTTACGAGGTTCTCGTACTTCTTGCAAAATGAAATGGTCCCCAGAGGGGACCTACGTTCTTGATCCGTACCTCTTCCAAGCGTCATTTGTGTCAACATTTTGCGGACGTTTCCCTCACATGAAGAGCGCGTTCAGCCGGATTGTGATTCCGCCGAGTCGCCGCAGGACGCGGCGGAACACACAACAGGAGGGGCCGCGTGGAGCGCTCCTACCTCTCTCGTGCGAGTCCGTGATTAACCTGTCCCCACTCTGCCATCAAGTATTCACGCGGGGCGCCCAAGCTGCGGACACGGCGTGTTGTTGTGGATTCCAATCGATCCTCGCCTGGTGAACTTGGGTCTGTGGCTTCTGGTCGTTCAGAGCTTCACGTCACCAGTTTCAGGTTCGGGTCAACACCATTTGTTCTCTTTCCTGTCACCCAAAGAACAACACGACCGTTGTTGACCAGCACAGTAGGAGTGTTGCGACAGTCCGCGACTGTCGGCACGCGTCTTGGCGCTGATGTGGAGCCTGTTGACAGGGAGCCAGTTGTCGGGTCCCTCCCGCGGACCAGCGCAGGTGCTTCTTCTGCCTGGAACGTGTTCCAGTGAGACTCCTCTCTCTGCACGATGTTTGCGTCTAGTTTGCGTGCACACAGCAAATCAGAGACATCGTCGGGTTCAGAAAGCACAGAAGTGGGAACCCTCACCGAGGAAGTGTGCCAGGGCCAGGCAGCGCAGAATTTTGCTGAATCTGAGACAAACAGCACAGCACGCGTTCGGTTGCCTTGTTGCACAAGTGCGTCACCGGTGTGACGATCATGCGAGTAGCAACACTGCAGGGTGAACAAACACTTCAACGAAACCTGATTGTTTTGATGCAGATAGATGCGTTGCTTGAATCTGAAATGACAAACAGTTGGAAACGCAGCTTTTGGGTTCACCACGCACCTGGACTCGGCCGTTCTCAGAACAAAATCAATCCCTCCTCTTCACCCGGTGAAATTGACAAACGGAGGCATTGCGTGTGACAGCGACAGGACGAGGCCCCTGCAGCTGCGGGGCGGTTCGCTCGGAATGACTCGGCGTGGCCCACCGCGCTCACCTCCCACCCGCACTCACTCCGGGATTCCGCACAGGTGCAGACATGATAAAAGCTCAGAAAACACTGACATGAATTGTCTGAACGGTCCTCTGCTCGGGTTCAAACGCTCTGTTTCCTTGCGGGAAGACACGGGTGTCTGCGATTTGACGTCACCACGCCCGCTGAAAGCGAGCAAGCAAACCTGCACTGCGAGATGACGGACAACTTGATTCCCAAAGATTTGATTCTCTCGTGGACACCGTGACACCTGGCAGAAGTATCCCTCGATGGCGTGACGCGCACGTGGCAACTAATCGATGTGGAGTCAGAACCTCCCGGGATTTCGCCGCAGAGTCGATCTCCTCACCTCGACTGCCTGTTGGCAAGTGGTAATGGTGAAATGGTGTCCAGATGATATCACAAACCTTTTAATTCAAGTCAGCAATGCTCCGGAGACCAGGCTGACACCAGCACCCGGAGCAAGCTCCACCGAAACCAAACGATCGACTTGACGGGGCCAACGTACTCGTATTCTTCATCAACGAGCTTCACAAACACCAACACCAACTTGTTCGAGAAACATATATATTTCTTATGCCGAATTCACTTTGCATCACAGGTTCTGGACTCCGGGTTGACAGCAGCAGGTCCGGCGCGCCTCGCCGGCCCCGCGCTCCGTGAGACGGCGGCGGCCACTTCAACATACTGCCTGGTATGAATGGTGCATTGGCACGATACACAACTGTTTGTAGTTCTGGTGATTCTGAATCAGATGCCCTGCAGCGCCAGACCAAAGTTGCTTCTGAATGTGCAGTTGTGTTCACCGCAGTCTGGGGCAGACTCCCCCCCGCACACACACACCTCTTCAATCCGTTGCGTGCTGTCTCACACTCAAGTATCAATCTCCGCCATCAACAACCTGGAGCCGGGACGAGCTTCCGCAACCTCAGCTCTACCTAATAGATCCCAGAGGTACTTGGTATTAATGACCGAGAGAAAACATCTCAATAAGTAAAGACGAAGCCATTAGCTGCGCCCCAGACTCGCGGCGCGCTGCAGCTGCAGCGCCGTCCCAGCAGACGAGGACGGGGCAGGTGCAGCGGGTCTCCATACTGGGGGATATACCTTCCCCAACAATAAACTCAGAAAACCATCGCTTTGGTTTGTTGTACAGTGGCCCAGCAACCTCTCAACCAAACTGGAAATTGGTTGCGAGGACGGGAGTGCAGCGCTGGCGTGAGAAGGGCTTCATTGGCTGCACATTTCCGGGCCGTTCCCTGATGCGGCGACGACAGACTGGAGAAGCGAGAAAATCTCGAGTGAGAGCAGCCTGCGGTCTGTCTGTCGGGGGTTCAGATCAACCAACTGGCAAAGATCACCATGTCAAACTTTTGAGCTTTTCCCTTTTCAGAATCACGCATTTACTCTGTTGTTAATGAGGCGTTTGCTTTGCTGGAGACCACACCACAAAATGAAAGACTTGGACAGAAAGCGTCCCGGTGTAACGAAATTACGAAATTGCAAGACCCCCAAAACCAGGAGACCCCAGGTCACATCTCCGAGTGCAATCAGTCAAGTCTCCGAGTGACAGGTGCCAAATGATCACAGCCCACCTGGAAATGGCCAGACCCGGGGTCTGGCCATTTCAGCCCACACCCTGAAATAACCAGACCTCGGGTCCTGAAAATGCCGGGTCTCCTCATTTCATGCCACCGGACGGGTCCCTCAGAGGAGCATTTCAATCTACTGGAGCTTCAGGAGAAACCCGCAGCCCAAAACTGGAACATGTCCGGATAACTGAATCTATCCATGTGTATCACAGTGGACATGTAGTGGATTACTGTGTCACAAAGTTGGATTGCATAGAGTCCCAGGACTTTCCCTGTCGAATCCAGAAGAGCCCTGGCCTGGCGCCTGTTCTGCGGTGCCCTGGAGCCACGGTTCTCTCTTTCCACCCGCCTGCGTGTTCTGATGAATATTTTCTGTCTTGTTTGAAGAGCATTCCTGGGTTTTGTTTGTGTGGCTCGTTTTCCCTCATTAAATATCCGTCACTGAGGCGAGAAGAGCTGGATCCGCGCCCTCCTCCCCGCTGGAGCCCGTCTGTCGTGGAAGAAGCCCGGCTCTGTTGTGATCGACTTGGTCCCGAGGGACATTAAAGCATTGAACCATTTCATTAAAACAAATCTGATCTGCAATTTTAAAGAAGACTGTCTGTCACAAAGCTGTGGGTGAACAGAAGTTTGAATCGAGGCCACCACAATGGATGAGGCTCATTTCCAGCGTGTCGTGGATTTCTCCCGATACGGTCGGCGCATCAGTCAGATCGCGCACAGCAGCTTCGTCTCGTTCGTGTTCATCTCAAGTTTGCTCAACCTCAACAGGAACACGGCGCCTTTGTTGAACGGGGGATTTTTCTGTCGCGTGTTGGGTCATTGTCAAGCTGAGCAAGAACAAAGAGGACTGAGTGTTGCTCTTTGCGCCTGCAAGGTTTCAGCGAAAAGTTTCAGCAAACGAGACTGTTTGAAGAAGTGAACCCCCAACTTCCCCGATTGCCAATCCAACGGCTGGCAACACAGCGCAATTCTCATGCTTCACAGCGCTGTCGTCCTTTGGACAACAAACTCGTTACGTCCTCCGTAATCTCACTCTGAAGCCGACGAGCCTCCGAACTGCAGCAATACATACGGAATCCAGCACGGAGATCGGCATAAAGAACAAGGACGAACTCACCGATTCAGCCCCATGTATTTCGCGTCAATTGGCCATGTGGATGCAGAACACGAAGCAGCGCAACTGTGATCTACCGGCTCCGCCGCTGCATCGCCGTCGTGTCGGAATCTCGGCAACTGAGCCTCTTTCCTACAAGCACAAGATAACCTTCACACACATACTCAAAGCAGCAGATCAAGACCAACACACGCATGTCTTTGACTCGACACAAAATTTCAAACGATTGTTTTGTTGTTCATCCAATGTTTTGCCTGCCAAGCGAATCCGCGCTTGTTGCCTCCGCCTATGAAGACAAAGTTTCACTGTGACAGTTGACGCGCCATAAGTCAAGCGGAGTGTCCCACGCAGGTTGATCCTTAGTGAGCCCAATTTCCTCGTCGAGAGCCGTCGCTCTCCTCCTCCTCAAGCTCCTGGCTCGAGGCACCTGCAGCGCCGTCCCCGCGGCGCTCCGGCCGCCCCGGCGCGAGAGGCTGGCTCCGACATGGAGCCGTGGTGCCTGCTGTGTGGGAAGGTGCCGACCAAGGCTCGGTGCAAGTGCCGTGACGAGCAATATAGAAGGTTCAACGTCGAGGGAAAAAGGCACGAAGAGCAGACGTTCAATTGGACGGAGTCGGGTGTCGTAGCTTCCCTCAGTGTCAAGAGTGAAAAGAATCTGCTTGGGGCTCGTTCTTCATGCAAGTGGGGCGCGGCAGCCCTGACCGGCGGAGCCGTTGTCTTCTCTCACTCACCAACTGCTCGTCAGCCCGGACTCCCCACGATGAGCACATGGAGTCTCAGCGGAGAGCTCATTAGGGCCGAACAACCCGCGCACACCGAACCAGGACATCGCAGAAGCTGCCTTCGTGTTGCGGGATTCTGAAGGTCGCTTGGAGTGATCCTTCAGAGCACAAGGGAACATTACACAATGGATGCGAACGGCTTCCTGAACAGAAACCTTCCTGCCGCAAAATTGCTCAACTTGGTGCAGCTGACGGCCCACCAGCCGCGCATATTTGAGCAGAAACCTGAACAGCGTTTTGCTCATTCCGCGCACAAAGCTTTGGCGAATTCCACAAAGGCCAAACAAACACCGTCCCCTCCATTAGCGTTTCCTCCACACCAGCTTCTCCTGACTTCGCTCCACAAACTGAGCCTTCCACACACAACCGACAGTTTGTTCCTCTGTGGTTGTGGTGCTTTCTATCAACAAAAGAGCCCCAGCATATTCTGTTATTACTCAAGACACCTAGTTAGCTTCATTGCTTTTGCCAATAATGTTACACTGGAGTGTCATTTATCACATACTCGCTTTCAGAGGTGTCTGCAGCGCAACGATATGGCCGAAAGTGCAAAGTGTTTTGAAAGGAGAAAGTGAAAGCTGCTGCGAGTGCCCGAGTGAGCAGTCAAAACGCGTAAGGTGATTGGTTTCACGAATCAGGATTTGGAGGTGGGGTTGTTCTTGGGTTTCCATTGAAGACCTGGTTCCCTTTGTGGTTTGGCGTTGAAGTTGATTGACGAGTGTGGCAAACGCTCTTTTCAAACGCAGACAGTTCCAGCTGACTTTCTGAAGCAACTTGCGACGCGTCTGTTTGGTCAACAAGCGGCAGGTGAATTTCCTCCAGAGAGAGGAGGGTGAATAGACCTGGTCGTGTTGTCTGCAGAACCAGAGATTCCAAACACAGCGCCGATACAGAACAGTTGGCACGTGAAAGAATGCGCACACATGCGCGTGGAGCATGTCATCCGGTTTCAATGAAACTTGGGCGCTGTCCGCTTCGAGGCGATCTTCGTCCAGACGTCCCGATCGTCAGTGCACTTCGCTTCAGTGACGTTGTCCTGTTGCAAAGCTGCAGTTTCTTTCCAATGTTTCTGTTCTCGAAGCGCAGAGTTGTTCCACTTTTCTTTCAGGAAAGCACAGACTCAGTGAAAGAAAACAATTTCCATCACTGCAGCGCATAACTTTCACATTGTTTCCCACAGGACAAAAAGCTTTCAACCCACGCTGCTTGAGCGGCATGAAGTCAGAATAGAGATTTTCCCCAGTCAAGAAAGCAGACCACGAGAGAAGTGATAGAGGAGTCTGAAGTACTCTCGTGAGTGTATGAAGTCTTCATCATGAGCTCATTACGAGGTAAATAAGCCTTGCTCTATCATAAAGCTGCAGCTGACCAGAATCTCAACCGTGCCGCCGCCGGACCGCGCTTCACACAGAGCCAAGACTCACGGCGACTCGGGAGCGACACTGAACACGGCAACAGTTGAGCCAGCACAGTAATGGCAAAACTGACATCGCTGATCCAAATGTGGTCACCCAAGTGTGGTCCGTTGACCCTGCCCATGAAGAGTCAGTCACTCCCTGAGTCAGATCTGTTTTCGCTTGGGCTCGTCGCGTTGATTACTCCCAATCAGACTGATTCCGGCGCACCTCACCTTTTCTCTCCTGTTGCCTCTGCACTCCAGCAGTCTCGAAGCAGGAGGTTTCCCAGCAGCGAATCCAGTCAGGCAAGTTCCAGCATTGAGAAAACTGTTCAGCGCAATTTGCAACGAAAATCACCGCAAGTAATTGCTTTTTGAAATAGATTGCAGAGTTGCGCACGGTTAACCTGCTTTCATTTGCCGGAAAATAACTCTGCTATCATACGAACACCAACAGCTTCGGCTCCATTGTACACACAGTTTGCGAGTTTGTCAGGATGAGATTTGTGAAATGTTCATCACCCAGCAAGGTGCTCTTCAGCATCCGACCTGTCGGACGCGCTTGTTGAACAAATTCCTCAGATAAAACAGCCGGCAAATTGTTCGTTGCGCCAAGCAGCTTGTCCGGGACTGTTTCTCTGTTGTGACGTTTACGCCGGTCTGGGCGAATGTAGAATTCGGACGAGGGTCCCGAGTACTAAGGGGGCAAACCTGGGACCTGACACCTCGGCAACCTTTCACTCAAGCTGTGAATTCTGCGGCACCAATAGCGCAGTGCCACAATGGCCAGATGGATGGCACAGACATCCAGGTTTCAAGAATGACCTCATTTGGCAGTTCATCACCGGTTGATGTCTTGGTATTTGGTCATTTGCGCCACTGATCTGGAGAAAATTTTGCACGTGTTTTGCAGAATGCTGGGCAGTGGTGCTTTTTTAAGCCAGTGTTTCCATTGCGGCCAATGTGGACCTCGTTGACGCACGCCGCAGCTCCAGAAAGGAAAGAGCCTTGTGTTTTCAAAGCTGGTTTGCCCGTTTCGGGACAACTTGTGTGCCCAACAAAGCACGCGCAAAACCACAAGCACAACTTCAAGCTTCTTGTTACTGTGATCCTGTTGTTTTCTCCTGTCAATGCAAGACGATCCGGAAAGTACTGACGTGCTTCGAAGACTCTCAGGACAGTTGTTCGTTGCACTTTTGCAGAGCTCAGTGCTCACCGAGTCACAACTGAGGGACGCATTGAATTTCCTTTCCTTGATCATCAACCGATCGAAGTAAGAAAAGCCCCAAAGAACATGGCTGCCTCCGTTCGAATCATCTTTTATCTTTTCTCCGACACGAAAAATTTATTTACACAAGGAATATGCAATTAAACGGAACGGCCATCGATCCTGAAATATTCTGCGTGTTTGCAGGGCGCTGACACTTCCACCCGGCAAAAAGCCCGCGTAAGTGAGTGAAAGAGGTCAGGCAAAAGATTTTTGCTCGGGGGGTAACTGAATACAATATAGGCCAATCAAACATTGTCCCTGGAACGTTTTCTATGGAGATAAATGGACATGGCTGCGAGAGCACACATGTCTCGTCTTGCCTCGGCCTCGATTGCTTCCGCCGGACCCCGGGGTGCGGTGCGTGCGCGTCACGAATCAAGGGCCACACCAAATATGAACATCTCCCGATTTGACCTCATTTCACAGGATAAACAGACGAGGACCCGATGTTTGTTGGCTTGTCCTCTCGGCATGCTGCTTTTGTCTGAGGTGCAGGGGAATTTAAAACAAACCAGACGATCGCTTCTGGGCGGTTTCCTTGTTTGGCAGCCGTTGTGGCTGGTGGCTGACAGATTCCGACACGGTGTTCTGGGGATCACGTCACGTCAGCCATCGTCTTCACTCTTCGTCAAGACCTGAACTGCTGCACAAACTTGTGTTCTTTGCACCAGAGACATCGGCAGATTGCATGATCCCAGCCCAACCCACGTCACCATGAACCAGGCACCACAACCTGTTTAGAAATTGCCGATGTTCTCCTCTCGCTCCTTTTGCATCAACCAACTCATTGGGGACCCCACAACAATGTAAAACGGCTTTTGCACACAGTTTATCAAAACACTTTTTTCTCGTGCTTCAATTCAACATCAAATGTGCAATTTCCTATCTAAACACTGCAGGCAGCGAGCCCCATATTGATCCGGCGCATTAACACAGAGAGTTTAATGCCTCCATTGATCAGGGACTTATTCAAGTCATACTCTCAAAATACTGAAACATTGTGTTTTGTGTTGAAGTTGATGCATTCAACACAACAACTCATATCTCTGTTGATGCAGCTGACTTGTACGATGGTCTGACAAACATGTTTTTGTCCCTTTCTGTGGGCTCGTTGCATCACCGTCACAAAGCGTGTTTTTCTGTCGCTTTTCTCGTCCCAAGATTTGATGTCCGATGTCAAAACAGAGAACAGAACCGATTCCGACTGCAATCCCAGCTCTGTGCTGTTCTCAATTGCGTCATTTAAATCTGGCATTGTATCTTTTTCAGAGTTCGTTTTTCCGCACTTGTTTTTGGAAGCCCGATTGTTGTGTGCCGGGCAGGATTCGTGGCTCAGCGCTGTGTGCTGTGCAAATCCTGACCAGTGACTCCCTGTGTCTTGCGACAAAATCAATGGCGTCGTTGTCTATGTGGAAATTAAAAAGATAAAATCTTCCTCCGCAGAGTCGAGGCCGCGGGAAATGAAAGAGAAGGAGAACATTGTTGATTCGCAGCTCAAGCTCAAGAGGCCTGAAAAGAGTTGTGGCCAATTGCAATCAAACGGCGTTCCAACGGCCTGAAACAACCCGAGCGAAAACCAAGTTGAAAATTCGTTCTTCGCAACAACGTTCACCAGTGAACACAGCCCTGTTCATCTTTCTGAGCAAATGAAACTTAAATCAACACTGGATTTGAGTTTGTGTGCTCTGCTGGACACGTCGTCCAGATTCGTTTGTCCTTCCCCATGACCAGCGCCTGCCCCGGGAGACTCAGATTTTAGAGCGCTGCGTGAGGCAGGTTCGGGAATCCTCCCAGCACAGAACTCCTGCGGCCTGCGCTGCGTCTTTCGCTGACAAGAGTTGAGAGACCGATCTGTCACTGGAGATTTCAAAGAACAGCGAGTGACCTGCATGCTGATCTCGTGTCTCGACCATTGCTCTGGACACAAGCTGAGCTCAGCTGCATCCAACCTGTCTTTCAACGACAGGGTTGGTTGTAGGTTTGTGGGCTCAATCTCGTCTTTCTGCTCGAGATAGGAAAGGGCGGTGAACATTCAGGCCAAACACGATGATTGGAAGCCGAGAAATTCATCAACTGCACAAAGTGCTGCTCGTTTCGGCGCCAGAATTACAGGTGCATGTGAATATTTTGCAGAACAACGGAGTGAATTCTGTTTCATTTCCAGTACACATATTTTGATGAAAAAGACGAAACACTTCGACTCACACTTCTCCAGCAAGATTGATTCGCACTCTTGCAACCTGTCGAAAACGACATCCGAGTGTTTGATTCGGCCGATGTGTCACAACGTGAAGCTGTGTTTTGTCTGCGTGGAATGCAATCCATTGTGATTTGTGCTGCTGGGAGTTGATGTTAAAGCAAAGAGCCTCGAGGGCTTATCAAATAACAGACAGAAGAGACAGAACTGATCAAACATAATTCAAGGCAGGCGCTTAAGTTTCGAATATCCCTGCATTGTAGTCCCCTGTCAATGAGACTTTCTTGTGCAGAATTAGAAACTCTGCCCTTCAAGGAAAGAGATGTGTGAGTGAGTTTCAAACAGCAAGTTATGAAGTGTTGCTTGACAAAAGCAAACACCCAGAGGACATTTCCTTTCAAATGCTGAAGTTTGCTTCGTTCTGAAATTTCTCTGTTCCATGGATCCCAGTTTCTTCTCTCCATGATGCACGAATTTCGCGGCTTCTCGTGACCATTAACATCTTGATATTGCGAAATTCAGCCAGTGAAGCTCAAATGAACAAGCAAAACACTCCGACCGTGGACACGGAGAACGAGCGGAATCAGGGTTTGGTTCGGAAACACCGAGCTGACAATGGAAAAACATGACATGATCCGCCACACATTTGCAGTCTTCATTGTCAGATGGCTTCAGCCCCCGACACAGGATATACTCTGTTGTGATCAACTTTTGATGAAAAGGTCACTTGCGAAAACGAATCTTTTGCTCGAGACCTACGTTGAAACTTGACTCCACACGAAACTTTCAATTCTCTCACGACGTGGCAGGTAATCAGTTTGGGTCCACAATGGGCAAGTTGGAGGAAGGTCTGTGGACGTGTGGACGCGTTTCTCTGCAAATTGCCAACGAAAGACACACAACACAAGCACAAAAGATGATCAAATCGATTGTGACAAGACGGACGTGTGTCCCGCTGCGACCATTGGAGAAAAAGACAGTCGGCAACAACTTCTCTTTTGAAACGTTGAAAATGCTTTCGTTCGTGGTGCTCTCTCAGCTGAGCGTCAACAGGTCAGCACATTGCCGGCAGACATGAGCGGGATCAGGCCTTTGCCGTGGACATGGAGAGCACAGACCACGCACCAGACATTCCAATTTGTAGAAGAACATCCTTACTTGAAGCGGTTGCGATAAATGTCAATGCGATTACCCGAGCCAGGCTTACACTTGCAGATGGCATTGCAGGGAGGGAACCAAGCAGACGTGCAGACCTCGACCTGTGTTCAGAAAACACTGACACCCAGCACAGTGTCAAGGTGACTGCAAACGGACGACGCAACGCAACGCGCCACGACACGACAACAACCAGAGCACTCACATCGTGTGGCAGTGAGAGCGGAACTAGATTCTCAATGCACGTCCAACTCACACGCTGCAGAGAAAAAAGATGCTCCGTTTCTTTTCTGTCGGGTGTTGAAACGTACAAGCACAGCTGTGACGCAGTCTCGCTGAACACGCGCACGGAGCGCCTTGCCTCGCCGTCCCCAGTGAACGCACCACAAAGCACGGCAATTCCAGCCACGAACACGGCGGGCGCCTGAGCCCCGAGCTGTGCTCGTGGTTCCGTCCCGCAGAGATGCAGATGGCAACTGGCAACAGTAATTCACATGAATGGCCCAAAACAACTGCATCCCAAATCAGACACTCGCAGTAACTCAAGGCTGCCCATTACGGTGCAGCCGCCCAGCGCTGCGTATACTTTTGAGTCCAACGTGAATCTCATACGCTCGTTGTCTCAACGCAACCAGACACAGCGACCGCAACCAGCGCCCTTGTGCATGTTGCACTCTGTGGTGTCATTGTGATCTGAATGTCAGATCTCCTGTTGAACTTTTGTTGAGAGTTGCTTCCCTCTGTCGTCTTCCACACGGGTGATGTACTGCACTCGGAGTGTTTGACATTGGAATCGTAATGGATCACGATTCAACAAGGGCAAATCTAATTGGCCTCGCCGTGTAGCGTCATCCATTTGCGGATGAAAGGTGGGCGTCGCGCGTGTGTGCGGCTGACAGGTCTCTCTGTGAGACGAGGCGCGGATCCAGGTTCTCCGGTTTCACACGAGAACCGCCTCCGTGCGCCTGAAGCGCGCATCGACGAATGTGAGGCGACACCTTCGTGATAATGGCTCCAAGTTTATTGGTTTCATTTAATGGAACCGAGTGTTGAGAACGTATCAGACTTTGGAAGTTTGTTGCCAACGGGAGTCCGCTCGGGAAGACACTCAACCACTTCGCACGTCTCCAATTTCAATGAGTTTCCCAAACCTTGCGTGTTGTCATGCTGAAGTCTCACACTGTTAGACCTGCACAAAACATCCGCACGAAGCACCCGATCCTGATCAGCAACCGCTCATCACAAAAAAAGACATTTTTGAGGACTATTGGGAAGCAAAACTGAGCCTCTGACTCCCGAGATCCGCGCAATGTTCCGTCTTGTCGAGAAGGAGAGAATCCATCAGTCGGAGTGTGGCGAAACGTCTGAGATCAAGACAAGTCACCTCCAGCTGGGAAATTCAATCGAACCACTCATCGCTCACGTCTCAGTCGGAGACGGTCAGGAAGGCGATCCTTTTCTCGGAGTCTGTTCAGGAAGGCGCTGTGGCGGCTCATCACATCGCACATTGATCCTCATAGCCGCACGTCCGGCTCAAACAATGGAAATGGAGGAGAGACGAGTTCCTTTCCCTCCAGTTTGACTGCCGGCCCAGCTTTGATTTGGCCCTCGGAAAATTTCTGCGTCGGGTCAGTTTTGCGCGAAATAGATGCGTGACAGCAGGATGGTTTGACTAACAACACCTCCCACGAAGCAGTGTTGCAAACCAAGTACTTCGGAAGTCGGTGACAACGAACTGTCTCGTCGAAGTGTCGTCAGACATGCGACAAGACTGTTTCATTCACAAAGAAACTGACAAACTCGAATGCCACATGATTCACGTCTCACTTTCAACATGGGAGACTGTTGTTCGGAGAGAGAAACACATCAAGTCTCCCAAATTGAATGAAAGGACGCATAAAGAAAGGAGTCGACCGACGACAGGAAAGGAACCAGCATTGTGCAACAAGCACACGCACGATGTTTTGCTGTATGAACAAAAAGTGTCGAAAACACAAATCGGTGTCTGAATGAGGCCAGTTGTGTCACATCTTCTCTCAGTTCTTTCAACACAAAGCCCGCCCAAGGACAAAATTGGCACTTTTGGAAGTCAGCAACTGTTCCAATGTTCCGTTGGCTATGACATTGGCAAAACAAGAAGTGCGCAAGGCAACTGCGAGAGCGATGTCTAAACGGGCATGTGCCCCCTGATAGGACACGTTGTGACACGAAGGGACGTGGGACACCCAGCCGTTTGCGTATAATTTTTTGGTTTCAACCACATGGTGCTCTTGCCCACAAGGGACGTCGCACAAAAAATACTTCAAGCATGATTGCAGATCCCGCAGTTTTCTTTTTCAACGTATCGATTTTTGATGAAGCATGCCACAGAACATTCCTTTTCTTGCGAACACAAACTTCCTCCGGCGAGCAGGGTTTCGTTTGAGCTCTTTGACAATGTTCCTGGAGGTAGAAAGTTTCTCAATGAAAGTCGCTGATAAAAACTGAGCAGCCTGAGCAGCCCACGTCGAGCCTGTGTCTACCCTGGAGAAGCAATCGCCTCCACGGTTCTGTTTCATCAGGCAACAACTTGCAAAAGTAGTGGTAATGACAGGTCAAGACCGCCAAGACCGAGTTCAGATTCCAACACAGGCGAAACAAGCCAAAAGAAGCCACTTTGTGCAAAGAGACCCGCGATCTGTGCTTTCAGTGTGAAGCAAATGCAACTCAACACAGAAACATATTCACAAGGAGATCTCAGAAATTTTCTTTCGGCAGAAACGCTCAATTTGTTTTCTTTTCCAAAATATTTTGTCGTCACGAAAGGCAAATACGTAGGAAATACTACGTCCTTGTACAATCCAGCATGGTAAAAGGTTTGAAGTTTTGTTCACATATCAAATCTGTTCATTTTCAATGCTCATCTGTCGAGCCGCGTTTGCTTTTGTGAGAAAAACTGAAATTCCTCAACTTTTTTTCCGTAAAAAACCTTGGAGATGCAGAGAAAATCTCAAGGTTGTTGTTGAAAACGAGCTTCGTTCAAATGAGTTTCCTTGAAACCAGATCTGTGTCTTTGTTGGAAGTTGGAAGTTTTGTGACCCGCGTGGAAGTCGTGCGAGGGAATCGGCTCAAGTTTCTTTTGCCCCCCACATCTCATCTCACAGCCTCATGCAGCAATTGAAATTTCTTTTTCGGTGGAAATTTTACCACAGTTTGGAGTCCCGCTTGTTCCGAAAAATAGGGCTGTGCACTGAAATTTACTTGGGCACGCAAAGCTCAATCAAGTTTTCACTTGGTTCAGTTGCCAAAGGAAAACTCTCAAAGGCACCTTCAATTTCAGAAGGGCAATCTTTTGCCATCATAGGTCCGAGTGTGAAGATGATACAAATCTCCTGCGAGTACTTTGATCGCACGAAGCCGCAGCGAACGGCTGTCCTCATGTCATCTCGAATGATCACAGCTCAACGAATAGGTCCTTGTGCGACCGTTTGCGTGGGGCCCAATCTTCGAGACTTTGGTTGTCAGAGTCGAAAATATTGCTGGTGTGGCAAGACACTGGAAAGTGCACGCTGCTTGCTTTGGCTGCAAACAATTCATTTTCGTTCATTTTGTGTAGCCCCCATTCACCCTCTGTTGATAGCGTGTGAAGGAAATTGCTTCGTTCGGAGACTGAAACTTCAAGAGGGTCAGTTCTTTTTCGCGAGAACAGAATCGCGACTTGCGCGAGTCCCTGCAGAGGCATCGATCCTTCCTGTAACTGCCATGCCTGTCATGCACTGCCGAGCGTGTGCTGAGCCGTTGCAGGATGAGGCACCTTGATTGTACTGAAGCAAGTCGGCGTCTTTGCATGTTTCCAAAAAAAGTCTTATCCTTGTGTGGAGTGACTCGGTGCGTTGCTTTTTCATCGGATGCAACGGAAGTTTTCTCCGATGTGCACGACGAAGATGGAGAACGACGCGTGTGAGATCAGATTGAAAGTTGACAAGAAACGACGTTCTCTTTTTTTTCTTTCAAGAGGAAACCGAACAGCCTGCAGGGAGGTAGATGGAAGCAATGCATTGTGTTCAATAGATATAGGATATGCAATTCCGAGAGGCAATATCCTTGTGCGAGGTTCTCGCGAATCCTCGCAAACGGCGGATTTGTGGATGTATCTGCACCGAGGGAAATTGTTCTCGCCCATCCATTACAGTGAGTGACCTCCTGGGAGGCACCAATTGTGCTGTTGACACCTCCGCTTTGTTTCAGTTTCACACCCGGGGCTGCAGCGCCGTCCTCGCAGCGAAGCTCACTCACTGGGTGGAAAGCTGCGACAGCACTCCGTGACTCGTTGCTTCAGCAGTGACTTCTCCCGGTCAAGTGCGCCGCAACTCAACTGCGCCTTGTTGTGCACAAGGCGTGCTTTATTGGTGCATGTCTCACAAAGATACGATATGTTACAGCACTTCACCTGATACGACACCTGTCTCAAAAGTACGCTTTGGGGAAAGATCATATGAGTATCTCAGCAACATTGACTTTCATGGACAGGCGGACCTGGACGGACGCTGCAGGGACGGAGCCTAAGCCTCTCTGCAAACCCTGAACAAATGGATGACCACAACATTACCATATTCGGCTGCAAATCCATCATTTGCGCTCCGTGATTCCACTGCCCGTTTGTTTTTGTTCTCCTTCAACATGAAGAAGCTTGTCATGACTAAAATAAACAAGTTTGTAAATTTTGACTTTTGACACCGAACGAAACAAACAAAGGCCCCGCAATGGCTCAAGTAGATGCAGATACGAGTACGCGCTGCTGTATCACCCCTCAGGGACACTGACACACAAGGAAATGTCATAAAAAGACGTTCCTTTCCGCAGGCGATTCCCTCAGCTCTCGTAGATAGGTTCATATTCTGTTTTTCTTGTGCAGTTCAAAGTCCTGTGCCAACAACAACGCGACTGAGTTGTTGAATTGTGCTTGAATGAACAAAACAACAAACAAAACGAATGAAATTTGTCTCAAAAGTACGCTTTGGAGAAAGATCATTTGAGTATCTCACGCAACATTGACTTTGATGGTCAAACGAACAACAGAGTCCAGTGTGATGGTCTACGCAACAATCGCCTGGAATTTCAGAGAAAATCGCTCTCGAAACTCTTCCCGGAATGTTCCACGTGAATGTTCTCTTCCCAGAAATGAAAACATTCACGAGACGAACTTCCGACTTTCTTGTGCTCGCAATGGTGCCCGGTGAGTCCGGTGAGAGTCCGGGGAGCAGCCGCTGCTCTTCAGTCGGCTGCGGACGCGACCGATTCCGCTGCAATACGCGTCTTTTCTGCCAAAATGAACACGAGCACATGACAACAAAAATTTACGCCCAAAACGCACCCTGAAGCACAAAACCCATCACACGAGTGAAAACATTTCCAACTCTGACAACACATTCGACAAAATGCTTGAGCGAAGGAAATCATTCGCCTGTGGTGGATTAGGCTTCAGCAGATATTTTGCACCAAAACTAATCTCGCTGCCCGAGATTTAATGTTCATGCCGCGCGATGTAAGCAGGACGCGAGTGCGCGGAGCGGAGGAGTCAGCGCACAATGAGGAGCGGCCCCCTCGCCTCGCGCGGCTTGCGTCCTCACCCCGAGTCTCCTCCGGGCCGAGTTATTAGTCAGTGCTGACGTTTCCAATTTGTGAACACCGGCCCCTTCCTGGATAAAAGTCAATGTATATGGACCTAATTTACCGTAAGGAGTGTGAGACTCTCCTCTATTTTGGCAACTCCTATCCAGACTAAACTGCAACAGTACATTGCAATTTGTCAGGGTATGGCTACTTTGGGTCGACATTTATTTCCACGCAAAGAATAACGACACAACGGAACCTGTTTGGGGTGGGGGGGGGTGATCAGGGTTGAACAACGGTGGGTGGCAAAGGACTCTTTTACAAACTGCAGGTCTGGACATGCACCTCCGTGTCCTTTGGTCTGCAGAACGTCGTGAGGAAAGGTTGACGAAAGTCGTCCAGCAACTCACAACAACTCTGCAGGCGATTTGCAGCAAAACAACAGCGTGTTGTTGTGAAATTCGCTGTGGACTTTTTTGAAAGCTGGTGTTCTCGTCGTTGATCTTTGTGCTCTTGCAATAAGAACGCCACCTTTATAATTCAATCTTTGTGTTTTCCAAACAAACCTAAAGCCCCCTAACACCGTGATACATGTCCTGTCAGAATTTCCGCATCGAAGGCGCATGTATCTGCAGCCAATAATCCATATTAGGCGATTAGGTGATTCCCTGCGCCGTGTACCCATCCACTCAGCATCTGATTCTTCAGTTCGATAAGGTTAAGCATCGATTTTGCTGTCTGGCCGCTGTTGGGTGAAAAGCTGCTTTCTGAATGCAGCACTTGATTTATCGTCCTGCATTGAGTACTGCACCCATCCGTCAAACACTCACGCGCTTTATCATCTGATTACAGGACGAAAAGCGCACAGTTAGGACAGAAATGTTGAAATCTGAAGACAGTGGTGTCCACATTGGGTCAAGATTGGACTTCTCACTTTTGTCATCGGGCCCCGACACCACACGGTTCCGGCCGAACCTGTTTCCATTCCCTCCGCACTGTTTGAAACAACAGGAGGTACATGTAATCACACGACAGTGTCGTCCCAAAACAGGAGTTTGTCTTTTATTTTTGTGAACCTCACCCTTCTTCTCAGCAGGTCGCCCTGCGCCTGACAGAACGACAGAACCAGAGACACCACGCAACACAAAAATAACTCCATGGAGTTTGCGGTGATTTGAACTGGGATAGATCTAGATATCTACCCCACCGCCCAACTTCACACCACATTTGGTCTTATATCTCAAAAACTACTGGG
>JAAUXT010127065.1_pt1 | contig 33658 bp, 37 predicted proteins | sample 7278171 | NCBI WGS metagenome assembly JAAUXT01 (sample SAMN14350112, study PRJNA611818) | marine sediment metagenome | isolation source: surface marine sediment (1.8m) | place: French Polynesia: Moorea | collected 2018-08
ACCACCGCGGTACAGGTGGCAGCACTGTTCATTCAATAAATACAGAGATTCGCGCCACCGTGGCCAGTCTCACCTGAGATACCCAACTGATCGTTTGTGATATCACTACAAGTCACGGCCCACCCCACGGCTGGTGAGGCATCGACAGTCATAACTACTCGCACCTGTCTCCACAACTGATATACTCGTGTGTTGAGTTGAAACGTGCAGGACTGAAAGTTTCGAGGTCCGTGTGTGAGCTTTTTGACACACCAAAATTTTCCCCACATGCAGGCAGCGGATCTTGTTGACCAGAAGAGGTCGAAATGAGAAATCTGCACGGCACACCATCGCTATCCCAACTCAATACTCACAGATTCACTTGTCATTGAGGTCGAAGGTTTGAGGCGATGACAATTTCCACTGCAATTGAGCAGAAAACAAACTTTTCCTGCACTTCACCGTTCACACTTGTTGATCGGATCCAAATGGCTCGTCACTTTCTTCGATTCACCCACACCCAGTTTCCGAGCGTCCAAATTTGTTGAAATACAACAATTACTCTTGAGCAAACATTGAACATATTTTAGATATTCGATTTGTGCGTGACAGTATCAGAATAGAGATTTACAAGTTTGATGAAAATTTAAAGTTTTGGGATGATATTCCGTATTCACATGAGCACCAAAGTGCAATCTTCACTTCACAGATGTCGCCACTTCTGAACGAAGTTTTCCCGTGAACGAAGTTTTCCCGCCACGAATTTTCTGTGGTTGAACTGTGGTTTCAACCCTTGCAAAATATGTCAAAATATCGGGGCTTTTGTACAATACGTACAAATTTCAACCCTTGAGGTTTCAACCCTTGAAAAACATGTCCAAATGTCGCTTTGTACAAAATGTCAACATTTGGCGCCGACAAAATATTTTTCGGTGTTCAGGGTTTGGCGGTTCGGGCGCCCTCCAGATCCACTGAAGCTTGTGCAAAACTTGCCAGATTGAGTCGCCTCCTTCCTCCTGGGGCACCACCGTTCCCCTCCTTGCCTCAACTTTGAATCCGTCAGACCTTTTCTTTTCATTTCAGCGAAAAATTTTGAAGGTTTAACTCGGATTATTTGGAGGTTTCTTGTGGTGGTGGTTGGGGGGGGGGGAGTTCGGCTGACTGTCGACAGCCCTCCATGAGGGGGGTGCGAAATGATCAACCCTGTTGTGTTGCTATGGAGAATGCTACTGACATCACTGTTCACTAAACCAGCAGTTGGCAGTTTCTGGTTGGAAGCCACGGCCTTTTTGCTGGGACGATGAGTGTTCTGAGCACAATGGTCGCTGTCTCAGCACACGTTTTGTGGGACTTTTCTTTGTTCAGCTGGACAATCTTTTATCACTGCGAACATTTTTCAAAGCAGGGGAGAGGGCAAAGTCACCTCAGATTTGTTCTGAGCTACCAGAAAACAAGCGCTGCAATTCAACGAGCCCACACACCAGACAGCGAAACTGCCAACTGCTGGTTTAGTGAACAGTGATGTCAGTAGCATTCTCCATAGCAACACAACAGGGTTGATCATTTCGCACCCCCCTCCCCACCCAAGGTGCCACCCCGTTAGTTTGCCCAAAACAAACGGTCCACACACGATTGCACCACGCCCACGACTCGACAGAATGCCGTGAGAATTTGGGATTCCAATGCAGCACACCACCTACTGCATTGAGGCTTGTACAAAGCCAAATTTCTGCTGTACAGGAACATTTATTTACAAAACATCTTTTGTGTCTTGGCATTGAAACACGTACACCGTGGACAGAACTAACAAACACAATGAAATGAGCATTGGCAAACACACGTCCCTCACCTTCCCACCATTTTCAGGGCCATTTAGCAACACAGCAGCTTGTTGGTCATGGCCCATACTCATCAAGCACGCTTGGAACTTGGAATAGATTGAAACAAGAATGAACAACGAGTGCAGAGATGAATTTGTCAATGTTGCTAAAAAATCCAATACCGCAGGAAGAGCAACATCACAATAATAATTATGACTATGGCACCAATTTTCGCGTACGACGATCGAAGGTTCAGGTAGTGTGCGTCCTTTTTGTACTTTTGAGACATTGTTGCCAAGGAACTGGCCTTGTCGTCCAGAGCTACAAGAAACAGACGAAACAAACCTTCATGTATCCGAACTTGCGAGCAAATCACGGGAAAACAGAATTCTTTGAATCGGCGATCTTTGTCACTGTGTCTCTCACCTGAAAGTTGTTCACCTCGCGTCAACACATCCTCAATGTTCTGGACCATGATCCTCTGTACATCTTGCAAATCCGAGCTCACTTGGGTCAAATTTCGTCTTGCCCTGGAGTCCATGTAAGACTTCTTGGTTTTCTGAATGTACGTGTCTGTCACAAGGAAAGAAGCAAATGATCAGCCAATCAAATGTCCCTCACCGCAAAGATACCAGAAATATTTACATAAACGTGCACCGTAAAAAGCCGCGAAAAGTTCCCAAACTTGGCCGGGGAAGGCGAGACTTTCAGCGCGCGAGGAACTTAAAACCGGGGTCATGAACCCCCAAAATTTGAACAACTGGTAGATATTCTGATCAATTTCTTACCGAACTCAATGAAACTGTAGGGCCTCGAAACGGTGTCCACTCTCGATCCATACTGAGAGGAAAATTCGGTCTGGAGGTCTTCAAGATACAGGAACACCAGTTTCTTCGAGAAGGATTTTTCGGTCAGTGCCAAATAACACACGCCTCTCTCAATGTAGTAGCTGAAAGAAACATGCCAAGTATTGCACTGAGGTCACTTCAACCAGAAGAGCACACCACGGTGACATCACCCGTCACATGACGCACTCTTTGCTTGGCCACCCTTCACATGAGTTGCTCAGCAGTCCATTAGAACCAAGTTTTTCTGTTGAACTGCTTCGGGGGGGGGGGTGTTTGTTGGGTCCAGGCTGAACCCAAGGGGGAAATCGTAGAACACCAGTGCTCACTGAAAATGATATGGCCCAGTCTCCACGCTTCCTCTTGTTGGTGTGGACTGATTCATGCGACGGAACAGTTGTTTGGCTTGGTTCTGGTATTCCATCAAGTTCCTCCCGGTCTATAAATGAAGAAAGAACAAGGTGTGGGTATACAGTCTGCACCTGAACTGACAATGACACACCAGGCGTCCTTGCCTCCCAAAGAGGTTTTGTTGGATGAGTTGGTTATTTGTTGGTCATTTGTCAAAGGCCTTCGCGCAACGACAGTCCTCTGAAGCACACAAACAGGGTAAAACAACCCCAGAAAGCAGTCCAGCTGTCACAAACACAACTTCAAACTGGAGTCTTGTCGGTGTTTGTACGTCCAAAACCATGTTATTCAACGCGCCAACGTGTGATGTGCATTGGTGCAATTTCGCAGATAGGAGGCTCAAAACCTCAAACTGGACTCCAAACTGCCACCTGGCCTCTGAACAGAGGGTCAAAAATTCAAAAACTTGATTCTGATCATTCAAAATCGGTTGACACAAACCTCTTCGCTTTCTTGCATTGACGCAGCCAATGGCAGACCATCAGCCACACGGGCTATCATGGTCATCACCACCATCGTGACCTGATTGTGTTGCAGCAATCAGGAACAATTTGGAGATCGTAAAAGGCTTGTTTTTGTCTGGATTCTTTTGTAGCAGATGACGTGGTGAACAGCTCAGCTTGGTTAATCCGCCGGTGGGACGCCTAGAACTAAGCACCTCCGCTATTGGCTTGCCAAAAGCTGACAAATTTGAAAATGAGTTGAGTCCTTTAACATTTCATAACAGACGTGATGTGGCCAGAATGCGTCAGTTCTAATTGAGGGCAATCTGTTTTCACTGTAAATATTGCAAACATCCTTCTCATGTCACAGATATTTCAGGTTGTACACAGCCAGACCGGAAACGCGTCTCCGCATGTCTGGTTCCAACTCGAACCTTTTTCCGGTTTGTTGGCAGTCGGGTGTTGTGCAGAAATTCGTCAATGGTTTTGTTCATAATGATGTGAAATTTCCTGATATTTGGCTTTTATTACTGTGGTAGTGAAAGACTTGAATTATATTTCATTTGAAAACCTGTAGTGCTGTTGCATTTCACGAAAATACACAACGGATTTTTTCATCGTAACGTGGACCAGCTTGTGGGCGAAACAGCATGTCCACGCAATCAGATTTTTGTCGCACATATTTTGGTTATTTTTACGAATTTTGTGACAACAGTCAATAGAACAGATCAGTCAGAGGCTTTAAATAGTGGACGATAGGTTGTTTCACCCGTTGTGACAAATTGGAGTTGATATGTGCGAATAGACGCTCATAGACCGCAACGTTTCATTCAGAAATCCTGTTCCAGATTCTCGAATCTCTGGAGACCTTTGGAGTGGAGTGAAATTGGAGCACGTAAAATCAGCACTTCACACGGATGGGTGAAAGTTTTGTTATCTGAGTCAACACCACTGTTCAGGTAGACCGTGGTTTGCAGAGAGAAAAATGAGTCAACCGTGGGGAGTCCAAGGTGTGCCCCAGGATGGCCAGGTGAAAATGTTCGATCCGACACAATTCAACCAGAACGTCCCGTCCGGGCCTGACGCGAATCCAGCTCCACACAGCGGTCAAAGCCATCAAGAAAACGGACAGTTGTTCGAGCAACAACACTCCTCCACATCGGTGAATTCCTGGGATCAGGCGTGGGGTCCAGGAGACTGGAATGACGGTTGGACCGATCAATGGGGAAGTGATCCAAATGTGATGCCTGAACAGCATCCGCAACAAACTTATCAAGGAAACTACGCAGCTGAGCAGGCGCAACCTGGGCAGAGTGCCAATTTTGCACCTCAAACGGACTGGACCCAACAGCCATGGCAACAAGGCCAACCATATGGACACCAGTATCCTGCAGCAGACCAGCAGGCAATGCAGCAACTGCCTGCTGTGTATGACCCCGCCCAGCAACCATACCCAGGGCTGCCGAACGCAGCAGGAGATCTCGGCCAAGCTGCAGCAGCACCACCACCATATTCAGCTCCCAGCTCTCACGCCCCAAATGCTGCTCAACCGTCTGCTGCTGCTTCGGGTTCGGGTCAGTTTCAGGATGTGCCTCTTGACGATCAGTCATCTACTCACGCCAGCAGTGCAGCCTACCCCACGAGCAAACCAGAAATTCCACACACAAATTCGTTCTCGAACATGCCTTACATTCCGTCTCCGTTTGACGATTTGGGGTCCTCAATGCAAGGAAACAACAGGACAATGAGTTCGGACTCTCTTGGAATACAGGATCCAAAAGTGGCCGGTATTCGAGACAGTGAGAAAGTGAAATTCATGATTGGGTCTCAGCCCAGTTCAGCAGACCACAGTGGGACAGCGAGCCCGAACCCTCAGACCGACTCTCCGGGTATGAATGCAAGTGGGCTGCAGCAGGAACAAACTGTGGCCCACCAGCAGCAGTTCCAACAAGGCCCTGCAGACACCGGAGTTCAACACCTTCCACCAGCACCGAAAGAAGTTGAAGTGGGTCAGGCTCAAACGCCTGCATTTCCTGCGGAGAGATCTCCCTCGGCGTCATCGGCAACTTCATCGCACCACGGGAGTCACAACAGCGGCGCAAGTCACCACAGCGGTGCAGCGGGTGACAGTCTACCTGGTCAAGTCGGTGTGATGCCACTGTCCACGAATGCCGTGCAAGGCGATTTCCAAGAGCGGCCTCGCCATCCACCGGATCTCCCAACGCAGATGCCGACCGAGCAAACCCATCACCAGAGGTCGTATTCAGGCCAGTCTGGACAAAGTGTTGACAACTTGAGCCTCAGTCACAGCTCTGCAGGCTCATCAGCGTTTTCAGACAGATTGCAAGACTCCACGAATTCAATGTCGTTATCAACGGGCCAAACTGTCAATGCTTCTTCAATCGCAGAATCCGCTGTTGCCACCGGCCCACCACCTGTGCCTTTGCAGTTTACACCACAGGAACCTGTGCAGTCTCCTCAGACTGGTGCACAAAGCTATGCACACGCACCGGACCCTTTGGCCCCAACCCAAGCGACGTCGGGTGTTTCTGGAGCTGGTCTTGTCACAGCAAGTGAGCCTCCGCTGCAGCCAACTGCAAACGCAGCAACACCGAACGAGACGCAGCCTGTTGGTTCACCAGCCCCTCATGCACCGGCCGCCGTACCAATGATGCCTGTTTCATCGGCTCCGACATCTTTGCCACTTGGTACTGTGAGCGCCGTGGAACCCCAGAGAGCTGTGGAAAGCCCCGTGATATCTCATCCGGGAAGCCCATTCAAGCCTCCGCCAAAATCTACAGCTGATGCGAGTCTCAAGGCTGAGTCGTCTTTGAATCAGGGCATTCAAGCTCCGACAGAAACCACCCGGCACCCAGCAGCACAATTTCATCAGAACCCTGCAGCCAGCGGTCCTGCTCCTCTGGGTTCGTTGCCCGAGCAACCGGTTCCCGTTTCCGATGCAGCGACTGCTGCTGGCTTTCACTTGTCTCAAGCTCCTGTGGCTGGCTCGCCTGGTCAGCCAGTGAGTCAGCCCTTACAGAGTGTACCTCAGCCGGTTCACTTTGCACCGGTGCCGCAGCAGCAGCAGCCAACCGTTGCGCAGCCATCGCCACTGCGGGGTGCTGCCGTACACGATCAGATCCCTGTGCAGGAGACGAACCCTGTGCAGGAGACGAACGGTGTCTCCACAGTTCAACACACAGTGCCAAAATCCGTGGAAGAAAGAGCTCCGATGCCTCCTGCAGATGGCGCGGCCGTGCAGCCGATTTCTCAAGATCACGTGACTCACGCGACTCACGTGACTCAGCATCAACAAGTGCCTCCAATCTCCTCGCAACCCGCGGCCGGTTCCAGCGCGCAGCCCACATCGGCAGTGGGTAACAATCCTGTCACTACGTCCAGAGCGAACGTTCCCAGTGGCAACCCCATCACGCAGTCGGCTAAAGTGTCGAACCACCCAGCGCCAGCGCCTCAACCGGAACACCAGATGCCCAGGACACCGCAGGCTCAACACAACCCAGGTTCCCTGCAATCCGAGAGTGACACTCCAAAGTCTCTGAGCCAGACTTCGAGCCAGTTGGAGCTGAGTTCCCTGGCAAGTGTGACGTTGCCATCCAATATCATGGACAACACTCGAGACGCCGAGTTGTCCGCGATTGACCAGCAGAGGGAGCAGCAGGAGAGGCGAGACCGGCCCGATCACCGGGATCGCGGGGATGACCGAGGAGACCCGAGGTACGACCGAGACCGAAGGTACGACGAGCGAGACCGAAGATACGATGACCGAGGGCGGAGGTACGATGACAGGGACAGGAGGTACGACGATCGTTACAGACACGACGAAAGATATCGACCGTCGAGCCGAGGCCCGCCCGACGACTACTATCGCAGACCCAGCTCTCGACAGGGCTACCCTGACGACAGACCCAGGTCCAGGCAGGGATACCCAGAGGACCGACCTCGCTCCAGACAGGGCTACCCAGATGACCGACCCAGGTCCAGGCAGGGACATCCTGACGACCGGCCGCGGTCACGGCAAGGCCACCCGGATGACCCGAGGTACCCGAGGCAGGGGTACTCGGACGACAGGGGCCGGCACAGCAGACCGTCATCCAGGCAAGGATATCCAGGTGAGGAAGCGCTCCTCGATGGAAATATATGGCAAAAGAATGTCAAAATTTTGAAATGGGATTCTTTCCGGAGGAGAATTTACAAAGTTGTCTTTTGACTGGAACAAATGTTCTGATTTGTCTGAACTCCAGATGATCGTCCGCCATCGCGGCCATCGTCCCGGGGTCCGGGGGACCAGGAGCGGGAGCGACCGACCTCGCGCGGCGCGCACGACGATTACTACCGCAGAGGCTACGGGCAGGACGACTACTACCGGCAGTACGACGACAGATACCGAGGTGCGAGGAATCAAAATCAATCGATCGATCGATTGGTCCGATAGTTCATCTGAAATTGAAGCAGAATAGACACAGCTTTCTTTTGTTCTGATTTTGTGTGAACAAACACCAATTCTTTACAATTGTCGCACGTCATCTTCTCCAGGGTACGACTACGGGTATGGAAGAGGTTACTATGACAACTACGATTACGACGATTACTATCGGAGCCAGCAGCGGATCAACAGGGCTTACGAGGCTGAAATGCGATCCTACCAGCACCAGCAGCAGCAGTACGGGTGAGCACACTCTGGCCTCGGTGAATGCTGAGGTGTTTGCTGGTGCCAACTGGTTGTCAATAAAAATGTTATGTTTGCATGCAAATTCCGAATCAGAGAGGTAGATTTGGTGTGATACGAGTGTCAGTTTGCATTCTGATGTATTGTTCATTCCAATGCAAGAACAATAATTGATGGCTGACTTTACTGCATTTACGAGGTGTACGTTCGTTGGTGTGAGTCAAACCAACCGTCCCTGCATCTCAGGAGAGCTTGTGAAATGTTGCATTAGTGGTTTGTGAGAATGAAAGCACGTGCAATCGTTAGTGGTGCTTGTTTAGTCAACCAAACTGTGCAAGCTGACCATGATCCAGAGTCGTAACTTCTGTCTTCGTGCATGTGCCCGATTGCAGAGAAAACTCAAGTCTGAAATCAAAACCAACGTTTGTTGCTTTCATGACTCCGTCCTGTGGTTTGTGCTATTCTTCCTAACACACCTTTCCTCTTGGTGTGTGCATCCCAGCTATGCTCAGCAGTCGGATTATGATGGGTATCAGAGACAGTACAGCGGATATAGCGACGACTACGATCGAAGCAGCCAGCGCTCGGAGTCGCGTGGAAACACCCCGGGGCCCGACTCACAGGCGTAAGTGCCACGACAATGATGAAACATTGTGGTGATGGATTGGGGGGGGGGGGGGTTACTCAAGAGCGAACAATCTACATATTTCCACAACCACCAGGACTACTGGTGAAAACGCTGTTCACATTGTTCACATTCTTCAAAGTGGCTTGTCGTGTGAACGGGTTTGTTCTGCTTCACAATTGTTTTTCGCCTCTGACCCTCGCAGAGACGCGTTTGCGCAGGAGTTCCACCGCGGGTCTCGTCCGAGCAGCAGGGGCAGCGGCTACGAGCACTCGCCCATCTACTCACAGAGCGACCACTACCGCGCATCCGCGTACTACGGATACTACTACAATGACCCTCGCTACGCTCACTACTACCGGCAGCAGAGGGAAGGTGCGCGTCCTCCTCCTCCACACCCTCCCATTGAGAAAATTTTTAGGCAAATCTTTTCGATGCTTGCACAAATCAATCTAGAATTTATTTGTGCGGTGCTTCTTTCGGCCAAAATTGCTGGGACGAGCGACATCGCATCCTTGCTTCCGTTGGAGGGAAACTTCCAAAGTTCCCGAAGTTTTGTTTGTACCACAGTGTCAGGGGTAGTGTCACCGCAAAATCTAAAGGGTTTGAATGGGTGTGTCAAAGTGGCTTTTGTCCTGTTTCAGCTCCGCGGGGAAGAACGACCCCGGCCAAGTTCTCGATCACCCACCTGAGGGCGACACTGGGTCCGGGCGGTCAGCTGGTCAAGGCGTTGCCCAACAACCCGGTTAACGGTCAGCCGGCGCGCGTGGAAATCCGGAATCTGGACGAGACCACGAGGTTCAACCTGCAGTTCGAGGAGATATCGCAGTTTCCTGGTCCACTGATCAAGTACGTGTCTTCACGTGGTTGCCTTTTGCGCGGGAATTTCAAACGGTTGGTTTGTTTTTGACGTTTTTGTGACGTTTCTTTTTCTCTCAGGCAAGAGACGCACAAGAATGACGTCCTTCTCTTCTGTCAGAAGCGAGTGAAGGAATGCGCTGAGAATGTGAACATGCTCGACAGAGAGTCTGCAGTTCTGCTGTGGCGATACTTGGAGCTTTTGATCAAGCAAAACGGGGTGCGTCATCGTGTGTGTGCTCGGCTTGCGTGCGTGCTTGTCTTCATTTGTGTGTGTGTGTCTGTGTCTGTGTGTGTGTGTCTGTCTGTGTGTGACAAACTGGACGCACTTTGCGACTCGTCAACCATGACAGAAATTAGCTGAGCATCACAAAATTTCGTTCGAACAGACTGTGGTGGGCACCGACATCGCCGAACTGCTCCTCGAAGGCCACGAACCATCGACAGCGGAATTTTCTCGCTCGGGGATGTCGATCGGAGACACGAGCGCCGTGGGCGGTGACCGGGACGCGGCCGAGGGCGTCGTGGCGGCGAACAGGACGCTGATCTCGGCGCTGAACGAGAGCACGGATCGCTTCCGGCACCTGCTGCTGCACGGGCGGAAGAAGGACGCTCTCGAGTGGGCCATGAAGAACAACCTGTGGGGACACGCCCTCTTCCTCGCCTCCAAGATGGACCCCAAAACTCACGCCTCAATCATGACCAGGTGAAAAAAAATCAACAGCGCCAGGTGGCTTTCGAAACACTCATGTGTGAAACAGACAAGTCTTTGTGGCATTCGAAACTTTGTCGACACGTGACTGACTCGAGGTGTCAATCATTTCAGGTTTGCTAATGTGGCGATGAAAATGAACGACCCGCTCCAGACGCTGTATCAGCTGATGTCGGGGAGGCAGCCGGCCGCCGTCACGGTCAGTTCTGCTTCGCAATAAACGAGTATGCCTCACAGGACATTTGTCGCGGAAAGCACACCGTGCTGTTTTGTCCGTGAGAGCCCATACCATGCTGCTCAGTCCATAAGAATTTGGCACCAACCAAACTTTCAAAAAGATATTTTTTGAAAAAAAAAAAACCAATTCAAACATTTTTTTGTCATGTTCCATGAAACTTCGCAAATAGGGGGGGGGGGGAGAGTCCCACGAAGCGGTCACACCATTGCGGACAGACACATGCTGACAATAATATTCGAGCTTCTGCAACAGAAAGCAAACAAAACAAACAGCCCTTTGTCTCGGTGATGTCTCTGTGTGAGGTTGCACGAAGAAATGAACGCTGTCTGTGTGCCACCAGTCGATGCTTTGTTCCTGTTGATATGGTTGCAGTTGGTTCTGGACGACAAGTGGGGAGACTGGCGGCCCCACCTCGCGATGGTTCTGGCCAACCAGTCGCAGCGGCCCGATGTTGACAAGAAGAGCATTTTGACACTGGGTGACACTCTGGGTGAGGAGATCTCGTGAACGTTGTGACACAGTTCGAAGCTCGAACCAACGCGTGTCGTAGTTGTCAACTTCATTTTCTTTTGCAGCCTCCAAGGGTTGTTTGTACGCGAGTCAGTTCTGTTACTTGATGGCTGGCCAGAGCTTTGGCAGTTTTCACAAAAAGACTTCAAAGCTGGTTCTGATCAGCTCCAGTCACCACGGGTAAGTGTGCTGATGCTGACATTGCGAGAGCACAAAAAGTGGAAAATTGACGTCAGGCAACATTGTGGTCCGTCGTGCTTGCAGGGTGGAGTTCGAGGAGTTCGCCACGAACGCAGCGATCCAGTGCACGGAGATTTACGAGTACGCCCAGTCGCTAGGAAACGTCATGTTCGGGATGCCGCACTTTCAGCCGTACAAGTTCATGTACGCGTGCAGACTCGCCGACAACGGACTCGCGGAAGAGGTACGGAAATACCGCACGATGTGTTGCTCTGCGTTGGAAGTCAGAAAATCTCTCAAACGCATTTGGTTTGGGCGGGCTTGCACACCACCACATTTCTGTCTCTCGTCGCACCACTCATCAGTGGCGTGTTTTAGGAAACAGCCCGCAACCTGAAAACGCAAACGTAACTTTCGTCTCTCCCTGCATTCCAAAAGTTACGTTTGCGTTTCCAGGGTTGGGGGCTGTTTGCTAAAACTTCCCAGTACGTGTCAAAGGGTTTTCACATTGGTGACGCGGGGTCGTTTTTTGACGTCGGCGTCAAAATTTTACATCGAGCCCAATGGTGGAATTTTTGACGTCAGCCCAGAAAACGACCGCGCGTAACCCAATGTGAAAACCCCTTCAGTGAACGCAAGGTGGCGTTATTGCAGGCGCTGCACTACTGCGAGGTGATCAGCCGCACCATCCAGCAGTCCCCCGGCGCGTACGGGACGGCGCTCGTCCACTCCGTGCTCGACTTGGCGTCCAAACTCAAGTACCACGACCCGCGACGGCTACAGGAGGAGGACATGGAGGATCCTGATTGGCTCGTCACGATCGGGAAAACTGCGGAGGCCCTCGACGTGAGTGCGCTCTTCCGTTCTGAAACTTGCGAGTGAATGCGTATGATTTTCTGTTCAGTGGTTGTGCTCAGTGTGTAATGATGAAATCCTGTCTGTCGGTGTGATTCAAATCATTGCTACTTGACAGCATTGAACCTTGATGCTGTACTGTTTCAAGCCCAGGATCTGCGCTTTCCAGGATGACAAACAGAACAACATTTTCATCTGAGTAGATCCTAGAAAGGGTCTGAGAATTGAGAGAGTTTGTTGCTTGATGTCCGAGAATTCTTCGATTCGTACAGAAATAGCAGAGCACCATTTTACCTCAACATCTGTCCCTTTTTCCGTTTTGAAATTTGTACAGTTAGAAATTCCCGAGGTGCCGTGCGATTCTCGGTCAAGCTCGGTTCGCCCGATGTCGGTCGACTCGGGCCGAGTGGTGACGTATGTAAAGAACCTGTCGAAAGAGTTCCTCGCATTCGACAGACTGTGTCGTCAGGTATCCTGCTGCTGTTCTGTTGATCGTTTTGACTCACTTGGTTGAAGTTGGGCGAGACTGCCTTTCACAAATTCCTTGCTCAGGGGGGATCCAGGGTGAAAAAGGGAGCCGACAGTTTTGAACACAAGCTGTGAGCTTTTGAACGTGTAACGAGGAAAATATTACACCTGACAACACTGACTTGAAGGTTTCGTTTTGGTTCACTTTTCAAACATTTGGAGCACGAAAAACTAACTTTGGAAAGTGGTGATTGGGGACAATGCTGACTTGTTTCTCGTGCAACTTCAGAACATGGTCTCAACTCTCGCTGCTCAAAGACCAATGCTTCACGGTCAGTATTCTGTTTCTCAGGGAAGGAACCAGCTGAACCTCGTTTTGACTGGTTCTTTTGCAGGAAGGCGTCATCCCCGCGATGCAGGTCTCGGGCAGCGCGACGCCGATGGGCTTCGAGGGTTCCGCCGGAAGTGAGACGAGCGACGCGCTCGCGATGGAGCATGCGCACGCGCATGCGCAGCAGACCGATCCAGGTCAGCAACTCTCCTGCGCCATCTGGGCACTCGTTTTTACATCACAACAGACATCGCAACAAAAATTATTTTCTTGCGAGCGGTGAAACCCACAACACATTTAGAATCACAGCAATTTTTCACTGGACTCGGAAGGGAAGCGCAAATCAGGATCGGGACAAATGTCACCACCGCCATATCCACACACGAAGTGGCCTTTTTTATGTCGGTAAATTTTCCCCCTGTCCATATTGCGTGAATTTTAGACGAGGATTGTGAAGGACAGAACGAAAGAGATGGTGAGGCTGTGGCGAGTGACGACGCAGGTGATTTGCTAGCTGAGTGTTGTGCCTCAATCTGTTCTTTTTGCAACAGAAACCAATAGTTGACGCATTTGAGTGTGGCAGATATAATTGAATCATCCATAAGTTTGTGAATTATGACAAAATGGCTTGAGTTCGTAGCTGAGTTGTTGGCAAGTTTGGCATGAATTGGCATTTTGTGAACCACGCAAGTTGTTTGTGGAAGTTCAATTCCAAAACATCCCACCTCACTGTTGTGCTGTTTAGCATGACGGACGAAGTGACAATTGACCCCACTGTTCAAAAACAGATGCGGAAGAGGATAGCGACGACGACTTCTCTGAGGAGAATGACATTGACGGAGACACATTCAGTCCGGGTGACCAGCAGCCCTTGGGATATCCGTACACATGTAGGCAGCACACACTGCACAAAATTCACACTGCGCAGACGCAGAGCAGGCGCAGTTGCTGTTGTTTTTTCCTCTTTCCACACGACCAAACATCCTCGACATTTTGAATACTTTGGTCTCTTCCCGGTGTTGCTCGAGTGAACTTTTCAGTTCAATTTTTTGGTTGCAGTGTCTAATTTGACGTAGATAGGCACAATTTTCACAGTGTCTGCTTTGCGTGATTTAGTTTGGTTTGTTTGAATTTGGGGTTTCTTTTCTTTTTTTTGTCCCCGTCTACACAAAAGCACGTTGTTCCGGCGCCCCCGTTGTTTCTTGTTTGACCACGCTCAGAGAGTCTCGCGCAAGCGTGAGATCCGCTACACCAAAATCGAGCAAAAAAATGTGACATCGGGTTCTCCCGTGATTTTTGTGACACTCTAAAGAAGGATCGATTGTGCTTGGGGAGATATCAGTTGAAGCTTAAACGACGTCATCTCTCGTTTTCTCCAAGAAAAAACAATTCACTGATTCGACTGTTTCATTTTTCAAGTCTCTGCGCAACAGCAACTCGACCCAAATCAACAGCAGTACGATCCCAGTCAGCAACAGCAATGGGACCCGAGTCAACAGCAACAACAGTGGGACCCCAACCAGCAACAACCGTGGAACCAGCAACAGCAGTGGGACCCGACTCAACAGCAGGACGCGTGGGCGCAGTACCAGCAGCAGTACGCAGGTCAACAAGTGCAAGAGCAGGGTCAACAGCAGTACGACCCCAACTACGCGTACAACGCGCAGTGGGGTCAGAACTTTGACGGCAGCTACACAGGCTTCACCCCACAACAACCAGGTAGGCATTCAGTCCCGTACGACTTCTCTGATGTATTCTTCTTGTCGTACCGAGATCAAATCCACTTGGATCCTTGGGGTTTTTTTCATTGCAGTTCAGGAAAGCGCCCAAAACGTTGGTGTGGGCAGACAGGACTCGGTGCAGTCTGAGGACAGTGTAGATAAGGTACACGGAAGGGATGGACTAACAGCACGCAAGCCTAACCCTCTCGACCTGTCCGCCAGCGTCAACTCGACCGACACCGCGGACACGGGGTCTCAGGGCGACGACTCGACCCCCCGCGCTAACCAAGGCTCCTTTGATTACTTTGCTGCTGCCACCTCCCAGTCTGCACAGGTACTAACACTTACTGTCTCACCAGAATGCACCTGTGCAACACCGTCATTGCACGACCGTTTTCATCCACAAACGGACATTTTCTGAAACGGTCGCAGTGCTGTGTCGCACAGAAATGTTTCTGCATGATTGTCAAACAAAACAGGGTTCTCACACAAATTGGAAATATTGATAAAGTGTGAAACTTTTTTGTCCTCTTTGTCATTGTGAACTTCAAACAGGAGGAATTTTTGTTGAAAACATGGAAGGCAAATCTCTAGCCAAGTCTGGATGGTTGTGAGAAAGTCTGGAAACTGCCTGACTGAACTGAAAACATGAAAGATTCATACGTTTGCGTTGATATGTGGGAACCCTGTCCTTAGAGCACGAACGTATCTACTTTCAAATTTGCGTGGTTTTGACCGTAGCTTCCTGTCAAATTTGAGTTTCATTCAAATCCAAGTTGTTCTCTCGTCTTGAGTTGATTTTAATTTTGACACGTGTACCTACACACACACACTGCTCTGTCAGGGAGCTCGTAGTGACGGACTCGGCCGCAGCAGGGCGCTGTCGCCCAAGTCGGAAAAAGTAATTTCTCGAATCAGAAAGTCATCGAGGAGTTCCGCCGGGTCAGCTCGCGAGGTAGGCTCGTCGGAAAATCAAGTGCTGTCAAACGTTGCTGTTAAGCGTTCGTTCCACGTTGCTTGTTGCGTCTGCTCACGCAGGTTTGAATGCGGTGTGTCGTCAGTCACTCTCACGTGTACTTGTCGTGTGAAAGGCTCTTCACTCGCTTCAGCTGCACGATTTTGTACACAATGCACTCCCCCATTTGGTTTGTGTCGGGCAAAATGCGACTTGAATTTTTCACCACCACGTGTTGCGTTTGTGACCTTGTGCTTCTGCTTCCACACAATTCCCTTGTGGCGTTGTGACGTGAAACAGAAATGGTCGTTGATGGACCCACCGTTTCCAAAACGGAAATAAACGCTCACCATGGCATGATTGCAACGACACTTGCACAAACAACGTTCGTTTGCAACTGAGTGGTATTATTTCTTGTAGCGAATGTCTGTTTCGTGAAAGAATTGTCTTGATTTGAGTGCCGAAACTGCAGTTCACAGTGATGTCATCTTCTCGTGGTTTGGTGGTGCAGTTTTGTACTTGTAGCGATATAACTGAGTGTTGCTTGTTTTATTGTGTATTTCAGATGCTGAGTGGTTATTCTCCCTCCAGCTCCCACCCCAGTTCCCCACGCTCCCTCGCGAGTTCTCCCAACTCCGCCTTTTCCGTGCCTCCAGCACGAAAACGGTCGACGGGGGCAGCACCAGTCCTGAGCTCTGCGCCCGCGCAACACTGGGTGGGGCGTTCGTTTCGTCATGTCTGCACAAATCCTATTCCTCGCTCTTGGGAGTCTAAATTTGTACATGTTGGTGACTTGTACTCATTACTAATCCACCAAAAGACCATCATAGCAAAATCCGTGGCCCCTAACGGAGTCAGATTTCGTCCAACCAGTAACACGCGCCACCGCCCCCCCCCCTTCTCAGCCGCAGAACTTCTCGAAGATAATTGCATGTCGGAAATTAGGTCTTCTGAACGTGGTGTTTGTCCACGCAGTGACTCTAACCGAACCATCCTCCTTCATCCTGACTGACACTGCTCATCCGAGAATCTCACCTGAACCACACGATTTGCTGACTCTTGTGCTGTTGTTGTAACGGGCTGTTTCTGCTGATGAAACTGATTCACTCGCCTTGCTTTTCTTGACACAGCTGATGTCTACCGCAACGAGAAGACTTGTGCACTTTGTAGCGTATGAATTGTGACGAAAACACCAGCGGCAGATCCGGGGTTGCTCAGGGAATGGCACTCCTCAGCGGGCGAAGGGGTCTCACAGTGGACAAATTCAACGCAAAGCTGTTCGCGCCTGTGTTGCAAAAGTTGTAGAACAAGTAATGAATGTGCGTGTGATGGGGGTGGGTTGAGGATCCGCCGCTGAATACCCAGTATCATCTTCACCCCTTTTCTCTGCAGGTGAAGGAACACGCATATCTATGTTTGAATGTTTGTGAAATTGTTTTCTCGCGGTGGTCTGCAGTCAGTGGGTGAAGTTGGTGGAAAATGAATCAGACAAAAACAAAATTGTAATTATGTTGTCGGTAATTGCTTGAAATGTTTCCGAAACACAAACCAAAACATCAGGAATACCTTTGTGATGTTTTGGCGCCTTGTGTTTCAGCAGCAGACAGGGCGGCACCCAAGTGGGGGTTCGGGGCGGCACCCGAGTGGCGGGCCCGGGGGGCAGCACCCGCCGGTCACCGCGCAGCCGCCGCCGCAGCAGCAGCAGCCTCAGAGCGGTGCCGCCCCCACAGCGCAGCCAGGTGCCGCTAAACAGGCCAAACCCAACAACGGGAAGGTATGTACAGCTCCGATGCTGAGTTTCCAAATGCAGAGCAACAACATTGAGGCGATAGAAATGTGGATGAGAGACTCACCTGTTCGCTCGCTGCACGAATCAGCAAGTTCGAACACAGCATATTCAGAGCGGTTGGTGTCCTGCCCCTCCCCCCGCGATTCGCTCTCAATCCTCTGGTTCCCACTCGCAGGGAATGACGACGAGCTGGTCGCTGGGCGGCTTCGTCAAGAAACTGCTGCCAAAGGGGAAGAACGAGATGATCCTTCCTGACGACAAGAACCCGACGATCGTGTGGGACCCGGACCAGCAGCGCTGGGTCAACACCGACGGAGATGACGCCGAGGAGGAGGCCAACCGGGCGCCGCCACCCAAGGACTCCGACCTGCCCCCTGGTGCGTGTTTGGTGAAGTGCGTCAGGTGACCTTGACCGAGTAGTGTTGGTGGGAGGTGAAGTTTGAAGGCGCAAGTTCAATGGAAAAGTCTCGCCGGTGTCTCACGAAATTTGCGCTGCTTTTTGTGTGGCTTCATCACAAGTAATATCAAAACCATTTTGTGGGGCCCAGCGACACCTTTCTGAGGGAACTTCTGCCGATGCGTGTGATCGTCTTGCGACAGTTGAGTCTTGTGCGTTGGTCACGTGGTGTGTCACGTTTGTTGTGCGGCAGGTGGGGGCGCTCCGAACGCGGGGGCGCGGGGCCCGGTGGCGCCGACGGCGGCGGGAGGCGTCTCGCCGGGAACAGCGCCACCTGTCGGAACCAACAGGTTCGCCAGGCAGAAGACCAAAGGTGAGGCAACGCCCAAAACATTTACGATAAATCTGCTTCTCAAGTGATTTCAGCGTTTTACGAACGTGAACGTTTGTGTAGTTGAATTTTATCAAGGTGTGGCTCTTTGTTTTCTTTATTGAAGGGATGAGGGGCAACTACGTTGATGTCCTTGCTGGAAGTTCGAAGAAAGTCTCTCTGGCTGGAACTTCCAACCTGTTCGACGTTCTGCCGAAGAGTCAGAGTGTGCCTGCAAATATGTTCATACCATCCTCGGGTAAGCTTTGAACACACCATCTGCTTTCTGTTGTGTATGAGGTGGTTCTTATTCAACAAGAAGGGAGTTACCAGTGAAATGTACCACTTCTCGTCACCTTGCGCTGTCCACGCTTTTGCCAGACAGAAAACCATTTTTCCATGGGTAAAACTGCCATCCTTGTTGTAGTGGGAGGCGCAGAAGCCACACAACAAACACCGATCCCTGAGTCCAGCGGTGCCGGGCAACAACAGCCTCCAGCGCAGCAACAACCACCACAACAGCAGCAGCAACAACAGCCTCCAGTGCCGCAGCAGCAGGTTCGTTGCGATTCACATTTCAACACTGATTCAAAACGTCGCGCAAATATCGTGCATGAACAAATTTCATCAAAGCTTCACGACACTCGGACAGTAGCCAGTACTTCCTACAATGGAAAAAAACCTTCAAAGTGTCGTGCGATAGTCGTGCGATACGACAGGGTTCTCACACTGTACAAAAATGGTTCCTGTGAAAACACACACAATGACTTTTCGAGACCTTTGGTCACACAATGACCTTTGGTCGAGAAAGGAGTTGTGTGATTGAACAGGAACCCTTCTTGTAAGGTGAGAACCCATTTCTACCACGATGCAAGCACGTACGACTGGTGTTGTGATCGCAGAGTTGTAGAACAAACGGATGTGGTTGTGTTTCAGTTTTACAACCCTGCGGCGATGACGGGCCATTCTGTGCCGAGCAGTGACAGCAACAGCCTCCTGCCTCCACCGGAACAGGAGCTGCACGATGTGAGTAAACAGTTCTGGTTCCACCGAACCGCATGAGCCTGGGACTGTCGTCGTAGCGATCCAATGCATATGATTTGCATTTGGCTTGTAGCCGTGTATTTCCTGCACCTGTCAACATGATAATGTTGAAGTTTGCTGCGAGACTGATAACGACAGAACAGTGAAATTTTCTCAGTGTGACCAGACGTTCTGGTTGGCAATTCGCAGAAACGAAGAAAACTGTTCAATGAACTGCTGATCTTGGCGATCTCTTTGTGGATTGTTTCCTCTGTGTGGGTCCGGCTGAAGAAAGTGTCAAGATTCCTGAGGGATGAAAATTTGCATTTCGTTTTGGCGAACCACAGTCTGGCGGACCTGAAGTTTTTAGAAGGGAAAGAACACGTCTGGACGAATGGGTGTAAAATCTCGTGTGTGCATCTCACGGAACCTGCGACTCATCGCACTTAGTGTTGGCAACCAGATACCAGACCCCACCCCCCAACCCTCTCTGCCACTGGGACCTGCCTTGGGTACATGTTCAGTCCTATTGACCCCGCATTCAATTCTGGGTGGCAAATTTCAGTGTCTTTGAAATACACACACCCGCAGCAACGATTACCTGTGGGTGGCAGTGGAGTCGAAGTGTGTCTACACTGCACAGTGTTCTTGTTTTGTGGTCGTCAAATTTTTGACGGAGAAGCTAGATGCATGCGGTTTTTCTTGCACAGTGGAAATTTCGCATGAATTGCAAACGGTATCATGTGCAAAGTGATTGTTGTGTGTGTGCAGTGGTGCTCGTGCGTGCAGGAGTGAGAACAAGCAACTGCAGTGAAATCATGCGATTGGGAACGCCTGAGGAAAAATGTTGTACCATCAGGTGCCGGTAGAATTCGCAAATTTAGTTCAGAAGTTGAGATGTCCCAGCAACAAAGGTCACGTGTGTCTTCCACTAACAACAAAACTAACTCGACTGAGCACGTTCTTATGACCCGTTTGACCTTTTCAGCTTTCGAGATCAAGTTCACTGAGTTCATTATCACGAGAAGTACAACAGTACACAATGCCCCGTCAGGTAAATTGCTGACCTTCACCTTGGACCCAAGATCTGTTTCACTGAATTCACTTTGTTTCAGTAAAATTTGGTTTGAATTGCGGATTGTTGCATCTGCTTTACACCTTGATGTTCTGTTCATAGCTTCTAACTGTTGACTTGTCTTGACCGCCTAGCTTTTCAGATTTAAGTGTGACTGTGTTTGTGTAAGGTGCACAGTGTTCGATTCTGCAGGTCACGATTTCTGTTGAAACTCTGCGCGAGAGTTGAAGAAGTTGGGAAGAAAGCGTCTTGTCTGTCGCGGCTGTCACTTCTGAATGCCCCCATGTTTTGCTGGTGATCATGATCAATTCAATCCAAATGTATTTGCTTTGAAAGCCAACCACGAAAGCAGAAAGCCAACTGAAAGAATAGGGGTTGAGTTTTAATTTTGAACGATTCGTGATGCCCCATCCTGCTCATCCTGCGTGACCTGAAAATTCGTGCACGTCGCCGCACGACGAAACAACACCACCATTCACTCGTATCTGATAGTCGTTGGTTTTCGTTTCAGTCTGGCGGAGCTCGCGGAGCGGGCTCTCTGGGCGGAGCGGGCTCTCTGGGCGGAGCGGGCTCTCTGGGCGGAGCGGGCTCACTAGGTGGCGCCCCGGACGCGCCCGGCCCCGGGGCGGGGCCTCCTGCTCCCGCGAGTATGCCCATGATGTTCGACCCGAGCCAGTTCCCTGCGAACCCGGGCCCCGCCCAACCCGCGCCCACCGGTAGAGGGCCGAGGTACGGCCAGAGACGCGCGTACCCAAAATGATGCCTCACACGATGTTGAGACACTCATTAGGAAATTATATCAGATGTGCGTGTGGACACATTGGAGCGACAAAATCTGGAATAGGTGGAGGAATATTCAGGACTTGTGAGGAGCAGCGGCCATTGTTGAATTTTCTTTAGCGTACTTAATATTTGGGCTTTTTAAGTGAGGTTCAGTTGCTGTTGTCTCACATGAACTTTTAGTTGGTTCTAATTTTCAAAGTATTGTATGCAAAACAACCCGTGCTTCAGTTGCTTACAATGCAAATGTGTTGTTTTTTTTTCGCGGGCGATGGTTGATTTGAAAGAAGACACGGATTTCGCGTGTTGTGGTGGATGTCATGCCCGGTAACGTTCTACTCACAGTCTGTCGAAGCGCTTTTTTCTGTGTCGGAGAGAAATGCTGAATCAGCACGACTCGTGCGCCAAACTTTGTAAAAATTGGCATCAAATTCTCGGCAAAAACGAGGAATACGCACAGCACGCATGAACCTCGGGAGACCAAAGTTGACGCAGCCCTGAAGGAAATGAAAAAAATTGCGCTTGCTGGCTTGGTTCGTCAGTGAGGAAACGGTGTGAAGGTGTTGGGCGCCATTTTGCGTCTGTTGAGGCACATTCCGGAAGTTGCGAGACGCGCGATGATTTCACATGCCGGCTTTGGAAATTTCACACTGACGTCTTGATTTTCTGAGATCGTCAGAATGGCACCGTTTTTGGTTTCGTTGAAGTTCGGGGAAATGCAAAAGGCTGTAATTTAGTCGATTTTCATTGCCTCCTTTTCTCTATGTTTCCCCTGTGTTTCTGTGGGTTGTCGAGATATTTTTAGGACATTTGCTTTGTTGCTCCGATGTGAAAACTTTGACCGCACGCTAACGTTCTTTGTGCAGCAAGAAATGTAGGAAATAAGATGAATGCAAAATGTGCAGGTATGATGCACTCCTGCAGGGAGAAGGGAAGGGTCGTGTATTCAATCTTGTGCGTGATTTTGTGATATGTTTGCCTGTTGCGTGACTTCCTTGGAAATCACATGTTTATATTGTTACAAAGAAAATGATGGTGCAAATTTCTCTTCAAATGAAATAAACACTTTAATTCTTGAAAATTCAATTGATCTTCAATCTTGTTCCTCCAAATCGAATTCTCAGGAGGGAAATGGCATTTTCGGCTTTCTGATCAAATTCTTGTACCAGAAGATCACGGGTCGCTGAGTCACGACAGCCGAGCAGACGGGAGTCTGGCCCGTCTCTCTGAGTGAGATCAGACTGTGCGGTGGAAGAGGAGGAGGGGAGGAGGAGGAAGGTCTTATCGTCACCACGGCCGCTTTTTATTCCGAGTGATCGACGTTCAAGGTTCAGACTCAGCAGCTTCGCCCTTTGAGTCGCACGCGGTTCGACACTGCACGGTGATTCACAGTGAAGCACACCCACTCACCCACCCAACCAGCTATTTTTGGCAACAATAAATCTTCAGGCGCTTTAATAGAGCATCCGCCGCCCACTTGCCTTTTCAATTTTGCACTCGTCACCGTCCCACGTCACCACCGCCTGTGAACTGCAGGCCTTTGTGAGGTGGACACAGTTTGCGCCACCATCTGTGAATTCCGAATATTCCATGTTCTTTGAAAACAATCATCCACAGTTCGCAGAATGTCTGCAAATGGCGCAAAGCAAAGTTCAGCCATAGTTGAACAAAACTCTTGTGGAGGTGCTGATTGGTGAGGGCATTGACGGGTCCCGTCCTTCCGTCCGAAAAACATCTGCCCCTGCCCCCCCGTCCTCTTTCACAAGGCAAAGGGGCTCTGTCGCTCAGCAGTTGCCTCGTGAGGGGTGGGGGCAGGGGCAGATGTAAACACCAAAGAACTTCACGATTGATGTTTCTGGGGTGTTTCTCTCAATATGTGGTTCTGTGGTCCGAGATTATTCCAACTGATGTCATTTGAAGCTTATCTGTACCTCTTTGTACTGTGTGTGGATGGGTTGGGAGTTGACACAGGGGACACGTGAAACCGAGGTGCCCGAGCATGATCAGCCCAAAAGGGAAAGGCAGGGATGTGACAGGACATGGGACTGAGATGCCGAACTCGTGTGTTCATTGTTTGGGTGCGAGGTAATGGTGTAGTGGAAACAGGGACTTGAGTTGATCTGGCATTGGTCCTGCTGCCTTTTGAAGGGGTGGAAACAGGACGGAACATAATGTGACACCCAGGCTGAGACACCAAAGATATGGAAAATAGATCACTTTATTTGTGTGGGTTTGGTTTGGAGTTGACACTGGGTTGAGTTGATCATCCCGACCACAGTTTTACGGGGAAAGGGGATACGACGGAACAGGGGACATCTTGTCCGAAATTTTCTGTTTCTAACACAATACAAGGTGCTCTTGAAGCTTTTGCCCGACAGGGACATCGCACAATTTTGTGCCAAAAGGTTTGGTTATTTTGTTCAGACCGGGATGGAAAACAACGAAATGTTGCTTTGAAGTCGTGGTTGTTCAACCAGTTGCCGAAATACGTAGTCAAATCATTGTCTTCGTCACTCCCTTGGATGAGTCAAAATCGGGTTGACAGTGCTCCAGATTGTTGTCAGAGTTTGGAGTGGAACGCCTCCTTTCTGTCTCTGTCGTCTGAACGTGACATATTCCCGACCTGTGCTTCTCTTTCTGTGTAAATCAAAGGACTCGACTCGATGCGTGATCCAGCAGCAGCTGACGAGGCAAGTGCACCACGCAGAGCCTCCCAAGTTCGATCGGCATCGTGATTTGTCTCGAAGCTGCATTGTTCCAGTGTCCCTGCCAACCAGCTGGGAAGACATTGATGTTCTCCTGGATCGCACCCCGTACTGAAAAGGCTTTCAGTTCTACTTATCCACTCCCACCCACCACCACGCACCGTAGTAACAGCTGCCGCATGCCGTAAGATACGGGCTTGAGCTCAACTGCGGTTGTTAATGCTTTCCCCTGCATTTCCATTAGGAGAAAAGAATTTGAAGCTGCTGCAGGAAAGGGAGGCAGACAGGTTTTGCAGCCTGCAGGCAGAGGAAAAAGCATCAGTTAGGAGGCCACGCTCTGCGGAAGTACACGAGAACGAAATTGCGGAGAATTCCCCCGTGGATTCGGTGTTTCAGGACGTTTTCCCGCGCCGGGTAATGAACTAAGTGGCTTCAGTTGCAACTGAGAAGCGGACTGGACCTTCTTATTGGCTGTTTGTCATCAGCAGCTGCGGAGGCGACGTACGAAAAGAGCAGAACATCTTGGAAAGCGAGGCGAGCGACAAAACCGAGACCCGGCTCGTGTGACCGCAATCCCGGGGGAAACCAGTCCGTGTCCAAATACGTGGATCTGAATCAATTTTGGCGATGCTCTGTGCTGAGCCGCCGGTGATTCAGCGTGGAGACGAGGATATGTGCAAAGGATCTGTTTATTAAAATCACTGCTGCAGGGAGAGAGACGGAGCGTCATCGACATGAAGGAAAGCTGATCCTGCCCGGCTTCGGCTCTTCAGCTCTCGAGCGCGGGGGGCTCCCTCCCTCCCTCCCGCCGCTCTCACCTCCACAAACGACTAATTGCAGAGCATGAGAGACAATTAGCTCTGGAGTGCCACAGTCTGTGTAATTGAGGTAAGTTTGGAGGAGCTCGCGGTGTCTAAAGTGTATCCTGTCGCGCGGAATCGTTGTGGACGAGCCTCGTTTGTATCGCGGACGCAGGGAATGTCCGGCAGTCACTCGTACCTGCGGCTGGATTCTACAACTCTGCGATCACAAAACCTATCGTATGCGCTTGCATCGTGTTAGAAATGGGTGCTCACACAACAAAAAAGGTTCCTGTTCAATCACACAACTCCTTTCTTGACCAAAGGTCTCGAAAATCTTTGTGTGATTTCACAGGAACCATTTTTGTTGAGTGTGAGAACCCTGTCTTCCGACTGGACATGACGGACAGAAAACGCAACCACTTCCCTCAAAATTGTCTCTTGACCTGTGCCTGGCACAGCGCATGGAAAGCAATTCCATTTGGCGTCTCTGGCTCAAGTGGTTTTCGTCTTTCTCGAACAAAATGGGAAGGAAGGCTTCAGATGACGCTTCACAGCAAAAAGAGAGATGCCTTCACACGACTTCCTTTTGTGGCGCACATTCCTGTCGTGGACCAGGACTAGAGGATCATTTCAATCTCTTTGACGTGGAACATGTTATTTTATTGAATAGTGAAGCATGGACAGAAAGAATTATGATAATGAGGAGTGAAAGCCCTCCCCAATAGAGATTTGGACATATCAATGACATTACTCGACAGACATCGACAGCTTTTCTCAGCTTTGGCCCAAAATAACTCCTGATGGTTTCTTCTTTTATCTGTTGCCAAATAGAATTCCCAGCCTTGCAGTGTCTGCATGCTTCCCCTCCGCTCAATTCATCTTCGGCTTCAAGTGGGTGGAGGGAGCTTTAATGAGCTGTCTCCTGGGAGAGTTCTTCAAATGTTGCCAGGATACAGTTTCCCACGAGCATGTGGAGTTTTCCAAAAGCGTACACGTCGCCGTGTCCTTTTGAGCTGCAGGTCGGACTGCAGGAACTCCTGCACTGATACGGACACCACCCATTTCCTGGAACTCACGCTGAACGCAGTCCTGTTGTCTCCCTGTCAACAAAAACAAGACGAGCCCGGAAAATTCATTCTTGTTAAAACAGAAATTGAAAATTTCTGACGAATTAGACTCAAAAGACGAAGTGCAAACAAGTCAGACGGGTTTGATGTTTTGGTGTGCATTCAGATAAATGTTTGATTGAGGCGGACGCCTTTTGGAGGACTGGTCCTTCCCTTGTTTCTGCGTGCATAGTTTTCTCAGGGCAACATGTAGCTGTGGAATGAATCCAGTTTGATCTTTCAATTTTGCAACCTTTTCCCACGAAAGGAAGGTCTCCAGACAATTGAAAGATCTTGCAAGCAAATCCCCCTGTTTCGCGTTTGTCGAACCCAAACTCCGTGAACTGATTGAAACCTGCATCATGGTTCCTACATTGTATTTTCAAACAACAATCACAGTTGTGGGCTCTCCTTGTGTAAAGTTGGGTAAATCTTCTTGTGTGTCTTTGCTTCACAGAGCATCACTTGAACCGCCACGATGGACGCCGCGACAGACTACGCCGCCAAACTCAAGGAGATGGGGTCGCGGTTCCAGAACATCAAGGCTCCGGAGCCGGAGGAGGTGGACCGCTTCAAACAGCGCCTCATGCGAACCAAGACCATCCAGCAGCCGAGCTTCGACGAGAGCGAGGGAGCCCGGGATGCTGACGGAACCCAGAAACCGGGGTTCCAGAAGATCCTGTCGACCTTGGATCTCATCTCGCTCGGCGTCGGCAGCTGCTGCGGAACCGGGATGTACGTTGTATCGGGTCTCGTCGCCAAGAACGTCGCTGGACCTGCAGCCATTTTCTCTTTCATCATCGCAGCAATCGCTTCCATTCTTTCAGGTGCGTTTGACTCAATAGGGACTTGACATTTCCGTCAAACGTCGCGCCACTCGTCAATGCCTGCCTGCGTGGAGTAAGCTCTCACTTGTGTGATGATTGGCCACGACGTTGGCGTTGGCGCGATGTGCACCTCAAACGACGTGCATAAAGTCCCTTTTGTTCATTCTCCACTTCACATTCTTTGGTTCATTGTGTTTGAATGATCAAACCTTCATGCTTGGAATCGCTGCACTGGTAGAAACTTAAGAACGGCTGATGATTCCTTTCAGTCCTGGGTACGAATTGAGAATCTTCCTCGAGAAGCAATGTGTCGGAACCGCAATTGGATCTGAAGATTTCCTCTCCATGTGTACATGTGTACTCCATTGTTGGAGTACAGACACGCAGATGCTTGCACCGAAGCATCTTCTGTGTTGGGGATAATCCCGTCTCCTCACGTGTTACACAGAGCCATGTCGTAACAATGGCGAATCTCGGCTCCTGCAAAAGCCCCAATGAGGTCCTCTGATATTACGAAGGGATGCATGTAATCTGCGAAAGCAGCTTCATTTCATGCTTTATCAGTTTAATATTGTGACGGAGAGTGGGGAAGATGGAGTCCACGCCAAATATAGTTCCCGCTTATGGACAGGGCTTCCAACTGGCCTGCTTTTTTGAGAATTGTTGAATTTATTTGTGAGGGTGTTTGAGAGAGAATTACCTGAATCCATGCCTCAAGCTCTTGCACCTACGTACACGCATAAAGTTTTTGCTGAACAAATTGTCCCAGCTCGTGAAGAGTCCCCGTAATTGCGAGGTAGGCTCTACTGGTGTTTACCTTGTGGTCATTTCTTATTCAGCGACTTGTTACGGAACCCTTGATTTGACTTGGAAGAAAACCACAATTTACTGGGAGGGATTAGTCTGCTGTCTTCTGTGACGTGAATATCTTTTGGGGAAACAAAGCTCCGAAGCTCTCACAACAACAGGTGCTTCAGTCAACACTGCTGATGGTTCCTTGCGTTCAGAACAATTTTACGAAAAAGACCCCTGTCTACGAAGGCAGCTTTTCTCCTTGAAATCACAGAACTGCATGTCTCTCGTCTCTGGTATGAGAGAATAAGATTCCACAGAGTCCAAATCAACGTGTGACACAATGAAGATGGGGAGAAGAAAGGTTCATTTTTTGCAACGATGTTGTTTGACATTGGGTGCACTTGCCCTGGCATGCACCTGGATCCACAAATCCTTGTGTGCAAATTTCTTGCAGTTGCTGCTTCATCTTTGCCAGGGTTATTGACTTGCGATATGTTTATTTAATCGCATGGAGAAACTTCCAATAGAAGTTGAATGTCACAGAACCTCCTGGATTCGCTATTAGAAATCAATGACAATGTTTCGCGGAATGTTGCTTTCAAATAGATTTTACAGTCCTATCAATAATCCAGATCGACAGGGGCTGAGTGCGCAACCATTGAGCAAACGCTGAACACAGTTTTATGGGCGAAAAGCCACGTAAATTGGGAGAGAAAGAGACTTGTCGGCCACTGAAACAATCTTGGAGGGCAAAGAAAATGGTCATGCACTGTGGCTGCGACCACACAGGTTTTGAGGAACAATTATCTGCACACGATTCCCAGTGTCCAGGGGTTTCTTCAAGTCAGCAGGCCAGCCGAGAAGGCTGTTTTGGGTCAAGGATACGCAGGAAAACGCTCATGCCAGTGAAGCAGATGCAAAAGCACGACTCTAACGAGGACAGAGCGTTTCTAATCTCAGCTGCAAACACGAGCGCTTTCGACAGAGCAGAGATTGGATGATGAGCAAATTGCTGCCTCACAGACCGATGCAAAATATTGCAAATTCTGAATCAGAGTTGGTTTCCACTTGGAGCCAATAACCGCACCGCCTCGATGGCCTCTCGCTCCGACTGTTCGTGTTGGAGGAAGGGCTGAAAGGCAGGGCAGGAAACTCCCCTCATCCCTCGCTATGTCCATAATCATGTTCAATTGAAGCTGGAGTCACTGCAGCTTCCTTCCCCTTTCACTCTTGTGGCTGGCGACGCGTTCCTTCAACTCCCCCGCCGCCGAACATACGAGGACGTTCCCTTTGCAGCTGCAGGCTAAAATGCCTGCCTGCGCGGAGTGAGCTCTCACTTGTCTCCTCTGCTGATTGTCAAGTGCTTCGACTGCCTGATTTTCCCCTCATTTACATCGTTAGTGTTCATATTGGTGTTGCATTGTGTCTGCCACAGTCATTTGTGACGCCGGAAATTTGAACAGAATGAAGCTTTTCTTTGCCGAGTGATTCTCTCTCTGTCATTGTGTGCTCTCTCTCTGCTTTGTGTCATTCTCCCTCTGCAACCTCAAGCACCCTTTGACATTCAGTTGAAGTGGACTTCTTTTCAGAGAATGTCTAGCCACATCCCCCAGACAGACAGGACTGTCTCCTTGCTTTGGCAGTTTGCCTGCGTGCAGAGACACAAGCTGTCCTCAGACAGATTGCCTATTTGCCGGCGACTGCAGTGGATCATCGGGTGAGATAACAGGTTGGTTAATACACTGGATATAAGTTTTCCCTGCGACAATAATGTTTGCTGCTGCAGTTGATCCCGCTGAAGCAATCCCTCCATGTTTATTTAACATGGGCAGCGGCTGAGCTGAGCATGATCGCAGAGATCGATAAGGCGTCTTTGCCTTCGACTGTCTTGCACGTGAGGAACTCAACTTTCAGCCCCATCTATCCACGGCGGTCTGACGAAGGGGACAATCCATGCACACGTCACAGAGAACAAGCTAAAGCCACGTGTTGGGAAAGACGGACAGGAATTTTGCAGAAAAAATGCACAGAACTGTGTTTCTGGACAGGACTGCCTGCCATGCAGGCGTGATCAGTCATCCAATGACATTCACGCAAGGTTGTTCACAAGGTTTCTGGTCAATGCCATTTACTGCATGCCACACAAGGAACTGAGAACGGCCTCCCGAAGCAGCCTGATCGCCATGCACGGTGCGGACTGCATGTGGCTCTAGCGCCCATGATCGGCTTTTCACATGCTTGCACAGGCTTTCTGTCAATTCACTGATTTTCCCTGAACTATCAGAAGCGTACACGTATGTCGCGTGCAAACCAACAGATTTTTGCGCAAGAGCTGAGTTTACGGGTGTGTTCCATCTTGGTGTGCACGATCAGATTCAACCACGCCTCAGGTCTGTGTTGCTAGTCACTCGTACAGCAGGGTGAACCTTGGGTTGCTTCCGCGCATATTCTCCACGGATTCGTCACAGCCGGATCACGAGGTCCCTGGTCAGGGAACTGCCAGCGTCTCTGCCACTGCGCATCTCAAAGCAGAGATTTGACATGAAATATTGCTTTTTCCCCTCGTCTTCTTTTTCACAGTCCCCGACCGTAGCAGAGCGCTGTGGTCGTCTCGTGTATGTATGTGTGCACGTGTGTGTGTGTGTGTGTGTGTGTGTGTGTGTGTGTGTCCCAGGTTGATGAAGTCACTTGTGGCTTGCTGGTATCAGTTGGGTCACATTGCACGGAAACACCAGTGGAAGCTTGAATGAGAAAAATCAGTGCAAAGTGACATCAAAATCAACTGGTGATTGGGGAAAGGTCGGATCACCCAAAGACCCTTCCCCCCCCCAAAAAAAACCCCCAAAAAAACAAGCAAATTCCGGGAGTACCCAAACACACTGAGACACTGACAATTTCACTTCACAGCAGTTTGGATGTTGGATGGCCAGCGCATCCAGCGACTGTTCCGCGAGGGCAGCATGTGCGACTCGTGTTGTTCAGTTGGACAAAAGCTGTGGCAGAAATGTCAGAGACTTTAATTCGTTTCCATTCGCCACACCCAAGCAACGCTGAAAATACTGCATGACAATTGTGAGCGCTGAACAGACATCGCGAGCTGGAGCTGAGCATTCCTTCTCGTACAGGATTGATGGGCCAATTTTGCGGCTTCCTGCGCAGACCTCCTGCGCAAAGTGCAGTTCAACTCGCGGGTCAGCGTTCCTCTCCTCCGCATAGCTCACGACGACGTTCTTTGTATCCTGCAGGTGTGTGTTACGGGGAGTTCGGGGTGCGCGTCCCCAAGACGTCCGGGTCAGCGTACATGTACAGCTACGTGACGGTCGGGGAGTTCGTCGCCTTCCTCATCGGCTGGAACCTCATCCTCGAGTACATGATCGGCAGCGCGGCAGGGGCCAGCGCCATTAGTGCTTGTTTTGATGCCTTAGCAAATCACAGTATGAGCCGCAGCCTGGAGGCCAATGTCGGAACGGTTATTGGTGAGTACATTAACATCCCATAAGCGGGCGATTCATTTATTCCGTCAGATGGAATCAAGTCGCGGGGCCCAGTCAATCCGCTCCGGAGCTCCCCCTCCCCGCCCGACACTCCTCATCGACCTGCGCAGAGTAAAATCATTAATTTCTGAAACCAGTATCCTGCGCACGCACCCTGCAGCTATGCTACAAACGTCCTTTGTGTTGTTGTGGCCTTTACGTCATTCTGAACCAATGTTGCTCTCTTTCAGGCAAACATTACCCGGATTTTCTGGGGTGTCTGATCGCGCTGATCATGACGGGGATCCTGGCGTACGGAGTGAAGGGTTCCATCCGCTTCAACAACATCCTCAACGTCGTCAACTTCCTCGTCTGGGTCTTCATCATGATCGCGGGTCTTTTCTACGCGTCCGGCGACAACTGGGCCGGAGAACACGGAGGGTTCGCCCCGTACGGCATGTCCGGGGTGAGTGGTCACCACCTTGGGAAAGGACGTTTTCAGGGGGCCTCCTTTGTGGGCGTGGGTCAAGATGGAATCACTTGTTGAAAGAAAATGTGTTAGAAATCGTGCTGTGTGTCTGTCCATTGGTTGCGTCTGCTTTGGAGAGGAAAAAATGTTGGGCTGATGAGCCTCGCCTTCCACCCAAGGCCTTCTTCAATGATTTCTCTCCATCAATTAACATGGCTGCTCTTCGTGCCCCAGGCACGGCAAATTCCAAATGAAAACGGGTCTCAAGTTCGTTCTGGTCCAAAGTTCTTACGGACAAACTCTGGCATCTTTTTCTCACATTACTCCTTCATTTCCACGCAATTAACTTTTTCTCTTTTTCTGGTTTTTCTTCACTTTTCCCTTCGCCCTCCCACGTGTTTCCGGTCCTTCCCACGCATGCGCGGTCGTCAGGTGTTCACGGGCGCGGCGACGTGTTTCTACGCGTTCATCGGCTTTGACATCATCGCGACGACGGGTGAGGAGGCGCAGAACGCAAGTCACTCGATCCCGCGCGCCATCGTGTCGTCGCTCGTCGTCTGCCTCGTCGCCTACATCTCCGTCACGCTCATCCTCACCCTCATGGTGCCCTACGACGAGATCCACGGGTCAGTGCTCAGTCCCTTGTGTGGCAATCACTCATACCACTCAACGTGACCTCCCTGCTCTCAAAATTTTTCCTCAAGTCAACTCAACCAGACCACCAGGAAAGTCACACGCAACAAGGATCCACGCTGTGTGCTCGCACACACACACACACACACACACACACACACACACACACAAACAGATAAACTCACACACAAATTCATGCATTCAGAGAGAGAGAGAGAGAGAGAGAGAGAGAGAGAGAGAGAGAGAGAGAGAGAGAGAGAGAGAGAGAGAGAAACATTGCATTTAACCTTCCACTTTGTGGGCGTGGTTCATTCTCTTGTGCGTAGCCTGAGCAGCACAGGCTGGATTCTTTGCGAAGCACCATTCTGAAAACCAAATGGAAATTCACAACATCCAACACTGTTTCACTCGGTTGTTCTTCAAATCTGCATTTTGTCGTGAATTAATTCTTATTGACACGAAGCTCATTGGCTCTATTTGCGCGCTTCAGGGACTCTGCCTTGATCGACATGTTTGTTCAGAATGGCGCACCCGGCGCCAAGTGGCTCGTCGCCATCGGCGCCATCGCGTCGCTCGTCGTGTCCCTGCTCGGCTCCATGTTCCCCATGCCTCGCGTCATCTACGCCATGTCCCGCGACGGTCTGCTATTTGAGTGAGTAAAAGTGTAGTTTGACGGGGTAGGGAGGGGAATGTAGCAAAACAATCAAGGCGGGGAAAAATCAATGCGCCAGAGCCAACATAAGCTCCATTCCCACACAAACGCCTCCGCAGCGGGATCAGGGCCCCGGCTCCGAGAGCCGCACCGCAGTACAGGGTGTGTAATCAGGCTCCAAGCGATGAGCCCAGTTCATCACCATCAAATTGTGTGCTTGTTTGATAATTTTTCGGCTTTTGACAAGGATAAGATCAAAACCATGCAGTTCCATATGTTTGTGTGATTTTTGTTCCAAATTTTACCCAAGAAAGGCATATATTCGCGCCACGGAACCGTCTCTATCCTTGAGTGGAAAATAATTGCCCAGAACAAACAAAGCTGCATGGAAGTCTTGCAAGAAAGGAAGTCTGACGCTCAAACAATCCACAATTGCGGACAATGCTTTCTTTCTCTTGTGTCAGCTTTGAACATTGCTTTTGCTTTTTCCTGTTTTCCCGTGTGCCTTTTTGTTAAAAAAGTGTCACGGTTGTTTCCGAATTCTCAAACAATCTTGTCGTGAACAAGAGTTGTGTCCACATAACAACATACAAGAGAACAAGGTGGCGATTGTCCACATCCTGCGGTTCACGCAGAAACTGGTCGCGTTTTCAGGTCTCTGTCGACGATTCACCCTACGACGAACACGCCTCTGATGGCCACCGTGCTGACCGGCGTTCTCTCGGCGCTCATGTCGCTGCTCGTCAGTCTGCAGATACTCGTGGAGATGATGTCGATAGGTGAGTCGACTCGCCCATCCCCTGCGCCAACAACTCGCCCCACACCTCCACGTCCCTGCTGACCCACCCCTCCCGGCTCTGCGGCCCCACCCCTCCCCAGCCCCGCCGACTTGACCCTCCCCAACCCTGCAGCCCCACCCCTCCTCAGCCCCACTGACCTGACCCTCCCCAACCCTGCAGCCCCACCCCTCCCCAGCCCCACCGACCTGACCCTCCCCAACCCAGCAGCCCCACCCCTCCCCAGCCCCGCCGACCTGACCCTTCCCAACCCTGCAGCCCCACCCCTCCTCAGCCCCACTGACCTGACCCTCCCCAACCCTGCAGCCCCACCCCTCCCCAGCCCC
>JAAUXT010046806.1_pt1 | contig 33638 bp, 36 predicted proteins | sample 7278171 | NCBI WGS metagenome assembly JAAUXT01 (sample SAMN14350112, study PRJNA611818) | marine sediment metagenome | isolation source: surface marine sediment (1.8m) | place: French Polynesia: Moorea | collected 2018-08
CACAATTGTCACAGAAAGAATCTCTTAAAGGAGATGCACTTCATTTTTGAAGGCAGATAACTTTTAGCTTTTGTACAGCACTAACCTGGGAAATAAAGCAAGTGTCTACAATCCAGTTTAAGCCTTTTGGTCACTGGATTCAGAAGGACATTTCAGCTCCACAACGTTCGAAGATTTTTCGACTACCATTTGGCTCGTACCAACGCAACATCAAATGCTGCGGAGATTGTCCATGGCTCCAGCTGAACTTTTCCCGCACAAACCACAAAGGCTCATTTGAAGCTCCCTGGACGCTTCGTCCCAAGGCAAGGAAAGCCTCTTCAATCATGCAGTTTATTTTCCGCAACTGGTCTGGAAACCCTAAGCACTGCCACTCGTTTCAGGCAAGAATGTCTTGAAGCCCTATTCAGCTCAGAAATATTTCAAAAGCAGTTTTAAGCTTGTGATTTTTGCAGCGTAAATAAGCATCTAAAGCATCTCTCTCCGACGCTTGGAGAAGAATGTGAGATAATGAATATGACACTTGCTTCCGACGTGGAGTACATTTCCAAAAGCAAATCAGAGAAGTCGTCAAGAACTGAAGTAACGCTTAAACGCCGAGCAAGGAGGCGCAAGGGGTCTTGTGTCCAAGTCAAGATGTCAAAGTGGATTTTCCTGGGTTGTCCAAGCCCTCAACATTGCAACAAACTCCAATCCGAAAGTGGAACGTCTGGGATAAATTTACCATCCGATGTGTTCAGTCATCTCATTTTCTTGTTCCTGCAAGACCGACTGACTGCTACGGTTTCTTTCACCATCTTTTGACCTTTGCATGTTGCCTTGATGAGCATCCACATTTGCCACGGTGGAGGGATCATTCAGAACAACCTCAGAAGTTTTGTGACTAGCTGCAAACTGCAATCACAAACTGGCAGTTTAGGATCATGTGTGCACGTGTCAGCTGTACATTTGGACGAGATCAATGTGTGCTGTCGAAAAATTTGGTCATTTTGTTGGGAAACAAGAATATAGCTTTGAACACAGGCGCGTCGCAAAAGGAATCGCCACTTTGTGATCCTCGCCAAGTCTCGCTTGTGGTTGGTCACCCCTCAATTTCGCAGGTGATTACACGCACACATACACATTCACAGAGAGAGAGACGAGAGAGAGAGAGAGAGAGAGAGAGAGAGAGAGAGAAGAGAGAGAGAGAGAGAGAATAGTTCCCAGGGTGATCGCCTCTGTCAACTGACTGGACCAGCTCTTGTTTTCTGCGAAGACAATGACTATACACGAGACTTGCACGTTGCATTGGCTATTGAAACAGTTCCCGGCAATACGAGTATCACGCAAACGAATGGATCTTTTTCAGGTTAAAATTCCAAACTTGGACGTTTTCGTGAAAAAAGAGCTGCAGACGTACACATCTGGAACTCAATTTTGTCGGCTCACAATCAGTACCTCACCAACGTGTATTTTTCTGTGCTAAATGAAGCACAACATCATTATCTCCGTAAGAGGCAATTTGTTCCCAACCGCAGTTGCAAAACGTCTTCACCTATTAGGGACCTCAAAGAAAGGTAGTTGAGCGAGAGGCAAGGCGGCGCGCGGGGGGAGGACAGGAAGAACCGGGGTACATGTCAGGGGGTGGACCTCCTTAATTGGCTCAGCCATTTGACTCAGGTCTGCGCGACCTGGGTGGCTTCTTCCGAGCGGCTGCGTCGTTTCTTAGCCGAGGTCAGGGTGCAGCTCAGAGCGCCCGAGAGCGCCACATTATGTCGTACCCATGCTGCATAACCACACAAGTAGGCGCAGGTGTCCGCCGTCCCTGTACCTTTCAAAATACCTCGGCTTCCACACTCACGTACCCCCCTTTGCGCCAGCTCAATCAAAACCACACCAAATGCGCCATACACACATGATTACAACATTCATTCAAAGCAAAAGGTGTATTAATGCTCAAACTGATTTGTAATACACCCTTCCACACAATGTCCTCTTCTTTCAGCGTGTGTAGATTTCTGGAAACTCTTCAGGTGAATGGTACAAGAATGCGATTTGAGAGGTGACAGCGAGTCGTTCATCTCACGATCAATGCAGCGGAAGTGCAGTGTGCAGATCCTTAACAATGTGGTGAAATTTTGACTTGAATGGACAACGGCAAGTGAATCTGACCACACATTAGTACTTGGTGTCAACACCCCTCAATTACTGCGATGGTTGTTGACTCAATCTCAGACCGATTCGATCTTCCATACAATTCCCAACAGAAGTGACCCCAGCAACCTATTCCCGACAGGATGCTTTGAAACCAGTCGTCCTTTTTCAAAGATCTTGAGCAAAAGACTCCAGCAAGAACACTGTCCGGTGTGGACACACGACGACTCAGCAACATTGCTTGGGAGATCATTTCATTTGGTCCCAAGGCACTTCAGTTGTTTTTCGTGGCCTGTCCTTTTTTGTTCGTATCCTGGGGCCGTTCACTGTCCTCCAGTGTGTGTGTGTGTGTGTGTGTGTGTGTGTGTGTGTGTGTGTGTGTGTGTGTGAGTGTGTCCTTGGAACCTTGATTTGTTTTGGTTTCTTTTTTGGTTTCTTTTGCTGATCTGGATGTTTCTTTTTCCTCTTTTGGGAGCCCATCAGAACCTTCAAACCCAGATTTGGACGTTTCATCACATTCTCAGACTGAAGAAGCTTTACGTTTGACCAAATTTTGAGACTTTGACTCAAATGCATTTGGATGTCTCACCAACTCCTGAGAGATTCTTTTCAGGGGGCAAAGGGAAGAAAACAGACGGCAGGTTTCTGAATGTTTTTTGTGGCAGCCTTTACAAGCTTCAAAGCAACGTTCAACGACTTTCAGCCGCTTCGGCGACCCCAACGTGAAAACGGCCGACTGAGCACAATTGAAGAAGTTGAGTGACACAAATTTCTACAAAGGACCAAAGTACATTTACGAAAGACACCATCTTGCAACAAAAGCCAGTGTCATGAATTCGAACGAGCTGTGGTGACATCAGAAAAGAAGTTTCAACTGCATGCAGCGGGCGCAGAGCACCTCGAACACAGCGCACCGAGCTCAGTGCGAAGCGAACAACATGCAGAAATGAACCGCTGTCACCAGTTCACAAAAAAGACACTTCACCGAAAAAACTGGTCTTTTTCATCAGGTACTTCACTCCAGGAAATTCAGAAAAAGTGGAACCTCGAGAGGCAAAGTCGCGGCGCGCATTTCGCCCTTTTCAGCAGTGGTTTGTTCGTTTGCGTGCTGAGACGCTCCCTGTGACTCGCAGCGGTGACACAACGGAAAACCTAAAACGATTCGCCCAAGGAAAAACAACGCACTAATTCGAACAAACGACGGAAACTCTTGACTCTGAGCAGAGAACTTTCAAGATCACTTCGTGTGCAACTTTTCAAGGATGGTCATCCTGCTTGCACTTGCAGCTGAAGTGTCCGGTCCATCGTTAGTCACGCCAGTTCATTGTCGTTTCAAATATACCTGATAAGGAAGTGTTTGTTCGTTATTGAGCTCTGAGCCTGCAAAGCTCATTTCACGCGCAATTGCACCACCACAAATGTGCACATTCGGCACTTGCACAGAGCCAAACTGATGTGAGCTGCGAGTCGAGAATTTGCACTATCACTTTAATGGACTAATTGGACTCACCACAAATAGTGTATCTTTCATGTGCCTTACATTTGCTTGATGTTGACAATGTCCACACAGTGAGACGTAAAGTCACACATGCGTGGAAGTTCACAATCCCGCTGTGCCTCTTTCTGGAAAAGCCATCCAGTCCCATCTGTTGTTATATCCATACCTTTTGTCTTCCATCCAAGCATCAATATGTCTCACAATGGCCACGTAATCAGCCATAAGCTACCAAGAGTTTTGCTTGCACGTCTGTTAGACATCTGAGGTAATTTGTTCCTAATAAATTACTTCAAGCCCAGTGAGCCAGTGCCTGTGAAACCCCATAGAACCAGAGCCAGGTCAGGGGGCGCAGTGATATTGGTTAATAGTTCTGCTGGGATTTCAAATTCTGTCCCTTGTGCGGGTATGTATGTCAGTGACACAAATCCTTCCAACAAATGCACATCCCCGTCCAGGGACCAAGTTCTTTGAAGGAACACACAGAAGAAGAAATGCTTGATCAAAGTTTCCAAAACGGTGTCCTGAAGTGTGAGCCCCTCTGGAAAACCTGGTTGCCAAGCAGTTCTCAACATTCGTTCTGGAGCCAACAGCCTCCCCTTTACTTAGATGTTACAGCCGCATGTTCACCTTGGCGCAATTTTGACAATTTTTGAGTCCCAAAAAACTTCTGTGACCACACCATCCGATCATTTTGCGAGTAAAAACTCCATTTGGAGCTGACAGAAGATCGGAGGCTTGTGCTTGTACCTGGGTCGTGGATGCGGCTGCTGGGAGATTGGAGAGGAGGCACTGAATCCTCGTTCGCGTGAAAAGCTTTTTCGCAGTTTCACATATTCTTGCAGCGTGTAAAACTTTGGAAATCAACATTTTGGTTTTTGCTTCTTCATGTGTTTTATTCTTCACAATAAAGTACTGCAATCAACAGAAAATAAATTTAAATTTACCAATATTTGATGCCTCTTTGACCTGCCATTCTCAAAACACGCGTCGTTTTTCAAGACACGAGCGACAAGACAAAGCGCAACTGGCCACAACGGTCTGAAGTGACTTCTCGAACAGGTCAACAAGTCCCCAAACCCAAATTTGGAGGACGATGATTTCTTCTCGCCCCTCGAGCTGTGACCGGGAGTCCAGATCCTCACACACAATGGATTTGTTGCCTTCAACCACCCTTGGCTTTCCTGTTTTTGTTGAATAAATGAGGGGTAGAATTTGGGGGCGGGAGAATTTCTACTTTAAACATTTTAACGGAGAGATGAACAAATTTTGCGTCGGAGGTGATGGGGTGTCAATTTTCCGAGAGGAGGGGAGCAGGCCCCTCGGATCCGCCCGGGTAAGTCGAGCAGACTTCAGAAGGACAAATGACCTGTTCCTGATCACTGTTCACGCCCCATGGAGACACTGGAGAGGCACCCAATGACACGTCTACGCGCATATTGGAGCCACGCTGTACAGATTTACACACCAGGGAAGACCAAACCGCCCGCTCCCCCAATGGTTTCACCAGTGTTTCCAACAAGGACCGGTCGGCCACTCTGAGATCCTCCGTCGCACAGATACGCGACGCAGTCTCAAGACGCGACGCCTCAGTAGCGAGAGTACGGGTTGCTCCTCCTCCGGTCACCGTTGTTCTGCAATGCACGGAATCATCTTTGACAGAGCTTTCGTTTGAGACACTAATTACTTCAATTTCTTTGCAAAACTAAACTTTTGTGCAGTACCGGGCGAGGCTGTGAGATTCAAATGGACACGGAATAAGTTCCTGGACAACAATGAAACTGACTGCAACATCAAGCTCATTCACAAGAAGAGTGACCGCGACAAAACCTGCCACGACCTGACATGTCTCGATGCATACAGCTCAAAACAAAACCCTTGGAACATTCTTCGGGTCTGTGGCAGCAAGAAGACGGCAGGAAAAATTGCACCGAGCCATCCTGCTGATCAAGCAAAGGTCCCTCACGACAGCTCGAGCCAAGGCTTATCAATGCATGCGCACATCAATTCAAGCAAACTGCAGACCAAATTCTGAGCCTATCACAGATCTACTCTGTGGACTTCATATCGATATCCCTTCCAAACATTCTCAAGGTTTCCCTCGCTTTTCAAGTTCAAGAGCCTCCACCACAGAACTCTTCCGTTCCACTCGATCTCAGCAAAATTTCACATGCAAAACATTTCCACTGCTTTCAAGTGCAGTTTGAAGTCTACTTGGAAATTCTGATCAGAGCGCGGCCCATTAATTTGACAGACAAGTGAGACTAATTACAGAAATCTCGCACCTGTGAAGCAGGTGGGTCCAGGCCTATTCAGTGTCCATTTTTTGCGTGACCTCCAAGGCCTCCCATTCAAAGGGTGTTGAAAAGTTCCCCACCACGTGAATGCAATGTTTAAATTGAAATCTCACCGAAACACTCAGAAGACTTCCTTTGTAATTTTTGCTCAAAGATTCACCGTTCAAATTTCACGGAACCAGTAAAAGTGAAACCAGAATTTCACTTTCGCCTGTGTGTTTTGGGATGAAAACGACACACACACGCACGCACACAGAGAGAAAAAAGAACAAACTGTCAGACGGGCAGCAGATAAGTTCGAAATACTTCCCAACTGGGTCAAAATCAGAAAACTCCAAACGACGTTGTTTTTGTTTCACTTGTAAATTTAAAAAAACTAAATTGTTCTTCATTTTTTGACCTGCCTCTTTTGCGTTCTTTTGTCGCACAACCGCGAATTCGAAATTTACAAACAGATTGGCTTTCTTGCACAGAGAACAACGGTCGACAGACCAGGAATCTGGAAATCTCTTTGGGCTGTTTCTCTGGCAACCAGTCACAGCCAGACGCCTTCAAGAAACAGACTGCGAACGAGTGATAACCATTCATTAAGCCTGGTGACCTCCACCTCCCTATTTAGCAAAGACTCAAAGGCACAGCAGACCGTTCCGCCCCTTCCAGCAGCGCTAAACCAAAACATTTCAACACTCCCCGACTGAGGGACGAACAAAACTCGGGATGACATCTCAATGCAGCTCGATACAGTGTTACAATGTGACAACTCGCTCAACCGGAAAGAGGGGACAAACTTCGCAGTGATTCACTCTTTCGGAGCTTCCACTTTGCGACTTTTTCGGACTGACAAGTGTCAAGGCTGTTTCAGATTTTTAGTTTTCTACATAAAGCAAGAGACGAAAAACAGGACAAACGATTACAGATTTTCGTAGAACCCAGCGATTTCTGTGACAAGGGTCCACGTTTCTATTTCGCTCAATCGAGAGACAATGCAAAACACTCAAACTGAAACCAACTCAGCATCCAGAAGGAAAACTGGCCGCCTACATCACTTTTCGACACACACAGTTTGACGATTTTCAGAACACAAAACAAGTGAGTGTACTCACGTATCCGCCTCCGTATCCGCCGCCGCCGCCTTCGTAGCCCCCGCCTCCTCCGTAGCCGCCGCCGCCGTACTGCTGCTGCCGCCGGTTGTAGCCGCCACCGCCACCGCCACCTGCAACAAGCCACGGGTCAAAGAACACAGCTGACTCGGGGCGCGTCGGAACAACACAGCACCCTGGTTACCTCGTCGTGGAAATGTGTCAGGTTCCTTCAAAAAGTTCACACCGCGGAGTCCAAAACGGCGAGAAGCTTCGAGTTGCTTGTTGAAATGTTCGAGCCTGTCAACGAACCTATGGCGGAGGTGTAGAAACCCCAGGCACCGTCGTCCTCCTGCTGCTGCGGCTGCTGCTGCTGTTGCCACGGGTCATACGAGCGCTGTCCGCCGCCGCCACCACCACCACCACCGGTGAAGTACTCATCGTAGCGGGACCGCGCTGCGGGCCCCGCACCGCCGCCTCCTCCGTACCCTCCACCGCGACCCCGACCGCCCGACCGCTGCTGCTGCCAACCCCAATCTTGGAAGTCTGCAACAGAGGAAAACGAAGCCAATGAAAACAGGAACGTGAAGAAACCAAAATGCACATTGAGCGAGCGAGGTTTGCCGAAACGTAAAGCAGGGCTCCTCAAAACAGAACAGAACGAGGCGTGTTCAACCCGCACGAGCTGCGTCGTTTGCCAGAAATTGGTTTTCTCGCCGGAGAGCAAATATTCTCTTGATGTTCTTTCGTGGAGTGTGGCAAAGTTGAATCACACTCTCCGGCCCGCCTCGTGCCGCAAAACACGAGAGGATGGACAGGCCAAACTGCAAATAAATTTTCATACAAGCACAACACCAACGAGCGACTTCGAATGCATTCCAAAATGTAAGAACGGCAACTGCGACAAGGACCAAAGTTTTTTGGTGTGTTGTCACGAAGTTCACGCCCTGTCAGCTGAACACTCAGCGGGCAACAAATAAAAACCCGCACATGAGGAAAACCAAGCTGGGTCGTTTCGTATTAAGTTGCAGATGTGTGGTTAAAAATGGCAAAAACAACAACTGGTTCTGGTTTAGTAATGTTCTTCACCTCTCTCTCCACACACACACACACACACACACACACACAGACACACACAGACACACACAGACAGACACACACAGACAGACACACACAGACACACACAGACACACAGACACACAGACACACACACAGACACAGACACACACACACACACACACACACACACACACACACACACACACAGAGCACAAGCGTTCACAACAAAATCCAGATGGTGTTGAATGGCGAAATCGAGGTGGTGAAAGCCGGGCAAATTGAACGGAACCCAGTTTGACGGGAAAGGAAAATACCTATTGATGCCTCTTAAACATATGAATGAGATCACTAATAGAGCCATTGTCAGCATCTATGAGTTGTCTTGATGGCTCAATATCACAGTTGATGGCAGCTATAGTGTTCTTGTGATTGCAATCATTCAAAACCATTAATATCTCGGGTGCTAAGAAATAGATTTTGCTTTTGGGCACAAGCACCAGGTAATTTTGTCAGGCATTTTTGCCAGCCTCTACGCTGCAAGCCAGAAAGCCATTTGATTGTTACTTATTTTTGACACGTTGCATTATGATGGAACAGACAATTCAATTTCCCCGCCACACAGCGCGGCTGTGTACACCATTTCCTCGCTGCAGAGTTTTCCATCAACAAGCTAATGAACACGGAACAAACCACGCACAGGCAACGTTTTGCTTCTCGCAACTTGAAACTTTTACTCTCAACCCCAGCGAAATCGGACAACACGGCAACTGACTCGGCTCCCAGGAAAAAAACAAACTCGCAAAATTGGACTGCATTTCGCAAAGTCGGCTTGCGAGTTTTGCCAGACGTCTACACCATTTGCGAAGCGAGCCATTTGGGTTTCCGTGTGGGTTTCCCAAAACAACCCGAACCGCGATGCAAACTTCTGGAACAGCACAATCCTACGTGCAAGGATCGATTGGCGTTTTGGTACGCGAAGCCGGAATTTTTGTCTTGCTGTCACTTTCCGCGCAAAATCACTGGGAAAAGCAAATAAAGAACAAAAAGCTTCAGTCAAAGAAAGGTGAAGGTCAGCTTGACAAATTTCCACACAGATAAGACAGAAGTCTTCGAGACCTCAACTTGATAAACTATTTGTCCCGAATCATTCCTTTTTTTCAATTAGTTTTCTTATCAGTTCTGAAATCCCAGCAACCGTGTGCGCAATTGGAAAACACGCAGATAGTTAATCGTCGTTCGACATGTCACTTTATCATAAAATTCCTTTCCGTACAATATGAACTGTCCATCATTTCTTCACTCACTGTAACCGTTTCAGTTCAACTTTCCACTGGCGAGAAATCAGCAGCCTGCCGAGTACAGTCGTGTCCAATCGAAACACAAGAAATCCTCAACCTCACACACGCAAAACGTCCTACCCACAGTTCAGAGAGAAAGTATGAGTTTGGGACAAGAAGCTCTTCATGAAAGACAAGGCGGTGAGATTCGCTTGCGATGCGCTGTTTGCGTGCATTGAGGAATTTCACAACCTGACATGTTGACCAACTTGAAACTTCCCACCAAGAATCAACAAGAAAGAGAAATAACATACGACGATTTGCGCTTGATGGGGCAAACTCGAACGGGTTACGACGACAACGCGTCGAACTCAATTGGCAGGTGTCTGATAACCCAAATGACATTTGCAATTAATAACTAAATTGATGAAAAAATACGAAGAAACCAAACTGAAGACTCGTATGCTCTGTGAATTTTGGATTTTCCTTCCTCACAAACATAGTTGAAACCAATTTGGCCTCAGACTACATCCACAATTTCATCCAACAAACACGAGCACACTGGACGAAACTTTCTTTCACACAAATCAAAAGATCCACCGAAGAAATTTTTTGGCCCAAGGTAACAACAAAACTGAAGTCACAAGCCAAGCAAAAACAACCTTGATAATTTCATTCTGCTGTGACAACAAGCGTTGATTTTTTTCGAGAGTTACTCTCACCTCTGAGGATCTATCATGGGCTCTAAACAAGGCAATATTCAATACATCAAGTCCACCAAGAGTGTACCTTTGAGGTGATAGCAAATAATTATGAGCAGAACAAGTGCGGCTTGAACTGAGTATTGTGGTAAGTTTCATTGACTGAGTGGCCAGTTGAAGAGTTGTTCTTGTTCACCAATGGCTTCCAACAGTTTGCTGTTGTAATGGCTCTCAAAACGTTCTTCAGTGACGATTGACCTTCGAGGAAGGTGAGGAAAAAGGACCAGTCCGTCAAACTATCAACGAAGCTCAAACTAGATTCGATGGGACACAGAGGATTTGCACTGCACTCTGTCTGGGCCTCAGCTCTGTGTAGGCTTCGAACAGTACTCGATAATTTGTGGATAGACAAGTCGCGGTTTGTGTCGGTGGACCAAACCTGTTGTGCGTATTTCACAGGAAAATAGCCATCCCAAGAATCACAACCAAACGCAGTCGAGCTCCAGTCCTTGGTCATTGGGAGTCAAACACCGTTCTCCACTCCGCCTCTGCATGGAACTGACTGAACCAAAAATCCACCTTCTTCTGTCAACCAAAGTTTGTTGTGACAAAATGTGCAGTCAACAATTCGCTCACAAAAAGTGAAAAGGCAAAGAAAATTGGAGACGGGACTTCTTCTGGCTTTGCGCAAAACTGCGCTGTGCTTCTCTTGCCAACCAACGAAAGTTGCAGAACTTGCGCAAAAACTGAAAACACACGACTGTTCAGAGCAAGAGACCACTGGTCAGAACATTTGCTCGAAGTGTCTGCGGTGGAGACTGGGGTCCAACACCGCGAGAGCACCAAAAGACCACTTCAAGTCTCTCCTGCCTCCACAGAGAGTTTGTACTATGCAGAGCCAAATTGCCAGAAACGCCAACTTCCTCACCAGCAATCCAAACTTTACTGGAAGGATCTGCGTGCACAAAGCAACATTGATCATCAAATCACAGCAGCAATCATTAAAGTATTTACGTTTCGACACATTGGAGAAAGAAACAATCCCCAAATGTGTTTGCGCGGAGTTTAGAACCCACAACGTCCACAACAAATGTTGACTTTTTGCATTTTAACGCGAATCTCTCTTGCTGTGCCAGCGAATAAAAGCTCCAGACAATTTAGTTCAGGTGGAATTCTCAACCTTCACATGACACATTCACATGCGAAAAGCTCGAACAGACAGGAGAACCAAAACGACCGTAACTCTCTTTTGGCGTTTGAGGAACCAGCTTCTTTTCTTTGAGAAAAGACCTCATCAATCCCTTCTTTTTCAACGTGCTTTGAAAAAGTTTCTCCACGATGTCTGCGAGTCCTCAGAATTCACAAGTCATCGGGAGGAGGGCGACCAGTAACATTCTCAAGACAGAAAATGACGACCAGCAATTTCAAAACCAGCAAAACTCAAATGATTCCTTGTAACTTTCTAATTGTCCACATGTTTCACTGGTTTACCCCCCCCCCCCCCGCGCCCACACACACCAGCAAATGGCCACACACGTACCAGGGTTCCCACTGCGGTTGACCAAAAAAATTCCATGATTTTTCCAGTTTTTCAAAGTTTTTTCCATGTAATTTATTGTCCTTTTTATTAAGCTTTGTGTACCCTTTTTCCAAAACAAATACAGTAAAATACAGTAAACAAAAAAAACTTTTAGCAAAAAATTTACATTTTTTCAAAGGAAACTACAAATTAATGTTTTTACTTATGGTATAAATTTTGAATTGTCACTTGTTTTGGGAAGGCTTTTGTTTCAAAATTATACAGAACAATTGACCTCTTGCTTGAGCTGGGGTTTTTTTCCAGATGCTTTTTCTATTGAGGCTCTTAGGCATTTTTTTTAGGGTGAGGTCCAATTTTTTTCCAGGTTTTGCAATACTTGTCCAGGTTTTTGCCCCAAAACCCCCTGTTTTTCCAGGTTTTCCAGGTCTGGACCTGTTTTTCCAGGTTTTCCAGGTGCGGTGGGAACCCTGCATACACACAGACAGGACAACATGTGCACCACTCTGGCGATCAGGATCGCGCACAGAAGTTACATCCGGGGAAACCGCGCAGAAAATGCAGCCCTTCTCAACAAGACGATCCCCCTTGTGGCTCAGATGCAGCGCTGCAGAAACTCATTCAACTTATTACGATGTCCGTTATTATCACCGACGTTGTGTTCCTTTCAAATCAGCCGCGTGTTAATTCATGACCGGGGCCACTTGAAGATTTCTAATTCAGTCATCTCGTCGTCTGTCCGCCGCAAACGAACTGTGCAGGCAGTGAATAAGCGGCAGTCTGGATGAGTTCTCCGAAGGCAGATGAACACAGAATGTCGCGATGATTGGCACACTGAAGAGCCCACAAATCTCGCTCAAATTCAATTTGGCTCGACGTTAAATTAATTGGAGGCGCATTTGTATCCCTGTGGGGAATGGGAAGCGTGATTGAATGCGTTCAACAAAAGGAAGCCTGACCCGGCGGCTGTGATCCGCACAGCAAACTCGCGGGGACCAAGGACATCGGCAGGTCCAGACACAGAAAACTTTCTCCCTTGTTTCTATCATGCACTGGAATCTTCCCGCGCCAGGTAGGTTGCAAATGAGGAACAAGATGCTTGTTTTTGCACTCAAAAAAGGACGAGACCAGCTTGGTACTTCAGGTCCAGAGGATCTTTGGCGTGAAGTTCGCAAAAATTGCGAATCAGCAGACAATGTGGCACTGCAAACAGAAGAGATGTCCACTCTTCAAGAAAGTCACGGAACTACTGCTCGGCCGACATGCGCTGGATCAAGAGGAAACCAACTGTGCGAAAAGTCTGGCAGGGAACCTGAGAAACTGGTCAGTCCGATTCCGGTTCTTGTCCTTGCACACTGCAACCTGGAGATGACTGTCCAAGACAACTTTACTGTTCAACCTGCGGCCTAAAACTCATTTGACTGAACCTGATAAATCTCGTTCGCATTTCGTGGCGACTATTGTGTCGATGATTCGCCAACATCCGTGTTCAGCCGTATCTCACCAGATCCTGAACTCAACTGCAGAGGAATTAACACATCGACTCGGCGCGTCCACTTGATGTCAGCGCAATTTGGCTGAGAAAATGGCTTGCCATTAAGCCTGCTCTGTCAAGGGTGCTCGAGGCCGGGAGCCGCCGCCGCACCGCGCCGGTAATGCACATTGACGCGCGACTTGAGCGGGTCACAGTCAAATACTCACAGCAGCTTTTCACTAATTACTCACACCGTAATACTCGCACCAAATTATCAATGTGTCACAAACTTGTCTGCACTTCAAGAACAGCCTGGGAAGAAAACTCGGTGCACTATTGCCTGGGCCTCCGCAAAGTTGATTAATTTCTTGTCTCCTTCAAATCTCCCGTGGAAACGAAAGCTATCCCGATTGGTGAACAAACGATTTTTTTCGTGTGTGTGCGCAAGTCACAGTAAATTTAGCCACAAGATTGCACCAGTTAAGAAATACGAGCTGCTCGGATTCTCGATCAAGTTCGCAACCTCGCGCCCATTTCCACCACCACGCGCGTCTCAATCGTCTCACCGCGGCTCAATTCACCACCTCGAGAGTCCACGAGTGTCACACGAAAACGCTTGCAGTCTGGGCAGCGGAACAAGCAATATTTACGCGGCCCGTCCAAAGAAACAAGACCCACGATCGCACTCAAGACTGCTTGTTCACCGCGTGGAGGACACTCACAGGTGTTCTGGTGCTTGAAATTGAAAACTCGATTCAATTTCGTTGCCGGGCTCACGGCATGGCAAACACCCCGGGTTGTGTGCGCAGAGAACGGCCCACATCGCTCACTCATTTCACTTGAATCCTGCGCAGCTCGATCCCCACCTCGAGGCGACGCGGCAAAAGCTAATCCGAGATTCTCTTCAAAATCTCATAAGCCGCACTGCTTTAGCTCATCAAGTTTGCCCAACAAACAATCAATGCTCTCATTTTCGGCTCTTTAGTGGCCAATAAACCACACAAGGCACAATCCAGCACCGTCGCCCCTGCCCTCGCAAAGGGGAAATGAGCCATTCAAGGAGTAGGTAGCAAACAACTATGCCAAACTCGGGGCATCATTTTCCAATTTCAAAATGGCTTCAATGCAATAACAAACACTATCAGATATGCATATTAAATTTGCCATTACTTCTGATGTGATGTTTGAACTTGACGGCAACTAAGATTAAGTTGCAAAGGTTCTTCCTGCTTTTTCAGCAACGCTTGAACCCATTGAGCATCCTTCTCTCTCGAAAAGCAATCGGAGTCAATGCGCCCAGAAGTCAACTAAGTTTCAACTTGTACTTTTGTTGACACTTCACTTTCATGATTTTCACAATTCAATTCACTTTCGCCCAAACATCTCCCGGGTGGTCGGTCACAAAAATATGCTCCTTCATCGAACACAGAACATTCACTGGACCAAGAAAACAAAATTCCGCAAAATCCTGTGCTGTGAAGTGGAGAGGATAATTCAAGCTCAAACTGGAGATCAAAGATCAGACACTCAACATCTTCGTTGCCGAAAATGTTCAAAAATTTCGTAAAAAAATCAAACCTTGAGAATGTTGGTTTGGGCGGGAGGGGGGGGGGCATTCCTCACAAGCATTCAAACAATGTGTACAAACCCCCTATCCCCATGGACACACACCCTCTCTCTCTCTCTCTCTCTCTCTCTCTCTCTCTCTCTCTCTCTCACACACACACACACACACACGCACCACGATGACTGCACCAAGCGCCCGGCGACAGCAGGGCCACGCGCTCGCAAAACCTGTTTTTTCAACTCGCATTTCACAAAAAAAATGAACCGGCAACCCCACAGATGGAGGCTGCTAAACCTCGTTCAGGCAGCAGAAGCCAATCAGGTAACTGTTGGCACTTCCCACTACAAGGAGGTCTGCACACCTCCAGTGTTGCAGAATGCAACCCATCCACATGCGGAACAACAATCCCATCACAACACATCAACCTGAATGTCGTGCTCAAACTATGTGACTTCAGAAAGGCCGACTGATACTTACTTCTGCCCTGTGGCGCGCTGTACGATCGGTTGTGTCCGCCGCGGTCTCTGTTGTTCCAGTTGCTGTTGTAGCTGTACGGAATGTTCGCACCTTCGCTCCCCAGACCCGCCCTGCAACAGGTGAACTGTCTTGTGTTTCAATCGTGTCTTTGAAGACAAACCAGCGCAAATTTTTTTTTCATGTTATTTTACAAATGAATGAAGAAACCACACATGAAACAAAATGACACACAAGGAACAGTCAGGTTTGTGTGTGCACCAATAAGATGCTGCCATCTCTCATCGAGGACGCGCTGTGGCTCGTGAGCCGTCAAAGACTGACACCTGCAGTGTCTCTCGTTGCCCACCAAGCGAACACTATTCTCAACAAGAACAACTGTCACATTTTTTTTCATTTCAAATGTTAATTGAAGCTTAGATTAAATTGTTAAGATACATGTTGCAAATTGTCGCCTTCTGAATCACAGCATGCAAAACCGTAACGACAGAGACAATTTTGCAAGACATGAAGCAGACACGAAAAGATCGAGATCTACCTGTAAAAGGCGCCAAGAAATGGGAAAAGGCTGTCGCAAAACAATATTGTCATCAAAAGAGAGCAACGGTGAACATTCGGGTGTCAACATAATTACCAAATGGATACAAACAAGAAACAAAACATTTGCGACTGAACGTGGTCCTTTCGCTGCACAAACTAAACCGACCAGTGCGGACCTCTCGTACCTGATGTGTCTGTTGGCGGGTCCCATGTCCCGGTGACCGCCACGATAGTGACTGTCGGGAGTGAACCCGAGCTGCGGGCGGTAGCCTCCTCGCCCACCTCGCCCGCCACGCCCGCCGCCTCGACCCCCTCGGAACATCTCCTCGAAGTCCTCTGGCTTCAGCACTTTGGGCGGTATCCTGTGAGAAGTGAACAGAAAGCGAGCCTTCAGTACAGAAACTGGACGTGTACCCAGATACTCGTACAAACCCGGAACGAGTATACTTTCTTTGTGACGCATGACCAAACAACTCGCCACATATTCCTGATTTCATTCGTACGTACTCAGTGACAATTGCTGCACACATCCCACAGTAAAACACATCATGACTCGTCGAAACCTGGTACCCACTGATTGGATGCACAATCATTTGTGTGGATGTGCCACGCAAAACGACGGACAGACAGAACAATCGGCAGCACACAAGGAGCGCTGCACAAACGCGCGAAACGCTTGAACTCTCAGCTTGTCCAACTTCTACAAACGCATTTTACGCATTCCTCCCCTGGAAGACCTGTCGCAAAATTCAGTTCACCAAACGAAAGAAAGGGCTCTCACTTAGCTTGAGGCAGAATCGTCGCGAGGAACCTGTGGTCTGATGAGAACTGAGGATCTTTGAAACCGCAACTGCAAAACAACCAACAAGTTTGTTTGTTTTTTTCGAATACGTTCTTCTTCACACACGAAGTTGAGGACGCGTTCACACCCGATTCGACAACTGGGTCATCGGTGAAAAATATCTGAATGCGGCCGAACTCACCTGATGACCGTGTTGTCGCACAAATCTGGACACTGCGGCAGCGGTGATTTGAAGACGCTGCAAGAGAAGGCATCCGCTAAGAGACTTGGACTCAAGTCAAGGCTCCGGGTAGAGACAGCTGCGAACGTCTCTCAACCAAAACGCCGTTCACGACTTTTGACGAAGTTCCCGCTTCTAAGCAGCAGTATTTGCAACTCACGCTCCGGTCATCACGGCGAACTTGTCACAGAAAACGGTGCCTCCCATGCCCTGCGCCAGCTTTGTCTCCATGGCCACTTCCTGTCAAACGAAAGGCGTTTTTTACGTGCCAAATAGTGACAACTTCCCATTGAAAAAGATCAACAGGAGTGGAAAATTACCTCGTCAGAAGGTTCACCCTCGTACAGGCCCTCCAGGAAAGCGTGGGAGGCGTGTCCAGAGTGCACGAACAACCTGTCGTTGCCGAGAATGTTCCGACCGACTGGAAACAGAAACAACAGGAACGTAAGTTCATGTGATGTGGAAAGGGAATATTGTGTTGAATTTGTTTGTCACACTCTCAACACACACACACACACACACACACACACACACACACACACACACACACACACACACACACACACACACACACACACACACACGACTGAAGTTGGGCCTCACTTTCGGCTTCGGTGAGGTCGCCGTACACGGAGTCGAGCGCCGCCCACAGCCGCTTCTCCTCGACGAACGGCAGCAGCGCGACGCCCTGCCACGCGTACTTCTTCCCGTTCAGGTCGATCTTGAAGTCCGACGGGTAAAAGTCGATGATTGGAGACTCCTACAAGACGACAAAGGGAATAAAACGTCAAGCATGGTGTCTCCGCAGACACGCCGTGTGGACAAGCCAAGATGTCCGAGGAAAACAGCGAAGCCCAGAAACACTTTGTCCGTGTGTGAACTGACACAGAACGGGCCTGTCTTCGATTGCACTTTCACATTTCGAAAGCAGCGCTGCAGAGTTGTACTCACCGGACGGAACATGAGCGGCCTCCAGGGCGGCGGGACGTGGTCCTGACTCGCGGCTGGGAACACACCCATCAGCTGCTCCAACGGTTTGAACTGAAAACCAGAGAAAGACACTCCACCCAAACTGTGCATGGTGCTCCCTTTGTATTTTTCGAGACGAAATGTGCTTTTCTTTGGTCGTATCGCTCCGAACGACAAACTTGACTCACCGGCGCAGTGTCTGTCGGGAACTCGACGTCGACGCCCGTTATCTCGAGGAAGTCGGAAGCAAACGGCGCGTAGTGGTACGGGTAGTACCACTTCCACGACGGGCAACCCTGCCGAGCAACGGAGAGCAGACTGCGTCAGAACTTAGACAAAATGAATGCGAAAGGGCAAGCCCTCAGAAGCAAGACAAAACGTAGAAGTGTGGAGAGACGCGCTTTGAAGGAAGTGCATGTGTCGGCAAGCATTGAGTCCACTGACCTGGTAATAGTAGCGCAGAACCCAGCACAGCCCCAACACGTACTCGTGACCCTGGAACAGCAAACTTCCGAGTGACATCTCAGACAAAAGCAACACTTCGTTTGAAAACTTTTGATCGATGTGGGATTTTGGTCAGAGAAGCAAATTTGGACTCACCACTGTGATCCTGAAGTCCGTGTCATCAGTGGCGGTACCGAACTTGTTCGTGTAGTATCTGTCTTTCCAGCCGTCTTCCCAAAGTCTGCATGAAGTACAAGGTACATCAATCTGCTGTCCGATGTGTCAGTCAACATGTCGAAATTTTGTACGGTCTTCGACACATTTCCAAGCAATTGACCATCTGTGAACCGAACGATTTGATCGCGCGGCAATGAAATTCAAAATGATCTCGGAAAGCAGAATGATCTCGGAAAGCAGAATGGGATATCTCCCAAGAAAAGCACGCAGACTTGTTCAGTCGCGAGAGTTGTGATTTTTTGATCGAGATCGCACTCACTTGACGTCGTCCTCGGGTTCAGGCTCCGAGTCCGAGTCTTCATTTTCTCGCTTCCGCTTCAGCCCCGGCATCAGCGGCGTCACTCCGCCACCGTCACTCAGCGAACCCGGACTCGACGTCGACGTGGACGCGCCTCTGTCTGGAGTCTGAACGTGATGTCGTGTCAGTTCTGTTCATCGCAACTGATCACGCGTTTACCCAATTGTATTCTTCATAAAACCACCGTGGACATCACCTATCCACTAGAAACAGAAAATCTTCCGGCAAATCACTTTCAAAACGTTGACGCACCAGCATGGACTTGAGAGCGTTGGCGGCACTCTTGTTGTCGCGGTTCATGGCGTCGAGGCGCCCTTCATACGCAGAGCGCCGCGGATTCTGCACCGGAGACGGACTGCTGCCGAGCGCCTGAAGAGAGAAATCAAACATGACGCCAAACACACAAGGTTGTGAAGTTTTGACACTGAAATGTTGTTGGGCAGGCGAAAATAAACACCAATTGACATACCCGTGGTGCAAACTGTCCCCCAGGAGTCCATTTCGGAGCGTCCGCCCACTGCAAAACAAGTGGTAGACTTATAGCACGGTTTCCAAAATTAAAAAAAAACAAGCTCGTGTTCGACCAAGCAACTGAAAGACCCAACTGAACTGCAAACCAAACAAACGACTCGTTTCATGTTGCACAGCAAAATCAGTAAGCCTTCAGACTTGAATTCTGTTGCGCGTCGTTTCAAGTATGTACTTCTGATTGTGTACGTGCCGACTGCATCTAACATCGAGAAAGGTGCTTCATGAAGTGCAATGGTGGCTGACTTTTTCTTGGTATCTTCGCAGATATGAAACAAGAAGGCTGGGCCAAGAAAGACCACGGTTCCACCACGCTAACTTGGCCGACAGGAAACTTCAGGTTTTGGAAATTCTTCGGGTGACTTGGCTTGGTGAGTTGGCGGGTAGCTACAGGGGCGGGGCGGGGCGGGGGGTGGGGAGCCAGGTAAGTCCCTCACCTTTTTTCAGCCCAGAATTTGATGCCGATTATTGTCCACCAAAAAACACTTTTTGAGTGACTGGCCGAGGGCAGGGGGATGGGCAGGGAAAGCAACCGAACCGCGGACATGAAAAATGGAACTCGCCTGTCGTGCCCTTTTCCGCTTGTCGTGGTTTATTCGTCTAAATTTCAGCTGAAAGAACAAAGTGGCGCTTCATTGTTTTGCGAACTGTGAACAAATTGGATTTCGTGCTTGTTTCAACCCTTTTAAACCTACATCATTGTCTCTTCTCTTCTTAAAAATCTCATCTTCCACTTCGCCCAGTTCTGTGGAATACATGAAACGATATTCGCAAAAAGAAAATTGCATCCCAAATCACTCAGTCAACAGCAAATCTTGCTGCTTCAAGCAACGAAGAAAAAATGCTACAAATCTCATAAAAGTGTGAATTCAAAATCTTTCATTCCGCAACACAACAGTCCGTTCAATGGTAACAGTTCAAATTGGTTACCTTTCAGAACCAGCTGAACACGGCTCAGGTTCACGAACCCGTTGTCCGTGATGTAGCCCTGCAAAGAAAGCGCCAGGATGAGGAGTACGCCCCTGTGAACACAGCAGTGAAATTGAAACCGACACGTGAAGTGACACTCACTCCGGTTTTGTACACGCACTTCTTGTAGAGTTTCACCAGTCTGTCGATTGCACCTTCCCTGTAATTGACGATGTGTCTCAAAATTTGCTTCCCAAATTCGTCAAAAGATAAATGAACAAAAAAGTCACCTTCGAAATGAAAGAACGAACCGAATTTCAAGCGACGGCAAATGTGGCAAGAAGTCATTTCCAACGAAGAAGCACATGAAGACCCAGTCGTCCAGAGCGCGCTGCAAATAACGACCGAAGAAAATGACAGTCGGCATCGTCAACAAACTTGGTGTGTTCATGATGTCTGCAGTGGCACTGAGCAGTGCACACTCACCTCGAAGTCCTGTTCGAACGGGAGGTTGACCATCTGCAGCTCTTTCTCCAGGTATTCCCGCAGAACTGGCAGCCGGATAAAGATAAAATCGGGCTCGGCGCCGGAAACGGGCGGCGCTTTTTCGTCGTGCTGCAAGGAAATCTCTAGAACTTGAACTTTTTGCCCGCGAAAAGCAAAACAGGGTGAAAGACCTGAAGCGGGAACCATTCATACCTCGCCTTGTTTCTCCCTTGCCATGCCAGTACATTCCTTCATTTCGTGACCTACAAATCAAAAATGAGTCCTGCCAACTGCAGAAGTACACATTGCAATTCTAGTAGTGGGAACAGCTGCAGAGGAAACGTACCCAATTGGCCACAAATGTCGCACGGTTTTGGTTGATTCGGCTTGAATTCTTCCCGGATGATTGTGAAGTTTACTTCATGCGTTGCCAATCCCAACATGATCAAGTCGGCTGAATATGGACAACATAAAGATTTTGTTGTGGGGTGTTGCAGAATACAACTGTCAGAATCATTGTGTAATCAAACTCGATGTGTTGCATATCATACCATCTGCACCGCACAGACAGTGTTTGGTGTTTGGATCGTGGTCTGGCTGAGCTGAAAACACGAAATCCAAAGGTTTTGCAAATAGCAACAGGAAAATATTTTTGCTGATTGGAACTTTGCTGCAAATCAATTCACGAGTGTCCAGAATCTGTACCTACCTCTCTGTTTCCTGATGTAATTCATGATCTTGTGTTCTCCTTCTCCAGGCACATTTGCGTCAGACAAGATCACCTTGATGTTTCTCCAACCGGGGTCACTGTTCATTCTGTCATGCACGTAGTATCTCAAGCAAGCCGCAAGTCGCGCCATGAAGGGAGTACCCTGTGCCGAAACAATAAGGATCTCTGATCATCGCGAACTTTCTCCAATTCACTAAAAAATATATCTTTCGGAGTGAAACAATTGCGCACTGGTGTGATGCAGTTGCTGTCAAAATGTTCCTCGGGTTTTTTGTCTGGAAGAACGTCGCAACCCTTGCTTCTGAGTTCATCTTTTATCCTCGAGAGGGCTTCTCTCTTTTCTCTGTACAACACAACGAAATTAAATTACAAGATGGCTTGTGGTGCACAACACAGAACTTGTAAAATCCACCTTTTCCAACAGGAAGTTGGATAAAAAAAATGCTCACTCGCTTTCCTTCGCTGATCTAAATCTTCTCGATCGCTGCTGGTTCATCTTCGCCCTGGGCGCCTGGCGAGGGGCACATTTTTGAAGTATGGTGTCTCAGTCAATGTTTTTCAAACAATTACTCAGTGTTAACAATGCCAGAGAACAAAACTTACCACTCCGTCAATTGCCATATACAACAGACGTCTGGGTCGAACAACCCTCATCAGTCGGTCTATGTAGAGGAATATTTCTGTCATCATCTCGTCTTCATTCTTCGGCGCAGGCCTTGACAACAGAAGCAAATACAAGTTTCGACTGGGCTCAGCAAAAAGGACGCCTGAACTTGCAATATTTTCACTGGCTTAGGCTGGACATCTTGAAAGTAATGTTGAAATGAAAGGACAACAACGCTCACTTGTTTTCTGGATGTGTACACGGGTGAATGATGCCATTCATATCCAAGTACAGGTTGTCAAATTCAATGTCATTCGGATTCGGTTTTGTGATGTCCACCGGTATCTCGACGCCATTGGCTTCCTTCGGCTGGAAAGCAACGTAGACGAGATCTGTACCAACAAGGTGCCAACAGTCCCTTGTTTCAAGACGCCACTCATTGATCGACGAAAACAGGGGAAGATAGATCTAAGCAGTCCAGCACTTTGCTGAAACTTGGCATGTTCGCGTTTCACCAAGGATCACATCGACATGACCGATGAACCAACATTCGAAACACGACCCGGAATGAATGGAAATGAAACTTGATGGTCCCTGAGCCCACAAACAGATGTAGACTCGTCTATTATCGCTCATACCGACCCTGGCCCATTTCATCACGACTTCTTTCACACCCATATTTTTTACCTTTTCTTCCACACAGTGCACAATTATAGATGCATATTTTTTACTGAGCCAACGGAAAAACGCTGGCACCCCCATGTTGGAAATCTCACAATAAACAAATAAAGGCCGATGCACGCCGGCCAAAAAATATGGAAACCGGATGTGGAGCTGAAAGTCGCGAAGACGAATCTCGTTGGTTGAGAAACTCGAGAAGCCAATCAAAACTCGTCTTGCATGTCACGTTCGGAAAACATGGCCTCTTCACTGGTGTTGGAGTTTCTGTGCTCTTCCCAGAAAATCGAGCGAGACCGCGGCGTCGTAGAGTTGAACAAGTTACTGAATACAGCGGATGATGCAGAAGTGAAGCGGCTGGAGGCTTCCGTCCAGAGTTTGCTTGAGGACGCGACTTTGACGTGGGAATCCAAACACGGCGCCCTCATGGGCACCAAAACTTTGTTGAGTCACGAGAAGTGTTCGGATGAGTTCGTTCTTTTGAGCAAGGATTACGCGCTGAGGCTTCTTGAGCACAACGAGTCAAGAGTCAGGCTGTCTGCAGGTGCGTTGACATGCCAGCATGGTCCTACCCCAACCCTAATCCTCTCTGTGTCCCACTCGCCAGGGAGCCATGCGCCGACGGATTGCGCGCTTTCTGATCTCCGATCGCTCAACACGAAATTTGAAACTATGTTTCCATTGCAGGTGAAGTGATGGGGACGTTGTGCAAGAGAACTGGGCCTGACATTTACGTGTCTACGAAGGATGTCATATTGGAGGGTGTCAGATCGAACCTAGAAAGAAAACCTATCGGCGAGGCCAGTGTGTCGGAGCAGGAGCAGGCCGAGAAACTCGCTGAAAAGTTGGCAGGCACTTCTCCCAAGGTTCACTTGAAGTTGTTGCATATATTTTACTCAGATTTTCCAGAGATCGTGTTGCTGAACTCACATGATGCTGTTCGTTTTCAAGGGGAGTATGGCGAACGTCGAGCAAATTTTCCACGATACTGCTGGCTGGAAGTCACTGGAAACGTGGATGAAGTAGGCTGGCGACTGCAATCTTTCTTGCCTTGCATACAATTTTGTGGTTTCAAATGATTTCACGCGTGAAAACCAAACGTTCAACATTTGTCTGTCACAGGTGTCTCGAAGCAGTGATCAAAGGCTGTGGAACAGCGTTCAATGTTCATATTGATCAAGAACTTTTGGACCTCATCTTTCACTCGTTGAACCACACCAACAGATTTGTGCGAGAAACGGGCTACTACGTTTGTGGCGCTCTCGTCAGTTGCAACACTGGTTCTTCAGGTGAACCGTTTGGTGCAAGTTTGCACAACAGTTCGCATCTTCATTTGGACAGGGCAATTTACTGTCAACACCACAAAATAAAACTTGACTTTCCCGTCTGCAGATGTGGACGAGTCTCAATTTATGGTGACAGACGACAATGCAATCTTTCACTTCGGATCACAGTTTGCTGCGCAGCTTGCTCAAGGATTGGCTGACAATTGGAGCCAGGTGAGCAAGACCGGTTGGAGTGAGGTCCCCGCTCGCGTGGTTGGCGTAGCAGCACTCTTATTCAAGCTGGATAAGTTCTTTTCTGCCGTCATCACCAGGTCAGACTGGCTGCATCTGTGGCAGCGAGAAACTTCCTCTTGGGATTGCCGGTTGACGTGCGGGAGAAGTTCTACTCTGAGTTGCTGCCTCCACTGTGTTTGAATCGGTTGGTCTGACATTTGCACCTACTGACTGAAATGTTTTATTTCTACCCTGTGTCATTTGTCTGTATCGCGTGCTGTAACTTCTTGTCGCGCAGATACTACGTGGCGGATGGAGTGCGTATTTACAACCTGGACACGTGGCGTCTTGTCACTGAAGGTCATGGGGGATCACTTGTTGAAATTTACATCAAAGAAATTGTAAGATATGATGCTAGAGTCAGGAAATTAGCTTTTGATGTCAACCCACCAAATGACACTGACGTGCGAGAGCATTACGTGTGCTGTTTCAGGTCGAATTCTACATAAGTCAGTCTGAAGCGGACAATCACGCTGTGAGGGAAGCTGCTTGTTCCTGTATTGCGGAGCTGGGATCCAAGGTACCGCTTCGACATAGTTGCCAAGTTTGAAGCCAAAGTGTATTTTACCTGCCGTGTCAGAACAACTCGACAGTTTTCAAATTCCAGGTGTCACAAGACAAAGTTCGTCCATTTGTACCGACACTGCTGGATGCGTTGCACGTTTGCTTCAAGGATCAATCTTGGCCAGTCAGAGATGGTGATGTATCCATTTTGCAACGTATCGAATTCTCACAAAACATCAAGAATCTGTTCCCGACGACGACAACTTTCGTGTTTTCTTTTTCGAACAGCTGCCTGTGTCGCTTGTGGCAACTTCATTCGCTGTTTTCCTGACGAATCCAAGTGAGGCCCTCTTCTGCTTTCTTGTTTGCCTTGTGACAAGATGACACACGCAAGCGTACTTCTTTCCAACTGAAATATGTTTTCTTTCACAGAGGGATGTTGGAGGTCCTTTTCCCGTTGTTTTATGAAAACTTACAAGACTACATTCCGTCCGTACGACAAGGTGCTGCGCTTGCTTTGTCCAACGTCTGCATGGCTTACGGTGCGTAGATTTCGCCGTGTTTGGACGGTTCAAAAGGTGTTTTGATTTGGAAGAAGACAACATCCATACGACAGCAGGCCGCAGTGAGCATCAGGATTTTTTCGACTTCCAGGTGACGAAGTTACCAACAGTGTATTGGAAAAGGCCAAGGAGGCTTTTGAAAAGGTAGAAAGTCAGCCAGACACTGGCGAAAAATATGGAGCTCTGGACAAGGGACCAGCAACTTACGGAGTTGTGAAAAGGTTGCGAGACAATGACATGGAGCTGCACACCGACAAACAGGTGCGCTTTGTACCTTTGTACTTGACTTGAGAAATTACAAAACCGTGGTCGTCGCCTCGACACATGGATAGTTTCTTTCACCTTGATTGTTTTGCAGATGTACTCCTGTGGCTCGTTGGCCCCAAAAATGCACAGAGGAAGTCGAGATGGCGGCTGCATGGACCATCAGTTCCGAAGACCTCCCGAACCCTGGGAGATGGCAGACGGGTGAGCGAACTGGGATGTTGGAAAATGGTAACGTTGAAAGTTCGAGTGCAGTGGTTGTCAGCAGGTTGCATTTTTCAGGTGCATTTATTTGCTGGGGGACTTGGCTCAGAACGAGAAGTGTAGAGACCGAGTGTCTCAGCTTCTGCCCGTCCTCGCTAAAGCTGCGCAGCACAAACACTACACGCAGCACGTCCACTTCCTCGAGTCCACGTGCAAACAGGTAGAAATCGCGACAGTTGGCAAAAGGTACACAATTTTACTGCGTCCGAATGCTACGAACAACCGGCACCCACCTTTCAAGTCAAGACTGATCTCCTTTCCAGCTTCCTCACATTGCGAAGGGAATAGGGAAAAGGCATTTCAAGATGTACATTGAACTGTTCTTCGACTCAATATTTTACGGTTTGGTAAGTTCACATTCTCAATTCACACCAGAAAATATTGTTCTCAATTGCTGGTAACTTGACATTGATGTATTTTTGATGTTCCAATTGGTTTCAGACTTGCGACAACACCTTGACGGTGAGCGCTTCTAGTCATTGTTTGAATCAGCTCAGCACCTTCGTGGGACCCGGAATTCTGCGCGGTCGCGTCGAGCAGTACAACCCGAGGTCAGTTACCGTCTTCAGGTTCTCCGTAAAGCTCACGAAAGCGCAAAAGTGCACTGGCGAAGACAAGTGAAACGTCAGTTTGAACCACAATGTCAACTGAGATTTCAGTCGACGTGTGGAAGTGAGTTTTGTTCCCTGAAATACACCTTGTTTTGTGTGCGTGTTTGTCAGATATCTGAACCAGCTGGACGCCAATCAAGTGCACGCGCCGCTGTAGCAACACGTCGACGGCGCACCCCGAGCTCAGCTTAATTCCACAGCTTCACGCAACAGCGACAAGTTATTCCAGCTCGCTCAGTCTGAAACGGTCTCAAATTGGTAACGATTTTCAAGACTGCATTGCATTGAAATTGAATCGGTTTCGTTGTGAGTGACAGGAATGAAAATGGAAACAACAACGAAAAATTTCTCGTGGACAAACCAGAACGCCAGAGAACTTCGTCCCTCTTTTGTGAAAAGACAATGGACAAATAAAACACGTTTTTGAAAACTAAAATTGGTTTATTCTTCTGTGTAGATGTAAAACAGAACAACAAGTTGAACGTTCAGTAAGTTTCTTGGAAGACCACACCGTAGGGCACCGAGTCTGCAGTGAATGAACAGCTGAGAGTGAAGTGTTCGTAGAATTATGTCGAACATGAACTTTCAAGGAAAAGCGCACTGCTGACGGATCGTGGAATGAACCTTGGATGTCAATTGGACATCTCGGAATGCTCTTGAACATACACAACAAGAATCACAATGTTCTGATCTTCAGGCTGGCTTCGTCCAGAAGAAACCGAGCACTTCGAACACGGGCGCGTCCCAAAGTGCTATCACCATTGGGTGATCACCACTCGATCTTGAAAGCCAGGGGGTACGCACTGAGTTCTCAGGAAATGTCACCGTACTGAGTAGCGATCAAAGTGATGGCTACTGCCTCAACAAGCACAACACAGGCTCGTTTTAAAGGACGTCCCCCGTGTGCGAAAAAGGAAGAAAATACGGAAGACAGCTAATTTATCGTTTCCAAGCTGCACTGAATCACACCGAGACGACTGACCTCAACGGTTTACGACTGGCCGCGGTTGTTTGGATCCCACTCACAGTTATCATCGTCGTCCTCGTCGAACGGGTTTTTGTCCTCCGGGTACTGCTCGAGGTCTTCCTCCTCCGCGCGCTCACTGCTCACCATCGTCACCACCGCCTCGCGCGGCTTCTCTTCCTTCTTCCGCAGCCCGAACAGCTTGAAGCCACCCTCGTCAGGTGTACCCGCCACCTTGGCTTTCTCCGCGCCTGCTTTTGGACTAGATTTTTCAGGATCTTTACTGACAGCGTCAGCCGGCGGAGATTCACTTTTGGCACTCAGCTGCTCCGTGACAGTGTTTTGCTTCGCTGGAGGTGGTTTTCTCTCCTGCTTGGGACTTTTGCTTTCCACGGAACTCTGGCTGGACTTCGTAGCTTTGGGTTCATCAGGCACGTTGCCCACACCATCTTTGAACGGCCTGAAGTAGTTAGTGTTTTCAGCATCAGGCCCTGTCACTGGCCTCTTCCGCGGACCGTCCAACTCGCTGTACTCGGGCGGCTGCACGGAATTGGTGTGACCGAGCGAGTCGTAGCCGTGGCTGGCCGGCGGGTACTCCGCAGATTGTGTCTGTACGGGGTAGGATGAGTACCGCGGCTTGTGCGTGCTTGTGGTTTGCACGTAGGAATGCTTCTTCGTTTTGCGAGCCACGCACTTTGAATCTTTGAATGACTTCACACTGTAGAAAGCGGCGAGAATCAACAGGAACAATCCTGAAAGCAAGAAAGAGCTTTTGAACGCAGGCGCATGGCGAACGCAATCGCCGCAGTCGCGATCACCTCTGCCTCGAAAGTGTCATTGCGGCGGGGGGTGATTGTGACTGATGAATTGCCAGTTGCGGTCACCCAGAAACATTACTGGATCACTCTTCCGGGAAGGGGAGGGCACAGGGTGGGGGCAGCCGCCACTGAAAAAGCTACGTGATCACTCCTGATGATTCCCAAGCAGCTGCAAGAGGACTGACGAGGCGCAAGACCCAGCGGTGATCAGGAGTGACGATTGCCAAAAAAATCGCCACTGCCTCACAGTTGCCTCAAACGATTGCTACAGACTCGCTCCAGCGAACTTGTGTTGGACAAGACCAGCTCACTTCAGAAGCTCCAGACAAAACCACAGCACAGTGAGAGCTCCGCGGTGACGTAAAACACAAGATGGTTGGAGACAGTTACAAGACATCGATGTGTTTCGTGGACACACAAAGTGCCACAGAGAGACCGACGGGTTGACTTTCGGGAGGCAGACCTGTTTCTCCCGCTGATGTTTTCCTGCAGTCAACGAACCGCAGGACTGGTTGAATGGGACAGACTCAGAAGGGACGCGAGCTGCTCACCGCAGATGACAGAGTAGACCGTCACAAGCTGGTGGATGAACATGGGCAGTGCGAAAGCGACGTAGACGAGCGCCTTCCTCCAGTTGTCCACCCACACGATGATCCGCCAACACCGACAGCAGCAGCCCTCCCGCCTGCAGAGGAAACCCTTCTGCCACTATACTCGCACCAGAGTCCGGTCAACACGACTTGTAGGAACAAAACGAATATTCGTGCAACAAGCAAGTCATGCAAGAGAACCGAAACACATTTGCATATGTTTGAAGAAACACCTGCCTGAGTGCTGCAGCTTTGTTGAAAATGCACCACTTTCGCAAGTACAAAGTAATTCTCAATACAAATTTCGCGCGAACCAATGCGACAGGCAGCTGCCAGCGTGGGCAGTAGCAGAGCTGGCCAACGATTACAAAAGTGTGTGGATGCCATGCCCTCCATTCAGACCCCGAATGTGGGTACAAAGACCTTCGATGGATGATGGGAGCCCCCTTTCCCTGGGTGGAAGAAACCCCAGATGGCAGAACCCCACAGCTATTTCACCATTACCCTCCCCCCCCCAACAGATGATTTCCTGCTTTTCTGCAACATAGCACGCGTGGCAAAATGTGTCTGCCTTTTGCGGAAGATTCTGGTTCTATTTTGTTCCGAAGCGTTCAATCAAACATGGAGAAAAAACGTGCAACGAACAAGTACCCATACCGCCAACAAGCCTCACTGCAAGTTTTTTGTCACCCTGCACAGGCAACAAACAGAAGGTAGAAAGCAATTGTTTGTCACCACCACCCGAATCGAAAGAAAGACGAAACACTGCTGCGTCCCGAGACACGACTGATAAGTTGTGTTCTTGTCGCTTACACTGAAGTGACGTGCATGCACCCTAAAAACAGAAGGCTTTCTCGCCCAAAGGATATTACCTGCTCAAATCGATTTCGTCGTAGGTGAGGGACATGGACTCGCCTTTACCCTCTTTGAAGCCAACCCTGGCGAATTCACAGACAAGATTCAGAAACGCGACAATTCTGGTTGAAATGACAGCAAACCACGGAAAATCAGACATAAAAACTTTTGGTAAACAAAATGCAGGGGGAGAAAATGGAGTCAGTTCGATCTCTGAATTTTGCAACAACCCAAACAAGCAGGCAAACTTAAATTTATTGTTGTGCGAACAATGAAAGCTGTTTGCACAATCCAAACAGAAAGGACCAAACATGGCACACATGCTCCCTTTCCAGGATGGACATAAACTGAGTTTACCTGCACGTGACGCACTTGTTGAAGAGCCAATTGAGTTCAAAGAACGTCAAGAGAAAACTAATTGCTCTGCAAAGTAACGAAAAGGCCATTCAGAGTGATCAAACATTCGACCCACATGAAACCGAGTCTTCTCGTTGAAGTAATTACATTGCAATGATGCTGAAAACAACACAGCTTTTTCACAGCATTTACTGTGGGCAGATCTGCGTGAACGAACGTGTCTGAACTTACAGAAGATACCAAGGCACGTATGGGTTGTACTTCTTCAATTCCTGAAGAGTCAGAATCGTCAAGGCCCACAAGACTGAAAGGAAAACGCGAGTTTTGAACACAGAGCACAACAGTCAGGAGCGACCACCCATGATCAATACCTTCACATCAGTAGCCACTGAAAAGGGGCGGCGGGTGGCAAGAAGACAATAAAATTCCTGGATCTGATGAAGGGTGGCTGCTACTGAAAAATTGGGGGGGGGGGGCAGGAAGTGGGGTTAAGATTCTCGCTTGCGATTGGTCAGGGGCTATCACCACCAAGTTGGGAGGGCTGTTGGATGAAACATTCCCCGCAGTGACCACCCAGGAATATGCAAGGAATTTACCCCGGCCCCACTCCGAAATCTTTCAGCTGTGGCCCCTCTTCCCTCCCTCCTCTCCGACCGACAACCACCACCACCAGCCATCGAAGTTACCGCTGATATTTTTTCGGTTGTGATCAGGCGTGATCGCTGGGCTTCCTCTTCTTGTTGACATTGCAGAAGAAAGGCTCATTCGAACACTGGGCAACTACACTCACTCACTCATCATTCTCACCTGCCATAAAGTGGCGTTTGACAGAGGTGACGTACTTGCAAGAGTGATGATCCCGAAGAGGCGGGAGATGAGTGTGATGTAACGCAGGAGACACGGTGCGTACTCGCTCTCCGTCACGGTCTCTTCGTCTTCGTCCGGCGGGCTGCCTGCCACCAGAGGTTCGTGACCACCGCCCGGCCCCGGCCCGTCTCCCTCACCCGTGCGCATCCTGCCTCGACGTGAAGGCCCCGCCTCACACAGCTCTCCTTCCTATTGCATCGTGTCCTGAAATTGGACGGTCACGGAGTCCAATTCACTCTGGCTCTTCCATGCATTTCTCTGGCAATACATCATCTCATCTTCAGTTTTCATGCGAGCGCGCAGCTTCACACAAACCTTCAACACAGCACCATTCTCGCAATCTCAGATGAACGAGTTCCAAACACTTCTCAGAGACCAAACAGGAAAGAACATATGATATCTCATTGGAAATTCGCCGTGCACCAAATATCTGGCAGCACTGTCATGTGCTGATCTGTCATGAAACAAGACGACATCCAACAAAAACTGAGGAATGTCTGACAAATGATGTCACCGGTCGGTTAAATTGTACTGAGAACAGCTGAACAGACAAGCTGCACACACACAACACCGTTATTCACAAAAAGCTCAAATGCAGCACAGCGATGCATATTGACAACCAACACAGCACACTAAGTTGCACACAGCAGACTGCATTCAGTACATATTGTCGACACAAACAAGCACGGAATTTATCGATTGATGCACTGCAAACCATCGGTTTCAGCAACACAAGTTACGTACAACGAACTCGCTCAATCCAGGTGACACAAAAACGCACTCAACCAAATCTTCATCTTCTCAACACTTCGGGTTTTCGTTCATTGGTGGTCGCTCTGTGGCCAACAAAGTGCCATGTCCAAGAACTTTAGAGATCAAAGATCAAGGAGCTCACGGCACCATACAGCATGTATTGTGCTCACAACACACATTGTTCCAGCAAACAGGCCCATGACACTGCCCACACAACAAGAACCAGTGTATCACCTAAACCAAAAGTTCTTACTTTGCCTAGGGTACCCAGTGGGGGGGGCAACTGTATAACTTCCCCTTTGGGCAAGTAAGCAACTGTTGGTGTGGGCAAAGCAACAGTTCCTGGACCATAATTATTGGCACTTGCAGAACACAATCGCTGCACTGAGCACACCCTCCCTGAACATCCACTTTTTGCTGACCCGTGCACGGAAACCCGATACCTTGCGTCCGCACGCGTGCTTGTGCACACACACACACACACACACACACACACACACACACACACACACACACACTGGGATCAGTCAAGTCAACAAGGAAAGGTGACAAATCCCAAATCTTTCTGAAGCAGTGCAGACACTCTAGATCTACTTTGGATCACTAAAGTTCCGTTTGCAATCAAGGAAAAGTGTCTGTGTGAGTAAGTGCGAATGCTTCAAAGGGCGACATTCTGTATTTTTGCACAGGCACACACAAAAATTTATTCTTTTTGGCCGGAGACTCACCTGGTCGGGAACTGAATTTGAACTACTTGGCGGAGTCGGAACTGTATCTGGAACGTTAGTTTCGTTCTGCCACATAGAGTCTAGTCTGATTTTAAAACCTCGTTACAGAACGAAACTTTTGGTTTAAAGTCAAAACGCAACATTTTTGTGTACAAATGGCACCGAAGTTGTTGGGCAAGTTGGAGCACATCGAATGTTGCAAATATTTTGCTGCTGAAGGGTGAATATGCCCAAAAAGGAAGAAAGTCCACTGCAGAAACTGTCGAAGGAAGTTGGCCTGTTGAAGAAAAAGGTGCAAAGAATTTTATTTGATCGACTCTTGTTTCAGAAATGACTTGAGTGACAAGCAAGCGCAAATGAGTTTTCATGTGAGGTGCAAAGACTCAACAACATACCTCGTCTTGATGTCAGTGATCTGGGGACTTTTTGATGGTCGTGGTAGCGGGCCATCTCAGTGAAGCAAACGGTTTGAAAACCAGATCTTGCGTTCATGTGTGCGTCTGTCCACACTGACCACCCCTCCCTACCCCATGATGCGTCACCCCCTCCCCCAAGGGCATTACCCCCCCCCCCCCACTACTACCCCTCCCCTTGTCATTACCCATTCACCCTATGCTGTTACTCCCTCTACCTTGGCCATACCCCCCTATCTCCCATACTCCCCCCTCAAATTACTACCCCCTCACCTTGGCTTTTACCCCTCCCCCAAGGCCACCACCCGTCCCACCTGGGTCATTTCCCCACCTGGACCACAACCCCTTGCCAAGGTTATGACCCCCAACCACAGCCATTACCCTCCCCCTCCACCTGAGCTACCTCCCCCCACCTCCTGGGACATATGGCACAGACGACAAGATGGCGCGCGACCATCAGGTCCCCCGCGACCGGGACTTCTTGTTTTGTTTTGAACTCTCGATCAAAGAATTTCAGTGTTTTTATTTTTATTTATTAGATTGATATATTCATGTATGTATTTTCAAACAGGTTGATGGTATCAACAATGAATGTGACAAAGCGCTGAAAGACAAGAAACCACAAAGCAAAGAAGAGCGCCTGAGTGCCCTGGTTCCAAGGTGAGGTGTTTCAGCTGCGTGTCTGTTGGTGACTATCAACGCCCGATTTGTGAAGAGGGCTCCCATGGCTTTGTATAGCGCAACACTATGAATGTTGCAGGCAGCTTCTGACCTCAGACAGAAGCTTAGCGAGAGAGACACACATTTCCATCCCGGAGTGAAAATTTGATCCAAAGATACGAGGTTTGGAACCGAGTTTTCAGTCTTTTTGCGATGACAGCGCTTCTGCATGATGGAGGAGGACAATTTCTTCACATTTTGAGCAGGGGATCTTTCCAATCCCTCTGATTTTTTATTTTTTCCAAAAAGACCAATTTGGACCTGGGATCC
>JAAUXT010010058.1_pt1 | contig 33629 bp, 43 predicted proteins | sample 7278171 | NCBI WGS metagenome assembly JAAUXT01 (sample SAMN14350112, study PRJNA611818) | marine sediment metagenome | isolation source: surface marine sediment (1.8m) | place: French Polynesia: Moorea | collected 2018-08
GGTTGCCATGTTGAATTCTCGGATCAAGACATCGGGGTGTGATTGATAGCGGTGGTGTTGAAGAAAACTAATCCTGGTGAATTGGTTGCCATGTTGAATTCTCGGATCAAATATATTTTTACTTGGAGGTTTCTGACGATTTTGTGTTGAGCCAGAAATTAACGAAATTATGTCCTGCCCAATTCAAAGTGAAGAAGCTGGTTCACATTTGTTCTTCCGATGCCAAGATGATAGCCATAGTTGTTGTGCCCATCTGCCATGCAACAACAACAGGTTAAAATTTTCATCCTTGATGAACTAATAATGCGTCTCAAGTATCCCTTCACGTGGAGCCTGGCCACAAACTGAAGCGAATAGAGTGATCAAATCTTGGTCCGTCTGAAGAGACAGACAGCAGCGTCAAGCAAATGCTTCTGTTCATCAGGGAAAAACAACTGACTGCTAAATTTTGGTCACAATTATTGGATGCTGGTTTGCAAGGCCAAGGAAACAAGTTCGTCAGAAAAACAACTTTTGACGAACAGTTCAATCAGTTTCAAGCACACCCAATCAATAAAGTCGTCTGTAAGAGAAAAAAATGAGTGGGCTCAAATTGCTTCAACAAACATAATTTTTGTTGATAACACCCCAGAGCAATCTGTTAAGTGGATCCTAAAGACCCAGGATAAGAAGACGACCTCAGGCCTGAGACTTTTATGTTGTGCAAATGTTTCGCAGAGACTGATAAGGCAGGTGAACATTCCTTTGGCTTTACAACAAACTCGTGGGTTGGTGAATCTGGGACGAAAATCTGTTGAGTGCCATCAGGCCATGAGTTGCGCAGTTTTGGTTGGAAAAGAGATATGCAAATGAGAGTAATTAGCGCGTCAAATCACAGGGACAAACAGACAAGAGTAAACACACAAATGGTTCCTCACATTCTTCTTGACCTTCTTCAGATTACAGTTGAAAGCACTGTGCAATATAGATATTAAACATTAAAGTTAAATGATCCTGGAGATCCAAGAGTACGCAGTCAGTTGCCATTGCTTCGTCGCGTTGAGAACGAGCCGAGTTGTCTCTCACACAGGAACCAAAGCCAGGTTTGTGTGCAAATTTGCTTTTCGGTCTTGCCTTTACAACATTCCACTTTTGGTCATTTCACCCCATCAGGTCAGGTTGATACGCGCAAATATTGTTTGTTGTTGAAAAAGATCGAAACGCTGACTTTGAAATGCACGTGAAACAGCGTTGAAAATTTTTCGGGAATCTTGTAAGGACAGGTTGTTGGGTTCTTTCACCTGTGAGCAAGGTTTTGTCAAGCTTGTTGCAAAAATTACACGAACCTTCCTTTGGGCAGTGGGTCTGAAACAGGAAAAATAAATTCATAAATGGCCTGCCTCCCGTGAGAGTCGCTGTTGAACTTTGACCATTTGCAATGTTAGAGATAGCGATTGGTCTGCTTTGCGCTTTTCCGCCGGAGTGCGATGAATGAATAGAAGGCCTTTAGAGTGGTGAATGGGGAAAGGTCTGAGCAGGCAAGTTTTCGTGTGATTTTTCAGCCTGACTGAAATCTTTTCAAAAATATTTGCTTTTGCCTTCTAACTATACAATTTGCATCGCAGGCAGTAGTCGGCGTACAATGGCAGACCTGAGCAGGAAATTTCGAGGTATTGTGGAGAACTCGTGGACCCATTTGGTTGCCCTGATTTTTCTGCAACTTGGAAACGTTTACCAGTTCTTCTATGGCATTGGAAAATTCACATACCTTGGAGGGGTGAAGACTCTTCAATGGGCAAGACAGTGGCCTCGGCTTTTACGTGCTTTTGACTTTCTTTTGAAGAGTTTGTACCACGTCGGACTTTACACTTTTGGTTTTGGATATTCGCTGCTGAAACGTTCTCTGTATTTCTGGCTGGACTTCACGAAGGGGTTTCTGATCAAACTTCTGAGTGGAGACATGAAGCAAGTCTGGAATTTCGTGAAACTGAAAACAACAGAGGTTTGCGAGCACATCTTGGGAGCTGTGGACCAAGGACTCTCAAGTTTTGCTGACCTTGTCAGGGACACCGTGCAGGCAGCCGGGCTGTTTGAGAATTTGACGAACCACTTCAACGAAAATACTTTGCTTTCATTCATTGTGGCAACCATGACACGATTGTATGGACTTGTGGTGCTGAGCTCTGTCATTTGGTTGGTTGTGTACGTGGACTTCATCACAGTTCGTTCGATAGTTTTGTGTGGTCTTGTGTTCTTATGTGTATTATCGGTTCATCTGTGTGTTAAGTTGACCAGGAAACGCAAAAGGTCATCGGGCGGTGTTCAAGTAAGCATTGATCAGGACTCTTCATAACGTACTCCCCAGGTCAACATCAAACAATGTTTCGTCACAGACTAGTCGTCGCATTCAAACAGAATCACTGGCTCTTTGAGAGGCAAAATGGTAAAGATCAATAAAAAATTGAAACGCAGGTGTCAAGTCTTTATTGGTTTCAAGATTTATTGAAACACGAAGGAAAGACTCACAACTCAGCTTCAGCCAGATCGTTTAAAACGTGTGGGACTTCGACCCGAGTCCACAAGGCACGTCAGATAAGGGAGATCGTGTACCTTGCAGTTCTGAAATGGCCTTGTGGGCAATATGATGTTGTCAAAGTGTGCATGGGCGTAGCTCTAATGTTGCACCGCAATCATGGTTAGAAAGTTTGAAAAGCATGGCATTCATCTTGTGTTCCAAGGCAGATAGTCAACTTTTTTGCGCACAAACCTTGAAACTCAGTGTTCATACGCTGCCGTGTCACGTTCGAGAGCTCACCTATTGCGGAAAGTGACACAGCCGACACAATCGTCTGCGGACTTTTGGGATCCAATGGCTGAAAAAGTTGACTTATTGAATGACATAATACATTAAAAATTACAGAGCACTGGAGGGGACGTCACAACCAGCATAGAAGACGTCCTGGAAGAGTTGGAGCAAGAGAAGGACAAAGTTGCAGAACTGCGCAAACACATGGACAGAATGTCTGCAGACCTGGTGGAGCTTGATGCACTCAGAGGACAGGTGGGTTGTCACACCTGTCAAGATGTTTGATTCGAGAGGCTGAGTTCTTGGCGGAGGATGCACAAATGTCACTGCAGGTGTTTCTTTTGAGTCTTGCCGCATCTGCAAACAACAAAAAATTAAATAATTAAATAAACTTTGGCAGTGTGTGCTTTATCGCTTTCGCGAAGTTTTTTTTCAGACACACTGGAATCAAAGCATTCCAAAAACATTCTGTCGAATTTTTCACCTCATGTACAGGTGTCTGATCTCGAGAATGGGAGACGAGATCTGGAGGGCAAACTGGACAAACTGAAACAGTTGCAGGTGAGTGTCGCCGTCCAGTTCAGTTTTCTTTTCGCTGGAATCAAGATCGTCAGTTACACAACAATTTGACACCTGATCTACTTCCATGAGATTGAGCTGCGTTTCTGTGTGAGTTTGGAAACTGACGTGATGTTAACTTTGACCTCCGTTGTGCCGTGTCTCCCAAATTGATTGATCAGAGAACCATGGATGTTGTCCTGCTGATTGAAATTATCATAACTGTCTGCATCAAACGTAACATTTGTAGGAGCGATTGAGAAACATTCAGTTTCCTGGCAAAACAGATGCCTGGTGTGAAGAGGTAACTGTGTGAGGGTGTAGTGTCTGTAACATACTGGCCTGTGCAGTTTCACGTCGTTTTGTTCAAATATTGAAGGCTTGCTGCGAGAAAATTTAGATGTTGTTTGTTTTCCACACACGTCGAAAGCGAAGCACGTTCGCCGTGTGTATTGCAATCAATTACATCAGACACCATGCGATTTTGGACTTTTTGGAGGGTTGGTCAAAATGTTTTATTTGCCCCCTTTCTCGGTGTTCCCCCCCCCCTTCATTCCAATTGGGCTTTGAATGCTTCTCCATGTGTTTTCGACACGTTGTGTTTTCCCTTTCTTCATCTGTTTTTTCCAAAGTACCTAATGTGAATGCTTTGAAAAAAGAAAACTTTGCGAACACTCCACACTGTTGTTCATCGATCACCAGAGTTTGTGTCTGATATTTTATCCATCACTGTACATGTTTGATTGTGTTTCCTGTTGGAGTGGGTTTCTTGTGCAAATTTCAACAACGTTGAAGAATTTGTCAACTGTAAAATATCAGTGTTGTGCGGAAATGACGAGAACTCACGTGACGCAGCATTGCAACTGAAACGAGTTTGAGCGACACTTCTTCAGATGTGAACTAATTTTTCTGCAGAATTCAAACGATGATGAAACAACCAACGTGGCGGAACAAAGCACGTTCGCCTTGAGAGAAAGTGCGAGCAGCGAAGACGACCAGGGCTACTTCACCATCGATGATGTGAGTCACAAGTTCCGCAGCGGTTAGAACTCAGAGCTCCTTCGAGGCAGGCGAAATGAACTGATGAAAACGACACCGCGTTCGAATGTCAAAAGTGGATTTTTGTGGCATTGAAGGTTTTCAGGGACACGAGCCATTCAATTCTCTTCTGGGATCGGTCAAAACTTTTTCTACTGAAAAATTGGGGGACTGAAGCGAAAAGTGTCAGCGGATCTTGTTTAAAAATTCCTGTTTTTCTTTTCAGATCAAGTCAGAAAACCGCACTCTCCAGGCGAAAATCAAGGAGCTGGAGGAGAAACTGGCGGACGCAGAAGTGAAGGCTCGGCTCGGCGTGGACTCGGTGACGATCGAAAAAGACTTGCGCATCGAGGCGCTGGAGACGGAACTCGCGAAGATTCAGGCGAACGAAGACACGCTGAACGACACCATCGAGGAGCTGAGGGAGGTGGAGAATGCTCTCCGGAGTCAGGTGCTTCAACACTTTCGTGAAAGCTGCTGCTGAGTGAAAATTCACGCAGTTGTGATGAAGAGTGAGTCGAATTGGTCTTGTGTTGTGTCTCCCCGCAGATATCGAGGAGCGAAGATTCTTCCGCATCCGATTCTGACCGATCAGAGGGGCGAGTGGAGAAGCTGGAGCTGACGAGGCTACACGACTCCAACTCGGCGCTGCTGTCGCAGATCGCAGAGATGACCGAGAAGGAGCGAAGTCTCCGCGAGCAGCTCTCCGACACCGAGGACTCGTTCAAAACGCAACTGTCCGAACTGCAGGAAAAGCTCGCCAAACAAGAAGGTTTGTTCCACTGGAAAACCAAACACAAGCGTTTGCACGTGAACGTGCCATGGAGTGTGTTTCTCTCCCTGTTGTCCGCTGAAAAGTGGAAGTTTAGCCTCTGTAAGCGTGTCTGTGTCTTGCAGCTGTGACCCCGTCCAATGAGAAGAGCGCTCAACTGCTACTGGACGCATCGGGCGACAAGAGCGGCGACGTGTCGCGAGTCACCGAACTGGAGACGCGCGTGCGCGAACTGAGTGACCGCGAGAGCGAGCTGCTGGAACGTGTGTACGCCATGAAGCTCGAGAACCAGGTGCGTGTCTCTCTGCTGGAGGATTGCGAATCAACGCACTCCATCGTTTTCTTGAACATGCCATAAATTATCGTTTTGCTGGCGGAGATCAATGCTTTGTGAAGAAAGTCCACCAGAACGCTGAACAGAATCAGATTCATCATTTTGCAAGGCGAGCTTTGAATTGTTGTTCAGTGGGGCATGTTCCTTGTTGCAGGAGCTGCAGGAACAGATTGGCACCATGGACTCCCCACGATCCACTGAAGGCGAAATTAAGGACAACATCATCGCAGAACTCAAAACGAATATCACAGAGCTTGAAGAAGAAAAATCGAAGCTGAAAGACGATCTGGTCAGAGCCAAGCTTGAGAAAGCTGAAGTTGATGCTGCTGAGCTGAAAGCCTTGCGAGATCAGATCAACGAACCAGAAAAAATCAAAGTCTCACTGGAAGACAAAGTCAAGGAGCTGGAAGAAATGGTGAAAGAATTGGAACAAAGTGAAACCAAGTTGAAAGTGGAAGAAATCAGATTGCGCGAATTTGAGGCGAAAGCCAAGGAGCACGAAGTGTGCGAGGCGAAGTTGAGAGAAGCGGCGAGACAGCTGGACGATTTACAGAGAGAGAAAGCAGACGCAGAAATGGGAAACACATTGACAGCTGAAACTGTTGGGCCTTTGGGTAGTGCCAGGACGGATGAGAGCGACGAAAGACAAGCAGGTGGTGAAACGGAGCTCAAAAGAAAGCTGAAAGAACTGGAAAATGAAGTAGACGAGTTGAGAGAGAATGAGAAACTGGTTGAAGAGTTGAAGAAAAATGAGGACATTTTGAAAAGTGAGATAGACAGATTGAAACGGTTTGAGGAAGTGTATTCTTCAGAAAGAGTAGAATCTGAATTTCTGGATCAAGATCAAGGGAAAATCAGGCTGCAGGCAGAACAGCCATCAACAGAGAGAGCAGTCACGGAGTTAGAAAAGCAGGAGGAGGAGAAAGTGCACGTTTCCGTGGAAAAGGAAACTGTTCTTGCAGCAGTGAATGTGGGAATTGTGGACAAAGCAAAACGGAGATCGAGAACCAGCGACAGTGACACTGATGAAAATGAAGAACTGAAGGACAAAATCAGGGACCTGGAGAAACAGCTGAGGGAAATTCCAAAACTGCGATCTCAGCTGGACAGCTTGAAGGAACAGAATGAAAATCTCATTGGCAGCTTAACGAGAATGAAACTGCATGTCGATGAACTCGAGGCTGAAGAGAGAGATCTTCATGAACAGCTGAGGAAAAAGAGAAACCTGCAAACAAAGCTGCAAGAAATGGAAGCGCAAGTTATTGCTCAAAACGAGCAGCTCATGGCTTACCACAAAGCCGTGGAAGCTGAAAAGAGCAAGTTGAAAGAAGACAAAGAGGAACTGAAGAAACAGGTTGACTTAGTGGAGGATTGGAAGACAGAACTGGAAGCGGAGAGAGATGAACTGAAGGCGAGTTTGGTGATGGCCAAGGAAGAGACCAACGAAACCATAGAGAAGTTCGAAAAATTCAGTGTGGATTACGAGAACATGAGGGATGAAAGGGAAAAAAGCAAAACTGAAACTGAGGACTTGAAGGCACAGCTGAAAAATGTGGACGAACTGGTGACGCTATCTGATGAACTCAGGGCTCAAAATACTTCGCTTCAGAATGAATTTGACCATTTGAAGCAAAACTTGAAGGAGACAGTGACTGAAAAAGAAAATGTGGAGAAGAGTGAGAAAGAGTTGAAGATAACTGCAGAAGAACTGCAAGGAAAATGTCAGAGTCTTGAGGAACAACTGCAAGGGAAAGCAAACACGGAGGCAAAACTCTTTGAAAAGATTGAAGTATTGGTGGAGTCCGAGGGCCGGTTGATGGAAAAGTTGGAAGAACTGGAAGATGTGGAAGAAGCATTGAAAGAGGAAGTGGACAAACTTAAAGAGCAAAATGAGCAGTTGAAGAAGAAGGGCCTCAGCGCTGAAGCAGTTGACCAAGAACTGAAAAACAAAATTGGGGAGCTCGAAGTGCAAGAACGAAACTTGAAGGATTTGGAGGCAAAGAAAGAGGAACTTGAAAACAGACTGGAGGAGAGCAGGAAGACAGAAAATGAAGAGCTGATCAAACTGCGAGAAAAGGTCGACATTCTGTTGGATACTGAGGAAAAGCTGATGGACAGACTTCAAGAGCAGGAGGAGATTGAAGCGAAGCTGAGAGAGAAACTAAACAGTCTGGAAGAAAATGAGAAGGACTTGAGAGTTCAACTGGTGGTGCTGAAAGAAAAGGAGGAAGATGTTCGATCCATATCATCGTCCAAATCCAGCGTGGACACTGAGTTTGAATTGAACAAGAGTCAGGAACAAATAAAGGAATTGGAACAAAATGAAAAAGTTCTGAAGCAGCGACTCAATGAACTTCAAAAAGCGGAAACGGAGTTGATGGGCAAATTGAAGGAGAGTGAGGATGAGAAGACAGTGCTGCAGGTGAAGTACGACGAGATTGGGAGGATGGAGCTGGCGCTGCACAACAAGGTGAAGGAGCTGGAAGGAGAGAACCAACGCCTGCAGGCTGCTCTGAAGGTGAGGAGAGTTCAATTTCTTTGCGAGAATCAGGGTGAATGCTCATGCATGTGCTCAGAACAGAGTGGTAGAAAAGTATCGGTGTTGCCGTGAAGCGTCCAGTCCAAATTTGTAACCTGCTTCAGGAGCAGCGCGAGAGGCCCAAGTCCCCGCGAGACTTCGCTGGCTCCGTTGAGGAGGAAGTGATTCGCCCCGTGTCGGCGGTTCGGATCGCAGCAGCCCCTCCCGGCGCCAGGTCCTCGGAGGAGCGACTGTTGAAGTCCAGCCCCGAGATGGTTCATCTCAGCGACCTGTCTCGAGACGACCTCATTGCGAGGTAATGTTGTATGGTCTTCAATTCTGATTCAATGGCTTTCCACGTTGTTCGCTTCCGCCAGATGTGTTTTGTCACGAGAAGAGTGATGTTCGTGCTGCAAAACTGACCCAAACAATCGCAATTGAACTGAAATGTGACCCAGACATAAATGTGTGTGCAGGACTCGCATTTCCAAAGCCATTGAGTGTTTGCTACTGAAATTCGCAACGCACAACGCGCTACAATTGACTGCACGATGTCCGTGTGATTCAGGTTGCGTGAGTCGGAGGAGACAGAGCGGAACATGCGCGACGCGGCTGAGCAGCTGGAGCGGCTGCGGCGCGCCGTCGAGGGAGCGAGGGACGCCGTCGAGGTGCGAGACGCTCACGCGGCGGGTTTCGGAACGTGACAAAATCGCGTTTTGTTGCTGCCAGTACAGAAACTGAATGGGACAATTTGTTTGATGGAATTCGTCGTCATGTGTCAAACAGAAACGTATTTTGGGACCGTGTATCCTGTCCCCACGGGGCAATAGTTCTTGTAAAAGGGGAGACGAAACTTCTGAGCCGTGCTTTGTAAGGCTCACATTGACACGTGTTTTTGAGATCCCAGGATCTGAGTTGTGTTTATGTCGATTGAGCTGAAAGTGTCAGTGTGTAATCAGCCGAATGCAAAAGCATTTCAAATTTAAAACCCCCTTGGGTTGTGTTTCAGGACTTGGAATTGGATGTTAAAATGGAAGACATCATCAAATCTGAAGCTTTGCTCAGAGAAAAAGTGAAGGACTTGGAGCACAAAGAAAGCTCGCTGCGGTATGTTGAACCTGTCTTTTGCTTTCTTTTCCTTTCGTGAGGTCAGTGCATTTTGAAGTATCAGAGTCTGAAAATGCACTTCCAACCAAAAATGGAGAAAGTGAACAAAAGGCACCCTCAACTGTACACGACTCTATGGAGACATTTTGTCAAAAGTGGGCCATGCTGTTTTTGGGACGCCTGAGTTCCTAAAATTGTTTTTCTTCTCTTTTCAGGGAGAAGCTGGTTGAGGCGGAGGACATGTTGGACCGTGTACGGCGCGACCGCCGCAACGAGGTGGAGGAGTTGGAGCTGGAGCTGGACGAGCTCAAGAAGAACGAGGCCAGGTCGGACACATTCTCTTCACTCGTTCTGCTCTCTGTCGTTTTACCGGACGCGAAACAGACAGCCAAAGTTTCGAATTGCAAATGGTTTTCTCTTTGTTTCTTTTGACGGTGACTTTTGTCGAAAATAGAAAATAGGAATTGGTTGGACTGGTGATATATCGGTGATTTATGCAGTCAGACCGAGCGAATTCCTGCTGTGTTTGTTTTTTCCGGCTTTACGCTTTTGATGTTTGATGACGTGCACACAGAGAAGTTGTGTTTGATCAGATTTGTGCAAATCCTTCTTCGATCCGCAAAGCATTTGTGATCATGTGATCGACAAAGGAACATGCGTCTAGTGGAATTCTTGGAAGAAAATGCTCCTTTGTCCAGACGGTCAAATCTGTATCGGATCGCACGTTGTTCTGAGGGATACGAGCCCGGGAGTTTTTCTTTCCGTGGTCTTCCTTCCCTTTATGACATTTCTCGTTGCACGAACATGATCGTTTGGGTCGTGGGGAGAACTGTGTAGTTTCTACTGAAAAGAAAAGTTTGGACAAATAAAAAAAAAACGAGGTTCCTTTTTGGTTGGAAATCATGTGCAGTCTCCTGTAGTCTGTGTCGATGAGAAACAGTTGAGAGTCGATTGCGGAGAGCGCTCCACATGATTTTTCCAACTATTTGATGACTGTACCTCGTACATGTCACAACACTTGCAGATGAGAGGGAAACAAAAAGGTGGGTTGCTGGTGATCGATATCGTGCGCGCCCTGCTATTGCTCGCCGTGATCAAATGATGAATGATTAATCAAGCTTCATTCAGCTTAGGGAACCTGCAGCAATTTTGTCTATTCTGATGCACAAAATTCCCTGCTGTCGAAAAGCATGCACGAGGAATTCTATCGGGGTTCTGGGAGAAGTTGGCACCGGCAGCTGCAGGTAAAAATCAATGGATCTGATTTACCTATCTCCGCCGGAGTGCGTCTCCTCTCCTCACATGTGAGTAATGTGCGTCTGTGTGCATACGGGACAAAGCGCGCGGTGTTGGGTGTTGAACATAAATGGTCAATACCACGGAGTTGTACGCAGTGGTGAGAGATTGAACACACGTGTGTCAACTTGCACACGTTGTGTTTGGGATCAACCGCCAGGTGATGGAAATTTGCACTTCAGTTTGTGTTGGCTGTTGTGCGGTTTGTTGCTTGTGTGGCTGATTGTGGAACAGTTTGTGATCGTGACTTCCAAGTGGATCATCTTGCAGTTGGGAATCGATGTTTGAAAACCTGTGCCGGATGTTCCTGTCACACGAAAACACTGTTTGGAATTCTTATGAGAACTCAAACTGCCTGGATACTTTTGCGCTCAATGGATATTTTGTGCAGCAGATTTCTGCAAATTTCAAATTGAGCTTCGTTGGAAGAAAACAGGAGGGAAAGTGCACACGTGCTACAAAGTCAGCGATTGAAAGAGGTTTGTCGTCGGACTGAAAGCTCTGAGGTTTGATTTGATGCGCCTGCTGATAAGTTGGAATTCAAGTGAAATTTACGAGGCAGAAAATTTAAGTAACCGATTCCTCCCGATATCTTTTGAGTGGGAATGAATTTTGAATTTTGTTTTCACATGTGGTCGGGCAATGGACTGATCTTCACTTTGGTAGAATGTGTTGGATCAGTGAAGGTTTTGACCTGTTGTTTTGACCTCACAAATTTTGAAGATCTCTCTCTGGCCAGCGATTTCATTGAGGCCCTTCATGAAATGGTTTTTGAAATGTGCAGCTGTAAATGGTGAGTAATTTAAGGGTGATTCTGTTGTTAATCGTTTGTTCTCCAAAGAAAATGATGAAGAAATGGAATTCAATTCTGCAGACATGACTCTGAGACTGAGTGTGATTGATGTTTGATTCCGCTGCACACACTTGCATGCCTGTGTCAAAGTTCTTCTCACATGAATTTCCTCAGGCCAGAATTGAAATTTTACCTCGTGTGTCTCTTGCTCACTTGCCTGTCTTTGTTCACCCAAGAAATGGGAACTATCAAAGAAACTGTCTCTGAGCACCACACAAGAACAGGGAAATTTCCTGCCTCGTACGATTTCAAAACCATGTCAAACGTGTTTGAGCAGCTGTTTTCACTGAGAGAAAACAACACAAGACCAAACCAAAAAAATCTCCCGAAAAATTGCGTCTCAAACTGACATTTGAAAGTTATTGGAATTCGGGGGTGTTGGCAATTTTATGGATGCTTCTGAATGCCGGAAATTCAGATATGGAAATCTGATTTGTGGTGGAAAAGCAACTCATTCATGAGTGAAATGAGCCGTGCTCTCGTGGAATCCATCGAATTCCAAATTTGCGTTTGGTTTGTGCTGTGACCTGGACCTTCAATGTCTGCTACCACACCAGAACTGGTGAAACCACGTTGCTGCAGTTGTTGAACACCTTGGGGTGTGTTGTGCTGTTTTCAGACTGAGGCAGCGGTTGCAGAACAGCGATGACTTGACGGAGGAGCGCGACAGCGGACTCGAGTCGTTCAGCATGCTCGACACGCCCGAGGCCGTCCTCAAGCAGAGGATCGGGGAGCTCGAGAAGATGGAGCAGCACCTCAAACAGCAGGTGCGGACAGGTCCCATGGGCACCGCTCGTCAGATGTTTCGGGGTTTGGTGTCCAAAGCTGAGTGACAGTTCTCACAGCGGCTCAAGAGAAATGTTGTGCCAGTGGTGTGAAAAAAATCACAGAACATGAAGCATATTCAACTTGACTTCAGTGATTTTCTGATTTCGATCCAGATTGATGAGCTGGAGAAGGACCGCGAGGAGCTGCACGAAATCGCGCGACACGACAAGAACCACATCCACGAGCTGAGCGTACAGAACAAAGAGTACGAGCTCTCCGACAAGAACCTCAAGGACCAGGTGAACGTCTCCTGCCTGTCGATTGTGAATGATGTCTGGAAGAAATTTCTTCAAATTGGTGCTGAAAGTGCCTCGAGAATTATGCCGCCCAAGTATTTGAAACACTCGCAAATCCTCTGCAGGTAAATCGTCTGGAAGTGTCAGAAACGCAGCTGCAGCTGCAGGTGGACGATCTGACTGACAAGATCGAGGAGCTGGAGGAGGAGCTGAAGAGGACGAAGCTGACGGAGAAGCAGCTGCGGGCGGCGCTGAGCGGCAGCGACGCGCGGGAGGCGGAGCTCAGCGCGCAGCTCGAGAACGCGCGGGGAGACGCCGAGGTGCCCGCTTCTCGTGTCCTCCTGGGGATCCAACCGGGGCGGGCGCCCATCAACAGCTGCACTTTTACTATGAAATCCGTTTGGGGTGCACGATCATTCTACTCGCATGCGCCACAACATGTGCGACTTCTTTGTTGCGCAGACTTGAGTCAAAACGTGCAACATCATTTATTTTTGTGAAAGATGCAGATCAGATTTTTCGTGCAGCTGTGATTTAGTTGTGTCGTGCTGTGTTTCATTCGAGAAAGCAATGCAGACATTCGCTATTTCTCACTTCAACAGCACACTGAAAACAAGTTGAAGAAGAAGGTGGCCAGCGTGGAAGGAGACAAGGTAATGCTCGCTACTCGGGTGGAGGATCTAACTCTTCATGTCTCCGACCTGGAGGAGGCGGAACTAATTATCAAGCATAAGCTCAAGGTTGGTTTGCTTTTAGATTTCTAACACTTGGTTTCGATCTAACGCTTGTGTTCGGGTCTTTAGTGTTCGGGTCTTTGTTCGTAGATTTCATACGCTTTCCTTCAGCCGTGCATACCGAACGACTCAGTTGTCGTTGTGTCCTAGTGTTGATAGAAACAGACACGAGACAGCATGAGCCTTGTTTTTGAGTTCGTGCTGCAACATCGACGCGCCATTGAAAGGATTTTCTTCTCTTGACTGTGATTTCTGTTGCCCTTTGTGTGAGGTCACAACAATTTTTCAGGCTGCAACGGAATCAGAAAAGGTGCGACAAGAAGAAATCGCTGAGCTGGGAGAATCACACAGTGAAGCGCTGAAAAGAATCCAGGAACTCGAAGATGCCAACGAAGCCTTGTCTCAAAAGGTGCTTTGTGAATAGCACAAAAGAACTTCGTTCTTGCCTTTCTGGAATGCGCTTGTTCCACCATCATCCTGGAAATTATTTGTTCTGCAGGTGCACAAGCTTGAAGAGGACAAAGCCAGTCTCCTGTATGAGCTGTCGGACTTGCAGACAACGCACATTGACGGTTACGACACTGTGGACAAACTGAAGAACTCGCAGAAGCGACTTCTGGAAGACCTGGCGAATCGGGAAGACGCCGGATTCCTCATGCAGAGAAAACTCAAGGCACGTGCCCACGACTGTTTGACGAAAATCTGAAGATCTCACTTTATCACGTGTGTGTAGAAACGAGTTGTTCATTTCGTGCTTTGCCTTCTGCGCAGGAGTACATGCAGAGAGAGAATGAACTGGAGGACGAGGTGGAAAAATACCAGAAGCTGGAGCGGCAGTGGAACGAGAAGAAGGACAAGCTGGAGGTGAAGGTGAACGCTTACTCGGCCAAAGTGCGCGAACTGGAAACCCTCATTGCCTCCAACGAGACCAAGGTACGTGTGAAAATTGTGTGTTGCTTTTGCGTTTTGACCGCGAACGATTTCTTGGGGTCAGAGCAATAAGCGTTCAGAGTCAGTTTCACAAAACCATTTGTTTGCAGCTGTCCTTCGTCAATGACCTGGAGAAAGAGAACAGCATTCTGCATCGCAACTTGGCACATCAACAGAAAACCATCGAACAGTCGGACCAGGAAATGCACAAGCTGCAAGACAGAATCATGGTATGTTGCTCTACCTTGTGTGCTCAGCGCAAAGGCGCCTGCAATGTTTGTGTCTTTTTGCTACGTTGCGTTTCTTTCCGGTCACGTGTGTTCCACGGTGGTGTATTTCCAGCAATACGAATACAGCAGCGCGAACAACGCTTTGGCGACCGTGCCCAAAACGGAACTGGCAGATCTGAGAACGAAGGCGAAGTTGCTGCAAGCGGCCGAGGAGAAGATAGAAAAACTGGAGGAATTGGAAAAGCACTTGAGGCAGTGCATTGAGGATCTCAGAAAAGGAAAGGTGAGCACAACAGAGAAGAACATCGTTGTGAAGGCCTCTGGTCACGTCTTTTGCAGCACCAAACTTGAATCACCAAATTGAATCAGTGCTTGCTGTTGCTTGTCAGAAAGAATAAAATGTTTGTTTGCGCCTCAGGATGCTCACGGCTACGAACTGGAGATCGCGGAGATGAAGGAGAAAGTGAACAAGTACAACCAGGTTTTGCAGGTACGTTTCGCTTGAAATCCTTCGGTTGTGTACAATTTTTCCGAAGTACTGATGGTCAGACAATGGCCGTTCGTGGCTTCTGAAGCAGTGACCAGTGTTTGGGTACAACAGGCCAAACGCAAGAATCGTATTTCTAGCCTTCAACGATTCCAAACAAGTGCAGGCAACCTGCATAAAATTCTGTTTTCTTTGTTCTCAACTCTTTCGACACCAGGATCGAGCAGGTTTACAGTGGGCTCTTACCTCAACTAAAAAGGTTTGCTTTGGGGCTCACTTGACGTTCTTACGTTCTCTCCCACCTGCCCAATTTTCACGTTTTTATTCAGCATGTGAGGGGTTTCGTGTCTGTGTTGGATCCTTTGATTGCAGTGATTTATGTCCTCAGGAAATTGCGATTGATTTGTGACTGTGATTGTGCTTCTTTTCTTGAATCCATAAATACAAATCTGTGCTTGTGATGTGAGAATTCTTTTTTTTTTCTGTTGATTGCAGTAATTTTAGTTCTACTATTTGTGTGCAACTTATGAGTCCAGACATTCTTCGTTTTTCTTGACGCATCTGTGTGTTCGAAAGTACCCGTACTTCACGGGAGATAGTTGTTTGGTCAGCACAACGAAACACGCACACATTTCCATTGTATTTGGATTGTGCTTTCAAATTCAATATACCAGTTTCCGTTTTGTGGTCTTAATTCTTGTTTCATCAAATGTTCTCTTCCTGCAGGCACACGAACTTCTCAAAGAGAACCACGACCACACAAAGAAAGAACTGAAAGCACTGAGGGAACAACTTCAGGTCAGTGTTTTGCGTCGTTCTGGGAAACACACAGTCCGATACGAGAATAACGTTTGAAAGGACAGGTGTTCCTTGTTCTACAGACACAGCGAAACAGATTTTGTCCGAAAAATTCATCTGTTGCAAGAATATTCCTTGTGAAAGGAAGCTTTGCAGTTTGTGGAATGTTCAGTGTTTTGGGGTAATTTTTATCTGGTGAATGTGTTGAGTGATCGAAGGAATCCGGCAGAGAAACGTTCCGCTATTTTCTGCTGTTTGCTTGAACTTGTTTGAACAGTGTTTGAAATGCGCTCAAACCAAGATTGGATCAGGCCCTCCGCGACGTCCCAGCAGCATGGTTTTTGGACGCTTCACGAGTTGGCCAATTGATGATGAACGGTGATCTGTTGAGACCAGATCAGTTTGATTGTGAGTTGTGCTTGTAAGGGCTGAGCTGTCAGTGTTTTTGAGTTGAACGTCAAAGGCGATCAAAAACCGATGTGGAGAGCACAGCTGCAGCGCACTATGAAGCACTACAGGTACATTATCCGCTAATCTTCCGTTCAAACTCCGGACAAAAACAGCTCGGTTCAGATCAAAATCTTTCGAAACAACTGAAAAGTTTCTGGCAACAAAAAATACATAAGATAGTACCTACCGCCGAAATTCACAAAATCATCTCGGGCTGCCAGTGCTCCTGACACATTGAAAATCACTTTCTGGGACCACCTGCCAGGGACATCGAAGGATTTCTCTTGGCTGAGTGGTCTGACTTGTTCATCGAGCAGTAGGGACGCTTCAATATAGTGGAGAGAGTCGCTTCAGGGTACAGAAGAGTAGATGAAGGTGTGGTAGACGAGCAATTTCAGCAGATGTTCATCGCAGAATCAAAACAGAAGATAAGGGCTGCAGCAAAAGCTGCGTTTGTCGAAGGATACAAAATCTGCTTGTGTTTTGCTTTGCGTTACCTTCGCGTTGAAACGTCTCAAGTGAATTAAGTTCAGTGTCAGTCGCTGTTCGTAACTAAGCAGGGAAATAAGACATTCGGAGCAAGTCAACTGACATTCAAGGTTTGTGTTGCTGTTTTGGAGAACACAATGAAAAAAAAATCCATATTTTTTGTGCATGCGAGGTCAAGTGCACTTGGGCTGCGCAACACTTCATTGATTCGTAGATTTTGATCAATGAAAATGAAACCTGTTGAAGCAGCTTTTTCGAACAGTTTTCTTCAATTGCACAGCTGTTTCCACAGTGCCTGCGGGTCGAGAAATTACAAAACATTCCGAGCTGTGTCTGTCCGATTAGTTGGATCGATCCTATCGCTGCTCTGACTGCGCTTCATTGCTGAAAAACTTGTGTTGCTGAAAACAACTCGGGACGTTGTTTTCTTCTGAAGTATTTTGTTGTCATAGAGTCAGGATGATTGTTACGACGTGCGATATTGACTCCACAACGTGTTTTGCAGCACACTGCTGCTGCTGAGCTTTGGCCGCAAAATAGCGAAAGAGGCCTTGTTGCAAGTGACAGGACTTGCCAAGTTGCAAGTGACAGAACTTGTTGCAGCTGTGGTGCAATTGTACGGCGAAGTTGAGTTTCTACGAAATTTGTTCCCGGTGAATACCTGAACAGTGTTGACAAGGGATGGTACGAAGGTGTTGACAATCAAGTGATTGAAGGTGAAAACGCCGCGCGCAGTGGATCTGCTGTGCTGTCTTGACGCAGTGCTCTGTGTGTCTGCAGAAGGACGACGCTGCCCTGGACCCGTCGACTCGACCCGACTCCGCCAACAAGGGAGTCCTCGCCAGACTCACACACAGCTTCACTTTGTCAGAAATCACTCCAGGTACGTTCTTCTCTTGCGACACATCAAGTGAAATGTTTGAGGCGTGAGTTGAAGGTGGATTGACCATTTTGACATTTGTGCTGTTTTCAGATGAACAAGTGACAGGTAGATCTACTGTGCTCAGAACAGTTTGACTGTCTGTCTCACTGAGAGACGCTGTGCAAAACATCTTGATTGATTCACAAAACAGAAATGACTCGTGCTCTTAAATTGTTTTGCCCTTTCCTCTTCCCTCTCCAACATTTTGACTGCCAACAGGATTTTCTGCTTGCTCGTTGCCTCAGCTGAAAGCACCCGCAGATCACATTTGTTCTTTCGATTCACACGTTCGTGTTTCATGCACGATGCTGCAGGTGTGAAATTTACCGGTACACTCAAGAACGCATTGCCCGTTGAAGCACAGAGCCGTTTGGATGATTATTTTCTTGCACAGATGACAAAACTCACAGAACGATCAGTCTGCTTTTATTCAAAATTGAACTTCTTTTTGCATGGTTTCTCTGTCAAGCAAAACTTTATCGCAACTTCATTTGATGTGGATCATTTGTGTTTGGTGCGTTGCAGTCGAATTCTGGGTCGCAACTTTCTTGTTTCTGCGAGATTTGGAAGGAATATTCTTGTTTGATGTTGTCGTTCTTGATTGTAGAGTTGAAGCAGGCGCTGAAACAGCTGGAGAACAACCATCCCGGCGCCTACGATGAGTTCGTCCGCACCCTGCACCCCGCCGCCGGGGCCGTCGCTGTCGTCAAACCCTCCCAGGTGCGCAAACCGTGTCGAATCACGAGCGCTCTGAATCTGATTCTCACCAAGCAGAAATTCAGCAGCTATCTGTTTCTCTCATGACAGTGTGAGCTAGTTCGTCATGCAGAAGAAATTACTCCATTTTCAGGTTGAGGAGGTGCGAATGAAATTCAGTGAAGAAGAGTCTGTGACAGAAGAGGAGATTCAACCGGTACAAGCCAAACCAGAAGAGGAGACCAAGAGACAGGGGGTAAGAGAGCTCGTCCATCTTCTCAACCAGCAAGCTGCTGACGCTCAGACTAACCAAAAACCGAAGAGTCCACCCAAACACAAAACTCCGTCCAAAAGGGAAGATTCTCCTCACACTAACATGAAGACCAAAAGCAAATCGCCAGAGAAGGCTGAGAGGTGCATACTGCATCCAATGCGTGAGTGGTCATCGCCGTCTCCGGACAGACTGAGAGCGCAACGTTCCCCCACAAAACACTTCGTAGATATTGCATCTCCCAGAGAAGGAAGTCCGGTACCGAGAAGCACGAGCGTCGAGGAGAAACCTTTTCTGACGGAAATCTACGAAAATCCCAAGCGAAGACCTTTGGATGACATAATCAGGCAGTTTTCTGTGGAGAATGAGCCGGGAACTGAACCTCGGCCAAGCCGAGCGCAGCGGAGGCCGCAGACGTCTCCCGCCCAGCAGCGCTCGCACAGCTCGCCTCCGCTGAGGAGACCGTCGCGCATGGAGAACGCGGGGACGCGCGGGATCCCGACGCGCGAGGGGAGCCCGCCGCGCTTCGGAGAGAGGCTCGGCCAAGTCGTGTCCGTCGTGGACGACGATATGTTCAGAAATGAAGGGAGTATCCGCATGAAGCGAGGCAAAGGCAAGAAGATCGGGTGGACAGACAGAACAGACGAATCCGGAGATTCACTGGACAACCTGGATGATGAAAAGGGTGGGCGAGGAAGAAGCAGAAAGCGAGGGTCCAGAAACTCGCCAGACAAGAAAGATCGGTCAAGTTCCAGGTCCTCGGGAAGTGACGGGGATGGCAACACACCTGATCCACTTCGAGTCGCCAGATCCAAGTCACCCGTTTTCGAGACTTTCGAAGGACAGCTGCTGGCTTCGACACCGATCGGACCTTTGTCTCCGGATCACTTGAGTCCAGCGAGAGCGTTCTGCAGGGACGACACCAGGAGGAAGTCCTACGACGAGGCCAGTCTTTTGGCTGACAAGGAGCTGAAGAGTGCACCCAATTTCGAGCTCAGGCGCAAGGCTCAGCACAAACCGAGGGGCAAGAAGAAGGAAAAGGCGAGGCCCAAGAGGTATCCTTCTTCTAACGAGTCTGAGCAGGATGCTTCCCTGGAGCTGGGTTCAGAGCTGGACACGCGGTCGGAGGCGTCGAGCATTGACATGGCGCCCGTCGCCGGGGTAAGTGCCGCCTCTGCTGATGCCGGGGCTTCGAAGCAGAAACAGTCAGCATTGGTTGCTTCCTCTGGGAATCTTTCAAAACAATCTGGATCTTGATGCTTGGCTTGAAAATGGGGTGGGTGGGTGGGTGCAAAGCTTCTTTGTGGTATTCCACTTTTGCACACAATTTCTTGTGTGTGGAAGGTACTTTCACGTTTTTCTGCCCAGCTTCTGCTTCGGAGCCACCTCGGCTTGTGGTGAACACTTCGGACAATGCACGGCTTGAGAAAGAAACAAATGCTTTGTTGGCACGTACTGCGTAGTGGTTCACTCAAACTGTTGTGTGATTTTCAAGTGAAACCAAAACAATTTTGGCAATGCACCCGACATCTGCGCGGCAACCATGCTCCAGTGTAGTAGTTGTGGTTTTGTTTGCTGTTTTGTTGTTGCATGCACCTCTTTGTGGTTGTTGTAGCTGGTCACTAACACCAATAAGTCACTGCTTTACACGGAGGGAACTAACACGCCCTCGTCGCTGACCAGCCTGAGCGACGCGGAGCCGCCGCTGCCGGCGTCTCGACCCCCGCCTCTGCCCGAGCGACTCGACAGATCCCTCTCTTTCTCTGAATCCGAATCGAGCTCCGACTCTGAGTCGGGCGCGACCTCCAGCAGCCGCTCCAGTGTCCTCGACACTGTGAAGGCACCCAGCGCCGCCGCAGACCCCGACCGAGACGTGAACGATGCGGACTCCGACAATGAGTCGCAGTGCAGCAGCCTTGTGTTCGAGTATTCACTGACACCCCTCGATCATGAGCAAGACACGCATGAACCAGACGCAAAACTTTCTGTGCCCACTGACAAGAACAATAACTTCAGTGAGAGGAATCAGAAAGACCAAGGTGGCTCTGCTTTCCATCCTGTCTGCGATTCCACTGACCCTTCAACAGTTGAAGAAGACATCATTGAGCCATCCAAAATCAACCAGGACAATTTTAGACTTGACATTGACGCGAAAATAGGACGTTTGGATTCAGAATCCGGTTCAAACCCCTCAGACATGTCCAAAAAGACCCCGACGTTTACTATGGACGTGGCAGATCGGCCTGTCATCTGGATGTGGGACGGGGTGACGGGGGCGGGGGCGCAGCCGGCGCGGGTGTGGCAGGGGTCCAGGGGTGACGCCGGCAGCAAGAGCTCGGAGTCGGGCACCGAGGCGTCTGGGCAGACAGTGGATGAAGGTCATCAGAACGCGATTTACCAGGTCAGTGTCCTGCATGCCTCACTTTGCTCATGTTTGACCAGTGTCTGGTGGTTCGCATATCTTGGTTCACTGTTGCACACTTTTCATGGTTTGCCCTCTGGCAGCACAAACACGCGCGTTCACACTCTCTTACTGGAGTCATTGTGGTCGGAACGGATTCACAGGAGCAGCAGTAGGTGAGCTTTTGGTGAGGATTGTGTGATTCCTTTGGACGGAACGGTTTTCTCCCCAAAGATGTGAGGTCATGGGATGTTTTCAACTTGTTCCCTGATTCAACCACTGGAAGAGTTCACAATGACAAAGTGAAGTGGAACAGGTGATATTGGATTGGTAAGAACTGGGACAGCAACAATGAGACATCACGGAATGTTCACTGAATTTGTTATTTCCCTCTTACGCATGTGCAGAACACTGCATATATCAGATACGTTCTGTTTTCGAAGTCGATAATCGGGCAAAAACATGGAGTAGCAGCTGCTCGTTTCGAAGGTAGTGCCAAATGTTTGACTTGTAGTATCGATCGGTTGTTGCACGTGCGCTCTGTGTTTCATCAGACGCGGCACCAGGTGTACGGGCGGCTCGAGAGCGGAGGCGCCGGGCCGGAGGAGACCGTCTGGTCGGCGATCGAGGCGCCGGGCCGCGCGGGAAGCCCGTTCGGCGAAGACCCGCTCTGGACCAACGTCGAAAACGCGCGAGGTTCGTGCGGTTCGCAGTGCGATGATCAGTGAAGGGGGGAGGCGTGTTCAAGTGACAGAACTCTGACAAGATGCTGTTTTCTTGCAGATGACCTGACGTTGACCATGTTCTTGAGGGATGAAGACGATTCCGTGAAGCAAGGAAGAACTGCATCCGTGCTCAGTGCAAGCAGGTGAGGCACACAGTTTCACTGACTGACGTCTGGTCGTTGTTTCTGAATTGGTAAAAATCACATGGAGGTTCTGCGCACCTGGACTGAAGTAACATTCTGTGGTTTTTGAGGCATTCAGAACAGCAACAAAAGACGCTCGGATGTTGTGGTGTTGACGGCGGCGCCTGTTTCGTTTGCAGCTCTGGTTCCTCGGCTCCCCCGCTGCCCGACTCGGTTCCCCCGGGCGCGGCGGCGCGGCTCGGCGCTTCCCCCGCCGACTCGAGCTTCTACCTGCCGAGCGCGCGCGAGTCGCTTCTGTTGAGCGCCGACGAAGCGTCCGAGATCGACGAGAGCGACCTGGCTGCGCTCAGAGGTATGACTCCAATTGCTTGGTCAGGATACCAACTCAGTCTCATGAATTGCAGCAACACGCCTGTGCTGGTGGAAAGCAGATCAAAACACTCCGTGTGTTCGACATCTTTCAAAATTTCCAGCTTGCACAACGCTTTCTGACTATGTGAGCGGATGGTGGGTTGCAGGAAGGACGCCGCCGCGCGCCGTGTCTGCGGACCGCGACTCGGTCATCTCGGAGAGCGCGCTCAGCTCCGCGCCCAGCAAACGCATCAACTCGTCCGTGGACAGCATCCCCGACAGTGGCGTGGGCACGCTGAACCTGTCCGACAGGGAGATCCTCACGGAGAGGATCCAGCACCTCGAGAAGGAACTCAAGGTGAGTTGTCTTGTCTGTGCTGTTCACTGAGTGCACAAACATGGGCAAGAAATTTTTGTTGATGAGACACTGTCGAGCCATAGATGTTTAGCGAACAATGTTTCAACACTGTTGGGGGCTCTTTGTCTTGCAGAACAAGGAAAAGGAGCTCAGTCTGATGCAAATCAACAGACGTGAGCTGGACTCGAGCGAAGCATCGCAGACTATGGTGGAGTTGCAGGACAAAATTCAGAAACTGCAGGAAAACCTCAAATTGAAAGACACGGAACTTGCTGCTCTGCAGACGGCCAGAGAAAAGGTGCGGACCCTGTGCTGACGGTCTTTCTTGTTTCGTTACCATTCGTCAGATAAAAACACGATGCCGTCCCCCAGAAAGTAACAGTCTCAAACGTTTGCATTTTGCTTGCATTCAGAACACAATCAACTTGAAATTATAGTAGGTAGGATGTCAGAAGGTCGTGTCAAGAAGACACTTGTGTTGTGCTCCTCAATGATCGTGTCTTGTCTTGCTCTGTGCGTTCTCGTGAAACACCGCGTTGTCTCAGCACAACTCAACCTGTGTTTGTCCTTTACACGTGAACTTCACATGTGTGTGTCTGCAATTACAAAGACCACTTCTTGTCACAGAAAGTAAATCTGTAAAGTGATTAGTTCAGAAAGAGGTGATGTACCCACCAAGATCTGTTTGCCTATCTGTTGTCATGGATGTGAGAGCTGAGAAAATTCAAGTCAGAATTTGGTTGCTCATTTTGCCGTACAACAACTATTGACAAATATGTTTTTTTGCACAGGGAAACGTAGACTCGACAGAATTGCAGTCGACCGTCAAATCCCTCACCTTCCAACTGGAGGAGAAGGAAAACGAGATTGCTGCAAAGGTGTGAAAAAGGGACTGAGAAAACATTCTTTCCGGAATGCGCTGTTGATGACACTTCTTCATCAGTAAAGTTTCGTTTCTGCACTTTTCAGAACGATAACATCAATGCACTGACTCGCGAACTCAAGAAGTGGGAAAATGATGTCGCTGCTCTGAAGACGGAGCAGCAGTCGGTGAGAGAAGAACTGCAGCAAGCCAAGGACAGAGAAGACCAGAGCAAAGACCTGGAAGAGAAATACTCCGAGCTCCAAACAGATTTCATTCAACTGCAGAAAGAGGTGTGCTGCAGCTTGTCGTTCTGCAAACCAGTGTAAGAACACGTGATCTGGTGCAGTGTACGACTGAAAATCTTTGTTGTTTTCTTCTCTCAGTACAACTCTCTGGAAGAACAGAAAGACCAGACCTCCGACACAACACCAGACCGAGAAAAATTGGAAGAAGTTGTCCGGAAACTGGAAAGACAGTTGACTGATCTCAAACGAGTTGAAATGGAAAAGCAGCAACTGGAGAGCCAGTTGAAAGCGCTTGAAAAAGTATTGATGGAAACGGTGCGTGGCTTCACTCCGTTGGCTGAAACAAGTTCGATTCTATCTGGGGAAATTTTTATTGTGAACAAAAATGCTTTTCGCAACAGAAACAACGAGAAGATGAATTCAGCAAAGAAAACGCAACACTTCGTCAGAAAGTCGACGGACTTTCACAGGACGGGAAAGCATCGCAAACGACTTCAGCAGACTACAACAAACTGAAGTCCAAAGTGAGTGACACTGTAAAGGTGTTGCAGTGAAACATTGACTTCATTTTGTTGTGAGTGATCAACGCCGACACCGCTTCTGATCAATTGATTCTGTTTTCCAGTACGACGCGATGGAGAAAAGCAGAACTCAGGCAGTCAACGCAGTGACTCCACTTCGGGCCAGAGTCATCCGTTTGTCCAAAACTTGCAAAGACAAGGTAGTTGATTGTCAATGTCGGTTTTGTACTTACGCGTCGGTTGGCTGAAAGATAATGAACTCTGTTTTGGTTCACATAAACTTGAAATCTCGCTGAACTTTGTTTCAGGACAACATAATCGAAAAACTAATCGGCGAAGTTCGTACAACGGACTCGACAGCCACTGCAGAGGCGAGGGAGATGCTGTCGAAGAGCGCAGCCGAGGAGTACAACCGACCTCTGACTCCGCTCAACGTGCCCAGCAGTGACGAGGTGTGTATCAGCATCAACTCAAGAGAGGCAGACCGTGGAACAAGCTTTATCCGTGATATTAAAAATATTCTGTGAGCCAGGTCCACGTGAGATGCCTCGTACCTCGCTCAGTGAGGAGGAAAGGTGTGAAATTGCTGTTCGTTGTTGTCGGTCTGCATGTGCTGTGTGTGTGTGTGTCAGGAGGAGCTGGTGCTGGGCGACCTCCCTCCTCTCGTCTCCGCTTCTGCCGCGCACAGCGGCCGCGGCGGCGACGCTCAACTCGACACGGACGTTTCCGGCTCAGCACTGAAGCCCAAAGCGTCCGCAGACACAACTGAAACTCTCCACCACACAGTCACCAATGGCACACAGGTTACCAATTGGCCCCCATTTGCTCCGTTTCGATTGTGTTTCGTGTGCTGACAACGTGCAGAATCAGCCCCTTATGTTGTTGTCGATTTGTATTCAGGCGGCACCACACATGACCAATGGCACAACGCACACGTCAGTTACAATAGATGACTTGATCATCTCACAAGCCAGTCTTGCCCCGGTTACCTCATATGCTGATGAAGGTGAGTCATAGTCTCGGTCGTTTTGTGTGTGTGTGTGTGTGTGTGTTGGGCGTGGTTGCGTGCGTGCATTTGTGTGTCCGTAAATTTGACTCGACAACGAATTGATCCTGAATGGTCGTTGACGGCGCAGCTCCGTTATTCAAGTGTCAATCTTGGAAGAAAGGTTTATCAAGCGCATTCTCTTTCAGGTGCTCACACACTGCCAAAAGACAAGAAGCGCGCGGCGGCGGACGCGACGCTGGTGACGCGAAGCGCGGCGTCGACGGATCGCTACCGCGCCGTGCGCGACTACACCCCGCAGCGCGGCGACGCCGCCGGCCGCAGAAGACTCGAGCTGCCCCTCAAGGAGGGAGACATCGTCAAAGTTCTCGGTACGTTTTGTACTCCTCGGAGCCCATTCAGAGTTCCGATGAACCGCACTTTGTCGGATTGGATTCTGTCAGATTCTCTGATGGCTGGTCATCGTGGACACGACACCACTCTTGGTCCAATGCTGTCTCTGCAGCTCTCGACTCTCCGAGACCGAAGACTTTTTGAGTGAAAATGTTTGTTCGCTGAATGGGTGCAACAACTCGTATGTCATTTCGCTGACTTCAATCACAGCACCAAAAATACGATGATGTGGGTGGAAGTGTTCATGTTTTCTTTGAACTGAAATGCGCCCTTGTTCCTTCACAGGAGAAATAGTATCGGTCGGATGCAAATTGGTTCGTCAATACATGATAAAACCAGGAATATTTGCTGAATGTAAGATTCCAGTTTGGGATCGAGTTTCTTGTTCAGTGTTTCAAGTTAAAGAGTTGTGTTGACTTCCTTCTTGACTTCGGTCTTGACTGACACTTACTGCACGGACAGACCGAAGTTCCGTGGACGTGAAACTGACTCCTTCGATTGTTCATCTTGCCCAGCATGGCTCATTTAAAGTCACAAGTTACTGTCTTGACCTGCAGTGTGAGAAGCCAAAGTTGTTCAAGAAGTGTGTGGAGAATTGAGGCGTGGAATTAATTGATGCACGCAACTGTTGATTGGTCATCACTTGACTCGTCATCACTTGAACTTGTGCACGATTCTTTTTGAGCGTCAATGAGGTCATTTTGTTAATTAGTCCGTCAGATGATTTGTCATTCTTTACGTCTCTTCTGAAGATAATAAAGACAGGTTGTGTGGTGCGTGAAGATTGATGTCAGATGGAAAAACTTCCAGTTGCCCTGAATCGCCGGGGAAAACATGTGAAATTTGGTAATTTCCGACGGGATCAACGGCTGTCAAATAACGACGTGCTTCCTTTCAAAGACGACTTATTTTGCAGGTTCCACTGATGACAAGGGTTACTTTGAAGCAGAATTGGACGGCAAAGTTGGCTTAGTCCCCGCCAACTTTTTGCAGCCCGTGTACCCAACACGGCCTCACCGACCAAGATCTGTGAGTGTTGTTCTATCTGTCGTAAAAGCGAGAACTGTGGCAGACAATCTGAGGGGAAATCTTGTTGTTTTGTGGTGCGTGAATGATGGGCTGGACGTGACTTGACCCACATTCTGAAACGGGAGCCGTTTAATCGCCTCAAAGCGAGCGCAGATTTGGCACTCCCCCGGGTGTGGGGAGAGAGCCAGCTTCAGATCGAACCACGGCACACGAATGATCAGCGAAATCGTCAGTGAAGTTGATGAATTTGCTTTGAACAGAAGCCCCTCCGTGAAGCTGCGGGTTGTTTTACAGTCGTGCATCTCCATTTGATTGTCTCAAGAGGCTTGTAACTCTTGCAACTTGTTACTCTACAAAGTTAAATACGCCACGCTCGTGCCTTGTTCCGAGGGCTCAAACAGCTGGTTGGACAGAGGAATCAGTTCCTGTTGTGGCGAGAATGGCGTTGTGGCCGGAAGCCTTGTGACGGAAATTTGCAAAGATTGTTCTGCGAATGTGTGCAATTACCGGCTTCGTTAATTAATTATTTATGCCAATTACTCCACCCACCATAAATCCGAAAGCAAATCTGATCAGCTGCTAAAATGCGCAGAGATCTGATTATGAAATGAAATTGGCATTAAAAATGGAAGAGTGTGCCGTAAAGGGGATCAGTTCCACTGATACGAGTAATTGCTGTTTTGCAGGATGCCTTTGGAGATGAAGCACCCGAGCAGATTCTGAGGATGCACGTCGGACTGCAGCGAGCTCATGTCCCCATGCACAAAGGTAAAGACCAATATGTATGCACAAAAAGGTGGCGCATTTGCATTTATTCTGCATGAGAATTCGGTGAAAAGGACACTGATCATCTGATGGTGCATCTGACTGAGTCATTTTGGTGTCGTTTCAGTGCCACATGTATCATCGACGTTGGATGCGGCTGGGGTTGGAGGTGGCTTACGGTCTGGCAGCAGCAGTGCGCGCTCGTCAACGCGCGAAAACGTCAGCATCACGCACCCGATGTTCCTCGGCGCTCCTGTCCTTCCCGTCAACCGGCGCGCCAAACAGAGTCGCAAATCCACGCAGCAACCGCAGCCGCAACCCCGCGGCTTCATCGTGCACCCAGGACATCACGACAAGCTCAACGTGAACGGGCATCCACTGCAGATTGCGACCTCCATGCCCCAACTTCCCACAACCTCCTCAGGTCACGTCGGGCCCACTGCAGTGACTGGTGAGGCCATTCTGCCCGTCAGCAGCAAACTGAGTGGTGTGCCCGCTCCGCCTGTAGGGCTGCAAATCTTACGGGTCGTAGGGCGACACAGTTTGCTGCTGTCATGGAAAGCACCCTTGATGGACGAACTGGCCCGGTGCGCCAACGGAGTCCAAGTGAAGGGCTACCGTTTGCACATAGACGGACGCGACAAGCAGGATCTCCCTAGCCCGCACCTCACCAAAGCTCTGGTGGAACACCTAAACCTGCGCAAGGCTCACGACTTCACGATCCAAACAGTGTCCGTCAGCGGCGTATTGTCGACCCCTGTCGGCACGGCGTACGAGGGCCCGGGCAGGTATCATGGTGAGGACGAAGGGGACTCGGCGGGCGATGGGGACGTTTCCTCCATCATGTCGGCGGGCACGAGCGCAGACCGATCCTCCTTTTCCATGTCGGGGGCAGCAGCAGCGGACAAGAGAGTCTTCATGGCGATTTACAACTACAACCCGCAGCGCCAGTCGCCGCAGCCTGACGCGTCGGGAGAACTGGCGCTGACGGCGGGCGACATCATCACGACGTTCGGACCTGCGCGGCCCGACGGCTTCTACCACGCCAGGGTGAGCCTCTCTCGTGCGCACAGATTCCAAACGTGTTCCTGGAAACGCACATCAAAATGATATGCAAATTGAAATGCAAAGGGAACGTGGGAGGTCCAAGCAGTGATGAGAACAAGCACGAAGCCCAGAAAGATGTACTGCTGGTCGCGTTCAATGGAAAATCATGCTTTGAGTCTGTTTCTTTGTTGTAATTTCTGGCGCCTTTGCTTGCAGGTTCGGGGGAGAAAGGGGTTGGTTCCGGCGAACTTCATCGAGGAGATCGCGCTGTTCCGCACGGGGAGCCACCGCAGCCTTGTGAGCGGCGCCGCTGGAGCGTCGCTCTCCCACCCCGCGCACAGCAGGGCCGCCGCCGCCTCCGCAAAGCACTCCAAACTCAGGTCTTGAGGCCAACCCCAACCCGAGCAGTCCGAACAAACAACACTTTCAAAAACTGTTAATTTTATGGTGCTGTGCTGAAAGGTGCCTTCAACGAAATGTTGCGAGTGGATGTTCCCTCGCGTGAAACACTGCGGTGTCCAGTTGTCTTTCAAAAGTTGGTTATTGAGGCGAACAGAATCCAAACCAATGTTGCAAGGTGTTCTTTCCAACACCTGAACAACGCCGCTCTGGAGTCGATGATGATTTCTCGCATCGACTGCGTTGTGGTCAAGAGTCGACACCCGACAAGTACAGATACAGATGTCCGGTGCACACATGCAGGCGCCGCATCCTCGCTGAAAGCAAGTTCATTCCGAGAAGTCTTTCACAATTTTATGGCGTCTCTTGGGTGAAAATTTTTACGAGAACGAAGACGGCAGCATTGCTCCCGAGCCCGTGTGGGCGGCAGGGCATGCGAAGCCGTTCGTGTTTCACCCTGCCTCGTACCTCCCGTCTTGTAAGATTCTCTTCCCTTCTTTTGTATCTTTTGTATTGCAGCGATTTTACGGTTTGGTCCCTCCCCCCTCCTGTGTAAAAAAGACTATGAAAGGTTTTGCCATTGAGAATCGTCTATCTAGTCATCTGTAACCTCCTGGAAATATGGGCAGAAATTTGTGTGTTGAATTTGAAGTGCAAGTCGTAATCAATCACATAAAGCTACGATTTTTATCAATCAAAATAATCTGGCAGAGCAGATTGAAATTTTGTATATTTTTCTGTTGTTAGCAACGCAGTTTTTCACCCCCCAGCAAAACACCAGCCTTGGACGTGGTGTTGTATCTTTCTGCCTTGTTTCACACTGTACTCTCTTCCCCTTTGTGCTCTTTTCCGTTTTTGTTGAAAGTTTGCAGGGAAAATATGGAGACGCATATTGGTGAACACTAACATGTGACAGCAGGTCACGGACTGACACTGCAAACTGACGCACGCTTGCTTCGCCCAGAGCGTCACACATTCTGGAAATGGTACAAAGTGCCGCGGCAGCCCAGATAATTAGCTTGGTGCCCAACGTACCGAAAATGACTTGTGCAGCATTTACCGAGATGACATGGCGTGTGATCACAAGTGATCAGCGAACAGCGAACAAGCCAATTACCTTCACTACCTAATGTACCCTCTTGGAGAGCGAGAAAAGAACGCGTTTCTTTTCGCTGATGTGAGAGTTTCGAACTTTCGGTGCAAACGCTTTGAAGTTGCGGTGAAAAGTGGGTAACTTTCGATGTTTCTGAGGTAGTTTGTTGACTGTGATGAACGCCTGTTGACTTCTTGTTTCACCAGGGAAGTAACAGGCGGTGGAAAATGCAATCATTTGATTCAATGGAAATTCCCTGTTGTTCAAGAAAATTGTTCAGATGGTTGTAAAGGCAACTGATGATTTGAGTATTAATTATATTTTTATAGGAATTCTTAACATTTTATACTCGTTAACAAAAATAAAATTCCTAGCCATGGTTTCAACGAACTGGAATGTTTTGCTTTTTGTCCGAATCGTGCAAACACAAAGCTGCTTCAGTCACTGCACCAGTAAGGCTGCCTGTCATGCAGGATTCTCGCTGACGGTACAGGATAGTTTTGCTTCATCCGCAACAAAGTGAATCGAACAATTTTTGTTGCTTGGCTGTTGCGAATGTCGAAAAAGGTGAAGTTGAATGTGCGCGGTTCTGTGCACGCAGTTCAGTTTCTGGGACCCAAGAGACTGTGCTTGTATGTACACGAGAGATTCTTCTTTCCCTTTTGCAGTGAAGTCTATGTTGACCTGCAGACATCAAAAGTCCGCCATGGAAAGCCGAATCATTTGGTTCTCTTCATCCGCGTGCATTGGACAACAGAACTGTTCTTTGTCATGAGCACCTCTGGTGAGGCATTTTGGGCAGACTCTGCAGCCCCATGCTGTCAGGCAGCAAGAGATCCAGGAACCAGCCCCAGGGAAGCAAAAATGCAACAGATCTGTGAATGCACACCTCTCGCACATGCGCAGAGAAGATATGCACACACAGCAGCAAAAGAATTGCGAAATCCCCCTGCACAAATTCTTGCCTTGCTCAGGCATCTTCGCTCCCAGACCTCCCCCTCCAAAAAAAACCCCACTCAGTCAGCAGTGAGAACCAAGCCATGTTTGTCAGATGTGTCGGATTACGAGAATCGGATAAAGTGCACCTTGTCTCAAGCAAAACTGACCTGTCATTCTGTTTTGATAATTGAAGTACTGTACGTGCACCAGATGCGGCAAATGGAGATTGCTCGTGTGACGACGGAAAATGACAGGTGCTTATTTGATTTGGGCGATTGCTCCCGCAACACGCCACTGGCGGAGTGGAATTTGTGTTCACGTTTGATCAGATAAAATCACGTTCTTCCTGCTACACAAGGGTTTCTCCACAAAGCTCAGTGGAGGAACACCTCGCAACTTCACATGGAGGACAGGGTTCTCATGCTCCACAAAAATGGTTCCTATGAAATCACACAACGACTTTTCGAGATCTTTGGTCAAAAAAAGGAGTTGTGTGATTTAATAGGAACGCCTTTTGTAAGGTGAGAACACTTTTCAACAAAGATTCAACAGGTTTTGGGACAGCCAAGTTGTTGAAAAACACGAGTGACCTATTTTGGTGTGGTACCTTTCAAATCAGAACAAACCGATGATCTCACACGTGTTTTAAAACAAGACTGAGGTGGGAAGTTCTCACCGGACAATTGAGCCTGTTTTTCTGCTTTTGCTTCAGCCGTGCTCTGGTGTGCGTTGGGCCATGGAAATTTTTTCATTCAAGTTCAAAACGTTGTGTTCTCAAACTCAGAGCTCTTGCATGCGTGGGTTTCTGTCAAGAACAAACCTTTCCAAAACAAAACAACATCGATAATTAGTGAGCACAAGACAATGCAGTCATTGAGTCTTTTCTCGTGTACGAGGCATGCATGTCCTCTATGCCTGCTTGTTATTTCCAATTTTCTGTGATCAACAGAGGCTTCTCCTGCAGTTGAAACTGCACGCCAAAAGCAGAAAGAAAGCTACAAAATTCTATCAAGCTGTAGGGAGTGACTTGGCATCTCCCTCGAAAATGCTTTTGTTTGGTCCCATGATCCTCAGAGGTGCAAAACTCTTTCTTCTGGGCAAACTCTCCCCAAGTTGTTTCCTTCGTCTCCAACCACTGCCCAAACGCCGAGCACAGTGCCTGTGGGACTGCAGAGGCCGCGACTCCTCGAGCGTGCAGGAAATGCTCAGCTCACACAGATCTGAATCTTGGCAGTGCGCAACGGTTGCATTTTGTTCACAAAACTGAGCGAAAGTGAAGGATTGACAACACAAAAAATAACAATGTGGCCTGTCAGAAAAGCCCCTTGTTGTAGTGAACAAGTTATGCCTCGTTCATGAGAGACTTCCATTGCTCAGTGCAGTAAAAATGCGATGAACTTTATCTGTTCATGAAGCACACACAAAGCACTGCTACATTCGCTGGGCCTTTTCAAACAGCTGATTCATTTCGTTGAAGCAAATAGCTTCGGAAAAGGAAAATGAACTCCAAGGAAGTGGCAGTCATTCCAAACCTTTCAGGAGAATTACGTGACAACGTTAACAAGAGCTACATTTCCCATTTGTGTCCTGCTGACGTCAGGTTCTGGATTTTCTGCTTGTTTGATGTTCGGGTTTTCAGAGGGAAACCTGAACTGAGGCGACATGCACTTTGCACAACACGTCACTGTTGTTGTTGTTCTGAATGTAAGCAAATTGTTTGCTTTTTTGAGAAAAAAGGCGACAAAACAGCTGATTTGGTTGATCCTGGAGAGCATTCCTTTGTGTGATATTCGATCGTTTGCCCACAGTCTCGGTTGGTTTTCGTGTAACTCGATTGGACGCAGTCGCAAGACTCGAAGAGAAAGAAAGACAGAGTGACAGAGAGAGAGAGAGACAGAGACAGAGGGACAGAGACAGAGGGGAGCGAGAGAGTATCCTAACAATAATATTGGATTGTTTCTTGACAGCACAAGTGCACCTGAAAACGTTTGTCCCAATGTTGTGCTTCATTGGTTCACGCTCATAGATTTGTTGCCTCTGTGTTGTTGTTTTGTTCAACACTGATGTTCTTTGAATTATTGGGGTTATTTCCTGCGAGTAATGGAAATCATTTGGGCCTTGTGGGTTTGCACATAAAGATGGCACTGTGGGAATCGAGGTTAATTGCAAGAGTCACAAGGCTCCAAAGACGTCACACGTGCATTTCGTGACAAATATGGGACTTTGGTTGTAGCAATTAACCACTGCAGTCGGTGCCAACTTCAGAATATGTTCGCCTGAAGACTGTAGTGACCAACAAGGAAGTTGATGACCCTGCAGGATATGTCTCTCCTCCATGGTCCATCAGCAAAAGTTTTCAAGGCACAGTAAACCGCGTGTCAATGATTGAGGTTGAAGCTTTGCTTTTAGTTTGTTCCAAAGTGGCCCTCCGTTTGACAGGAATCTGACCAGTCATATCCGCGAGGCCGCACTTCACGTCCTGAAGCATGGACACGGGTCGTGTTTTCTCGGAATGCCAGTTAACACGCCGAAACTTGAACAATGATCTTCTTTGGAACATCTGAGTCTGTCTCTGTCTCTGTCTCTGCATGTCTCTGTCTCTGTCTCCGTCTCTCTCTCTCTCTCTCTCTCTCTCTCTCTCTCTCTCTCTCTCTCTGAACAGCCACATGAGTGCCACGTGGTCTAGACTGAATGAAATCTTCGGCTTTGTTGCGCAGTGGTCCTCTTATTTACCGTTAACTCGGGCGCACACACGGAAGAGACAAGGTTAAGCCAGTTTCTGACCTCAACATAGTCATGCAGGAAAGCTTGAATGTCCAAATGATAAATATAAAAACGGTGTTTGGACAATGATCCAGTTTGTGAGTATGCACAGGTTGAACACCTGAATCAAATTTATGGCTACATACGAGGCGGCTTCAGATAAATGTGACAAAGTTGCGATTCTTAATGAACGGAATGATGAACTTGCGGGTAATTTGGGTCACCAGTAGGGGTGACCTTGGCCCACATCGACA
>JAAUXT010096196.1_pt1 | contig 33627 bp, 54 predicted proteins | sample 7278171 | NCBI WGS metagenome assembly JAAUXT01 (sample SAMN14350112, study PRJNA611818) | marine sediment metagenome | isolation source: surface marine sediment (1.8m) | place: French Polynesia: Moorea | collected 2018-08
CACCACCGCCTTGTCAACACCTCTGGTGCAGACATTATGAGTGAAATCAATAAAAGAACGATCTTTCTGTCATTAAACATAAGACATCTCTGTTTTCTCAATGCGCAACGCCGAACTCAATGGGGAAAATGCACTATTTTGGAAGAAGAAGGCAAAATTCAATTTTGGAGAGCAGCTGACATTTATTCGGAAATCCCAAACCAGTCGCAACGTCGTGCGTCGTGCAAAAAAATGGGGTCCAGACCCAAATGCGATCGCGCCTCATGCACTTAAACACAGACCTAAACACGTGGTGTGAACAAGTGTGCGTAGCGCGCAAAAGAAATGCACAGGAAAATTCGAAAACCCAAAAAAAAAGTCGCGCGCGTACTTAAACACAGAGCCGTGTTCATGCGTTGACGCACGCAGTGTGGATTGGGGGTGACAAAAGGCCACGGAATTTTTGGTTCTTGGTGGGCAGATTTTACCTGGGACAAAAGGCAGGGTAGGTTTTTCCTGATATGTTCCTTGCACCATCAGTACATCGGAGAAATTGACTCCAACTCCACGAACTCCAATTCGTATCTGAAACGCACACAACGTCACTTTTCGAGCGAAAGCAAACAGAACAAAACAATTGAAGAAACCTGCAGTGAAACAATGAAGTTTGGTCCAGTGTTACCTCTCCTTTGTTGAGAGCCTTGCGCGGGAGTTGTTGGACGGTGAGCGGTTTGCCCAGCTCTGTGCAGACAGCCGCTCTGAACGACCCTTCGCTGGCTGCTGTTGAGCTTGTGCACAACCCTGCGCTCCCCGTGAGGGCATTGTCTCGCCTGCAAAAGGGTACGAAACGTGTTTTCTCGATGTTTTCTATCGTATGAGTGTGTGCCAAGAAAATACAGACCAATCTGGAAAAAGAACGAGTTCGTCAAATGTAGTGAAATCACAAACGATCAGTTTGGTATCTCAGAAGAGACTGTCTTCTGGGGTGGGAATCTCCCTATTTGTTGAGTACAATCATGCTATCTAGTGAGTGGTGGTTCTAACATTTGGGTCAGGTGTGTCACACCACATTCCTCCCCCACCAGGGGGGTGCTGGCCTTGGCAGACATTTCTAACATTTCATCATAATTTCACCTGAATCATCTAAAAACAGCAAATTGCCTGTTGCCTGTTGAGGCTGATTTTCTTGAAATCTGGCTGAATTGGTTGATCCCCTCCCCCCTAGGGAAGAGCCTGGAGGAGGTCACATGACTGGAAAAACCCTATCACAGCTGCCAATGCTCAAAGTGTGATAGAAATTGAGGCTTTTAGTTGCATCAGGCAATCCATCGCATGCTTTTTGATCACTGAGAGAACAAGGACAGGGTTAGAGGCAGACCACCCCTGGTCCTGCAGGCCTGTGCGAGGCATTACAACCTGGGCCCAGTGCCCAATCAGTGTCTGAACACTCATTTTGCAGATAGCTGTGGATGTCAAGGCTGCGGCGAACCAACAGGTAAGTCCTTTGGTGGTTATCCACAGTTCATGTCACTCCACAAAAGATAACGAAACACGAGTAGTGTATTGACAACTCACAGCGCTTTTCACAATCATGACAACCCACGAACCTGATAGCCTGTCGCAGCAACAACTCAGGGGGACAACGAAGTGACATGGTCCTGACCAGTAACCTCAGACCAGCAGAAGACATGGTACAGGACGAATTCCAGGTTCCTCCTTGTCCTCAAAAGTGGCGAAAGTAGAGCAATATCAAGAGCCCGTTTTGTATCGAAATTTCTGTCATAGCATACCATCTGTTCCGAAGCTGTCGTGTTCAAATATTCTCCCTGTTAATTGGAACTTTGTTACAATTATTTTTCAGAAACATAAACTAAACAATTTCACTAAAAAAAAACATTTTGGTGCCACTCATTTGTGAGTAAATCGGTTCAACATTTCGAAATGTGTTCAAAGTTTCGATACCAAAACGTCCGTCCTAAAAAAAAAGTCATGCTATCACACATTTTGAACCACGCGTGATTCCCGGAAAGATGTTCTTGGAAGAATTGAGGCAACTGATTTCTTGTACAGTTTCTGAGTGCTTGAGTAAAGACGGCATTAATGCAGAGGACATCGTGACTGTTAAGAGAAACAGAGATTTGTTGCGAGGCGGCGATTTTGCCGTGAGCGTCCCGAAAAAGTGGAAAGAGTGGTCCGCCCAGACGACACTGCAGGTTGCAAAGGTGACAATTCCGATCCACTCGAAGACTGGTTGTCAGTGTGAACATTTCCAGCAACATGTCATTTATTCATTTGATGTGGGTCAGAGGAGTGTGGGAGGGGGAGCAGGAGCGGACCCAAGGGGTCCTCGAGCCACTCCAGTTTCCAGCTTCAACTTCCTGTGTACGATTTTTGTCTTGCAGGCCTTGCTGGAACTGGAAGGAAACAAATTTATCAAAGTTCACAGCAATGGAGATTTATTGGTCATACATATCAACAGAACACTGTTCTTCAAGCATTGTGTGACGGCAGTCCTGAACGAGGGTGAAAACTACGGCAGAAGTCAAGCCAGGCAGACCAAATGCTGTGTGTACTCAACTTTTGATACAAGTGAAACTTTCACTGTGGATCAACTTCGTACGGCTTTGCTCAACGAGCATATCTTCAATCTGCTGCTGGCAAATGGGTAAGAAGTCTTAAATACGAGTATGGAGTGTCTACTGTCCGTGGTGTGATGGGGTGTCTGGGGAAGGACACACCCTTTATTGAAGGTTTCTTTGGTTTTGCCAACAGCTGATGCTGTCCTTGAATTTCCAGGTATGACACCCGGGCGGTTTTGAGACACCACGGAGAAACCGCAGGCTTGTCCTCTCTGCAGGAAACTTTCCGCCTGCTGAACATCTCTGCAGAAACAGAAACCCTTGCAAAGCACCAGGCCAGAGCCAATGAGCACTTCTGCACTCTTGCAAACTGCCCTTGGAGACACAATGAGGAAAAAGAGAATGTTGTTCAGCAAAAGACAGACGAGCGGAGTCGTGTTGCAGACAAAGCTGAAGTTGTGCTGGACTTGAGGCGATTCGCGAAGGACCGTGGCTTGAAGTTTGACAAGCAGGGCTACAGAGACGAAGTGGGATTGATGACTGTCACACAAGACGACACAGCGTTTCAAAAAGCAGTGGATGTGGCAGAAATTTTGAATACAATGCTGGGCAGCGTACACTCCGTAAGATCACAATACATCGCTATCACCCCCGGCTTCCCCCTCATACATGCCACGAAAATCGCTGTTATCTTCATCGCAAGTAGATGCATGACACCGAGACAAACATGAAATTTTGTTTACCCGATGCAGCTTCAAGCGTGTTGTTTTCAGCAAGCCTCCAGGTTTGTTCACGTCGACGAGGCAAAGCGAGAAGTCGAGTCTCAACGGATCGATCTCGTGAGTCGTATCGTGGCGAGCGGCCCAGCTTCCCATGTAAGTTCCACAAACCAAGAGACGAGGTAGTGGAGGCTATTGTCACGTGGTGTAGTGCTCTCAGTGATTCGTTTCTTGAATTCCGGCTTTTCTGTTCAGGCACACGTGTCTCACAGAGGCGTCCACCACAAAAAGGGAGATCGGATCATTTCTGCTCAGGAACACTTCAGGTCTGCCACTCTTATCAAGTTCTTGCTTGTTCCAAAGAGAAACCATTGGGTGAAAAAAACAATACAATGCTGTGGAACTGTCACATCAGTTGTCGTGTTTTCTTTGTTTTCGTGTTCAAGCCTCCGCGCAGCTGATATGGAGAGCGCGTTTGCGTCGAAGTACGGTGACACACAGGACGGGCAGGAGATCGCGCACCGCGCCACTCAGGCTGCAGTCAAGTTCGATCTGCTGAGAAAAACCGCTTCTGTTGCAGTGAGAAAGAAACTTGCGTTGTTCTGGCTGGCCTCGATTTCATTTCGTTTGGTCGTCGTGAAATGGATTGGAGCGTGTTTCTTGCAGGTGAAGTTGAGCGCGGGAGAGCAGCAGGAGGGTTCGCAGTCTCGGCTCGACGAGGGAGGCGTATCCGTCATGTACAACGCTGCACGCATCTCCGCTATCCTGGAGAAATTTCAAGAAAAAGTGAAGCAAGGTGATGATGAAGAGTGGTATTACCCGTGTTCATCTGGATACACGCTCTCTCAATTGGAACCAATGAGTCAATGGAACCTCTTGTGGACTTTTGCAGGGATTTATCCTGCTTTGCCAGATGTATCTGAAATCGACTTCACAACACTGAGAGAAGAGGTATCACCACTATGTTATGGTTCTGCCATACTTGCTGTTCAGGCTGTTGTGAGAGTGGAGAAGAAACGTTTCTTGTGATGATGGACTTTGAAGCATCTTCTGTCGCAGGAGGAATGGAATCTGGTTTACAATTACCTCGCCACATTCCCCGATGTCGTCAGACAGACGGTTGTTGATCTCGACACCGATGTAGCCCGACCTCAGGTCCATTCCCACAGAGTGAGTTTCTTTTGTCAAGACGGATGCAAACTTGAGCACAGTGCTCAGCGCCTGTGCATGATTCCTCCAATGAAAACCCTATTGTTTCAATTTTTGTGTGCTTTTCCTCAGTCACTGTCATTCCATGAGACCGATGAAATGACCTTGGGATTGTTGCCAATTTACTTCGCATATTTTGTTTTCAGATCTGTCACTTCCTGGTGGAATTAGCGGCAGAATTCAGTGTGTATTACAGCAACAGACACGTACTCACGGTCAGTGTGTGTCTTTGTTTCTTCATTTTTTCTTGTCTGCACAAAAGTTGCAGTCCAAACCGAAGCGTGGTGTTTTTCAGTGAAGAACGAAAAACAGTTTTTGTTTCTTCATCAAATCACAAAGCGCAAATTTATTTCTCAGAAAAGACAAAGACGAGCGCACGAAATCGTTGGGTGTTTCTCAATGCAGGAGCCGATGCAGCACCTGCTGCCTGCGATGTTCGCGCGACTGACGCTGCTCACGGCTGTGCAGCGCGTCTTCCGGAACGCGCTACGTCTTCTCAACCTGGAGCCACTCAACAGAATGTGAGGATCCGGGGAGACAGGGAAAAGCAGAACCATTCCTTTTGGGTGACATTTTGTGTGCCACGCTGCAGATTGCCGCAAACATTTCTCAGGTTTGCCTCTTTCGTTCATTTCTTGCTCATTTCTTGTTCTTTGTTCAATTATTGTTTTGTTGATTGTGTCGCATCCTGATTCGTGCAAATCATTTTCGTTGATCGCTTTGAAACGATGAAATCGGTGGCGCAGGCTACTGACTCTGCTGCTCAACAAGCACATTTCAATAAATCACAGGAAAAAGCTGAGAAATTTTCCATCTTTGATTCTGTTATCCGAGAAAATAGGAAACTTACGGTCGTGAAACCACAAACTCAACCTTTGTACTCACAGCTCCAACTTCAACATGATTCACCGTGGTCACTGATCGTTGCGGACGCAACAACACTGATAACACTTCCCCAGGTGCTGCAGGCAATCTGTTGGGTTGTTGGACATTGCGTACGCGTATCACGTGACGCGGATTGGCAACGCCTTTCCGGACACGGACGGCGCATGCGCGGTGGATGCGCGCGACTTGGCGGTCGCCTCCTCGCGCAGGTGCTCCGCCATCCCCGGCAGCCTCGAGAAGTAGTTGCGCGCCAGCGTGTGTTTGTGCTTCACTCGGTGGATGAACGTCTTTCCGTACGCCTGCAAGAGGACGCGACATGTTTCATTGCAAATTTGCGTAAGATTTCACTCATACCACTGTTGAGTTTTCTGGGTCGGAGACCGACCTCATTCTTTCGGCTTGTGAGCGATCTGTCTATTTTCAGCTGAAGAACCCAAACCAATGGCTTGCGTATCAATTGCATTTTTGCGAAGTTCAAATGATTGAATGAGCTGGTTTGACTTTCAGCCTTTTCTTTCAGAGAGCTTGCCTCGGTGAGGTCCTTGAGCTTCTCGTGAGCCGACGCCTCGTCCTTGGTCAGGAGGCAGCAGTTCCACGGCGACCACTCCCGGTCGCGTTCCCAGCGCACGAGCTCCAGGTCGTAGAGGTCCTCGGACGCGCTCAGCGCCGAGATGCTGCCCCACACGTTCTCCACCAGGTAACGCAGGTCGCTCTCCTGCACAAACAACCAACCATTCCGTGAGCCTTTTGCGTGCCCTTTCAGCGTGTTGACAGGAAAAAATTGCCGCATGTATTTTTGGGCGAAACGTTCGCTGACATGTTTGCAGTGTTGAAGTCGATGGAAGTGGTGAAAACGTCTGACTTTTGCACTTCACGTGAGTGTCACGCTGTGTTTCCTTGTTGAAATGAATTGGCCCGATGATCCTTCGTGAATTTACACAGCAGGCGACCGGGACCGTGTTTGACTGCATACTTTACCTGGAGCAGGAATGCGATCTTGGAGGCGTCTCCGTAGCTCTCCTCCGTGCGTCTCAGCGACACCAGCATGAAGCGGTAGTGGCTGTAGTCCTGCCGCACGCGCGAATCGTTGTCCATTTTCAGGCACCGCTTGCAACGCCCGACCTGAAACCCACGGCAGAAGCTTCAGCGCAATGTTCTGTTTTGCTGGGAATCTTTGGTCAGTGGTGTTTCTTTGTGCAGAATCGTGGAACCGCGCTCGGGATTGTTCTTCAACAACCCAATCCTTGTCAGGTTTGTTTTCTCAGCTGTTTCTACTGAGTTGTCCAGTGCGCTCACCGTGTCAGACTTGGAGGACAGCTGGAAGTCCGTGGAAGGCAGATACTTGTTGCAGGAGGAGCAGAAGTAGATGTTTGCGCGCAAAGCAGTCGAGTCCTGCGGCACCTGCAGATGTATAATGCTGTTGTGAGCAAGTGGTTGCAGTTGGACATTGGGTGTTGTGCTTTTCGTGCTGCGCGCAACTGACAGGACAGTTGACAGTTCAACAACGCCATTGACATTGCTCCATCTTACCTTGAGAAGGCGCGCAATCTCTGGGTTGAAGACAGGCGTTTTGCAGTACTGTAGGAAGAGCGTCGAGATGCGCTTGCGCAGTCCGTCCAGGTTGGACTCCTTCACTCCGCGCATGAGCAGATCCGCCTCGCGGTCCACCAGCTCCACGATCTCCTGCGTCAACTTGCAGTCGTGCTCCTGGGAAATGATGGTGTGGAATGGCAACGGCGAGATAGCTTTCTTTCGTTTGCATTTCATCAGTGTCGCTTGGTTTCGTTCAGAATGCATCCTTTTGAAGAAGGAACTTTTGTACAAATTTTACCGAAGAGACTTTTCGTGCTTTTGACCTTGATGATGTGTGTGAGAGCAACTTAATCTTGGCTCTGTGTGTGTGTGTGTGTGTGTGTGTGTGTGTGTGTGTGTGTGTGTGTGTGTGTTTGTGTGTGTGTGTGTTTGTGAGGACCTCACCTTGACGGTGTGTTTGAGTGTGAGCAGCACGTCGAGGCGCTCGTCCTGCGTCAGGTACTTCATGTTGATGGTGTTGTAGATGTCGCGGAGCTGCTGCGCGCGCAGTGTGTAGGGCGTGTCCATCTCCGTCTCCTTGCCGTCCGGACCCTTCCACCGCTTCGGAGCCGCAGCCTTGTCCAGAAATCCTGTAGGTACGCACAACCAAAGTTCTCAAGTTTGTCTCAAGCGGAAGCTTGGTATTTTCCTGAGTTGAGGGACACTGACAACGGATACCGGAATGGTGGGGCTGGTTCAATGCGTCAGTCCACCTGGTTTGTCCACCCTGGGGTTTGGCTGGGGCAAGTCGACCCCCAACAAGTGAAACTTTACTGCGCTTGCTTGTTCTACTGACAGTGAACACAGAAGCCCCCTTCTGACTCGCACTATGTTTGAGTGACGCGGCGCTGGTCACCACTGACCCTGAATCTTGTTGGAGCGGTTCTCGCTCTCTGCGTCAAGTTTGTGACGGCCGATGGAGGCGACGAGTTGCGTCTCCTGCTCGAGCAGCACACACAGCGCCGCCTTGCGCTCGGCGCCGCTCAGCGTCGAGTTGATCCGCTCCAGCTCCTCCTTACGCCACTCTGTGGAGAAGTGCGATTCTGTGATTTCACACTGCTCACATACAACAACCTGTTGATGAGGCTGGAAGTGTGCGACAATTTCCTCCCTTTGTAAAAGTTCAGACTCAGTGTACACTGTTGTTCTACACAACATGCCTCACCCTTGTGTCTGTCTTCAGATCAGGTTTGGATTGTGTGCTGCCGTTTCGGACTCTACCACGTGTACACGGGTGAGTAGAATACCTTTCTGTTCTTTATGTGCTGATGAGAAAAACAAAGTTGTGACGCTCGGTAGCGCGTGGCACTTACTTTCGAGCGCGTGGTAGAGCAGGTCGAAGTCCTCGCGCGTCTTCGGGTTCATGCGGCGCTCGTACTCGCGCCGGATGCGCTCGTCCTTCTCACTGCGCTTGCGCGCTTCGTTCTCCTTCTCCCACGTGATGCGCGTTTCGTTTGCGTGTCGCACCCGCCCAACGGCGCGCTGCGCCAGCCAGCGCCTCATGTACTTTTGAATGACGATGATCTATGCGGGAGACAAACAGAGAAGTTATGACATGGTGATAATGTCGCGAGTGTGGCAGGGTTCTTCTGTTTGCACGCCAAGTGTGAGGCGGGTCCAAGAAACGTATTGGATGTCTGGAAGTGGTGTGTGTTCAGTGGCTTACGTATTGCAGAATGTTGCCTTCATGCTCTGACGCTGTGATGTATCTTCCAGGCGCGAGCAATTTGTCCTGCATGTTGGACACGTAGACTCCGATTTTGGACATTTGTGTTGACATTGGGTTTCCAGTTTGCTGCACCTGGTGTCGCTGTGCCACCGTCTGCGTGTCTCTGCAAGGAAATGGCCCAGTTTTATTGGGGTTCGCTCTCATTTTATCTGGAATCAAATTGCGACACCAATTCGTGCATCAGAACCTTGTTTGAACGCAAAGGCAGTTTGAAATGTGAACTCAATTTTACCTGCAAAATTTTTCAGTTGCAGACTGGGGTCTCGGCTTTGCAATTGTTTGCACGCTCGCGTGGTGGTATTCCACGCCGGTGTTCTTGTGCCGATAGCCGCCCAGAAACGGTTTCTTACGAGTCGCTCGCTCTATCTCCACAACCACGTCCTGCATACTGCCATCAGCTGCAGAGAAACAAGGCCAAATGTATCATGCAGCAAGGCTTTCTGGAACAGACATAAAATCGAACTCGTTTTGGGTGTTCGACACAAAAACTTTTGTGGGTAGGGCTGAGGCCCGCACGAATTCGAACCAGTGTGTGTGTGTGTGTTTGTGTGTGCGCGCGCGCGCGTGTGTGTGTGTTTGTGTGCGCGCGCGCGCGCGCGTGTGTGTGTGTGTGTGTGTGACAGAAGAACGTTCGTGCTTTTCTCAAATTGGAGTGAGCAGTTGGCAAACGAAGTTCTTGTGAAACGTACCTTTCTGCACTTTTACGGTGATGACGTCAGGCATGTGATACTCAGTTCGCTTCTGCACAGGCCGAATCGGCTGGTTGATTGGGTCTGCAGACTGAATCTCGAGCTGAACTGTTCCGTTCGGCTCAACTCCCAAATCACCGAGTGTGGAATCATCCTGGGTGATCTTGCCTGCGATTGATAATTTTGTGTGACGGAACGAGATTTCTGAGAAAAACCAATTCATTCGAGGAGAAACACACACTGCAGGAAACTTACCATCGTGCATTATGAGAATGACTTCCTCGGGAATTTTAAGTTCAGAGGCAAAGTGACTCTTGATTTGGCTGAGAACTTGACCCAAGTGGCATCTCATCGTCGCGACCTGCGCCGTTGGCATCAGAACGAACTTGGCTGAAAGAGATTAAATGAAACACACGTGATGCCCGTGAGGACGGTTGTGCCGATGTTTTGAGAAAGATCTGAATGAGATGGCAACACACCTGTTGCTGTTGCATCTTGAGGGAACTTGGCTTCAGGGCTGGGAGCGTGAGGGTCCGGCTCCTCTGCTTCCGTCGTTGGGTCCGTTCCAGTCGCAACGTCGTCGACGCGAGCCGTGTCGGGCTCTGGACTTCCCGGTGGCTGTGGTGTCACCGTTGGAATGGTAACAGTCGACTCGGCTTTCGAGTACTGCTTTTCCAAAGTTTGTGGTTTGTTGTCAACTTCCTGCTCAGCTGGTGCATTTGTTTCTTCCGCTTCGTCGACGTGCTCCTCGTCAACTTGATCTGCTTCTTCAGTTTGTTCAGTTTCTTCGGCATTATCTTGCTCGTTACCTTGTTGATTCTCATCGCTTGGTTCCACTTCTTCGCTGGGCTCAGTCTCGTCGTGCAAAGGCTGTTCTGTTTCTTCTGGTTCAGCCTCTTCGGCGTTTTCCTCTTGAATGTCTTTGCTCTGCTCGTTAGTTGTCTCTTCTTCATCGTTCTGTTCGTTCATCTCATCTTGCATGTCTGGCTGCTGATTGTCTGTCTCACCCACAGGTTCTGCCTCTTCGTTTTGTGCGGCTTGGTTTTCCTCGTTTTCGATCTCTTCCGTTTCGTTGCCTCCAGTTGGATCAACATCTGCGTTCTTCGTTGGACTCACTCTGTTGCTCAACAAGATTGTTTCTGGATCCTCCTCTTCCTTTTCTTCCACCCTCTCTGTTGCTTCGTCCTCCGCTTGTGACATGACGCGGCATCAACGTGCGTTTTCGCGTGAGTGAGCTTTGTGGCAGATCTAGATCCTGACGTCTAGATTTAGATCTAGATTTCTAGATCTGGTCTGGTTGACAAAAATGTCCAGAAAACTTCAATAATGGCGAGGTGACGTTGCCTTCCAAAGCTCAGTTGTGAACGCAGATGTGCCTTGTGACTTTACTCAGCAAATGTTACTTTAAAATTGCAAGTTATTGTTCATTTTACAGGTTGAATTTAATGTTTTTGCACAAAAAGTAAACTCTGCCGCTCCTCCTGTGTTGACGTTTCCACAGCAACTGCTCCGCGGAGCGGTTCGGCCGTTTCCGTCACCATTCGGCCTAACAACAACCCGAAGAACTTTTCTGCTTTTCACTTCAAACCAGAATTTGGCCGCTTGAAAACATCGAAACCGAACGGCAACACGAAACATGGAATATCTAGAAGTTTGACAGCACTTAAACCACGGTGAGCAGTCATAACTGTCTGGCTAGCAAGGAAATTAACTTCGAAAATGAGGAGTTCCAAACTGACAGTTGTTGTGCTTGGATTCAACATGGCGGCCGCAATTTTGCACGGAGATAGCTTGAAAAAATGCTCGATTTAGTGACGTTCTGCTGCATATCTCTTGAAGAAATTTTGAGGACAGTTTAGCTAAAGCGTGTGAAGTTGTTTGCGGTGAAACAAGTCAATTGTTTGGCCTGCTCCATCACATTTTAGAGCGTGGAACTTGCGTTGTCAAAGGCAGGTGCTCAGCAAGGTGCTTGCTGCGTTTGACTTCATCGCACCTCGCGTGGAGTGGTCTTTCTTTGCGTCACAGTTTTGTTCCGACACAAAACGTTGTACAACACAGTTGATGTTTTCCTCAGATGTCATCGCCATTGGCAAACGGGTCTGTGCGGGCCCGGCCGCCCGAATGCAGTCCGGATGGTGCCTTGCGCCTGCCTCCGATCGTCAAACCTCCGAGCAGAAAGGAAGACCCGTATGCCAAAAGCAAGCTGATGACCTTCCGGATGTCAAAGCACAAACAAGATCTCCTCACAAAAATCATGTGAGTGTCTTCCTTCACTGCAAGCAGACGGATTTGTTCGTCAACATGTGGTTTGCCTTGTTTGTGACAGAAAAGTTTCTGTGGTGATTCCGAAACTGAAATTGGCTTTGTTTCTGATTTCTCGCAGTCATGAAAATGCGATGAAAGCTTTTGAAGAAACCAGTGAATACAACTCAAAGCAGCCTGAAAAGGAGGAGGAACCTGAATACCCCGAAGAAATGATGAGCAAAGACCGCAGAACAAGGGTAGGAACGTTGGTTTATCATTCTTGAGCAAATTTGGAAAATGAAAGAGTCTATCCGTTGCAAAGCAAACAGCTTAAAATACCAACTGTTACCGTGAATGACAAGTGTAATGATACGTCCGGCTTTGTGCAAGTTGTTGTTCAAATGTCATTCGTTTTGCAGCTGAACTATCTTTACCTGAGGAAATGCGTGGAGAGTGCACCTGTGACCTCCATGCAGCAGGAATGGTTCGACAACATTCTCTCAATGATCCCTGCAGAACTGAAGAAACAGAAGGGTTTCAACGCCTACAAGAAAGCGCTCTTCGCTGAGATTGAAGTCAATTTTGTGAAAAGCATGAAAAAGTCCATGGGTAGGCAGACTGAATGTCACACGGGATAATTTTTCTTGCAAAAAGAGCGCATTCTCACAGAATTTCTCATTTGTTTCATACGACTTTTCAGTGCAACAAACCTTGGTGAAGCCAGACGTGGCAGGCTTGGAGGACGATGACAATGACGTCATCCCAGAAGAACCGACCGGGCTCGATTTCTCCAGTCCTTGGCACGACTCGTTCGTCACACACAGGGAGGAGATCCGACAGAATCTACACATCCTCCATCCTTCCATGCAAGTCGTGCTCAAGATGTGCCAAGACACGCTCGGCAAGCAGCTGCTGTGCGACTGCTCCAGATTCAGGTTTGTGTGTTGTGGATTGCGGAAGTTGATTGGTTGATCAATTGATTGCTGTATTCGCAAAATGAACCTTTCCGGTGCATCTCAACATGTGCAAAAACAGTTTTCTTGCCATTCTCAGATCGCAAGATGCGATGGATTTTGAAACGCTGAGAAACAACGTGATTCTGGAAACGGAGAAAAACGAGGAGCGACTCATGAGCGGGTTAGTCACTTGTGAGCTGTGTCTTACGATTTGGCACTCAAAGAACTCGACAAGAAAAAGCAAAAGAAGACTGTCGTGAAAATGCCTTGTTCTTGCAGATGGTTGCCAGGCGTTATCAATGTTTTCGCGGACAAGTCAAGCTTCGCCTCAATCAAATCCGACAAACTGGATTCCTTCTACACGTGTGTCACCATTCTGATATCGAACCAGGTCAGTGAGTTTGAGAATGTGTTGATTTTGAGAAAGTGTTGGCCACTTTTGGCAAAGATTCCCACATGGATGGCGAATAAACTTCACAACGTGCCAGTTGAAGAGAACAATTTCTCGATTGTTATTCATTCTGGGTATTCTCAGCGTCATGTTGTATTGTTTGTGCTCTGCAGTTGAAGATGCTGCTGGGGCGGAACATTGAGGCTTGGGTCAATCTGTTCGACGAGTCCAACAAGGAGCTGCTGCCGCTGCTTCGAATGGAACTGACGTTCGACGACGAAACGATGCAGTTCTACCCGACATACGCCGAGCTGGAGGAACTCGTGCTGTTCGTCGTCGAGCAGCTCACCGGATCCCTACAGAGTGAGTCGTGCCCCACGCTGTATTGCTCAAACTTGTGTTCGAGTTGTTGACTGACAACGTCTCTTTCCCCAGACGTGCCGACTGTGCAGTCCTGGTTGTCTGGTGGCTCCACCACGGTGAATGTGGAATGTAAGGTGGCTGATCACATCGTGAAGACGGCTTGTTACAAACTGCGAGAAGCTGTGAGCAGGAACTTCGAAGAGCCAGAAGGACATCTGCAGTGGTTCAGTAAGTTGACTTCTCAGGTCGTATCCTGCTCACGGAGTGCCCTGTACGGTGTGTGCGAAAACGAAGTCGTGCGCTTGCGATTCGATAAGTTGCAGCAAATTTTGCGTCAAAAGGAAATGCAGAACACAAACTGTCTCCGTCTGCAGCTTAGGTTGGCGATGCATGGGGTTTCAATTTGAAAGTTTGACTGCTTTTTGCAGAGGACAAGTACAGCTGGATCGTGAACGGCGAAGCGCAGAAGCAGATCGAAGATTACATGGCGGAGGAGCACACGTTTAAGGAGTTCTGCGAGGTACACGTCGTGACCGACTTGAACACGCGAATTTGACACATTCATCAAAGCCGTTGTTTTGAGCAGCCAACTGTTTTTTCCGTTTTCCTCGTCATTTGGCTGCCCAGATTGTGTCACTTCTCGTACCCACTTCATTTGCAGTACATTGAGACGTTCCGATCCCTGGCCAAAGAGATCGTGATGCTGCCCTCAGTGGAGCACTTCGACATGATCGAGCTCGACTGCGACGACCTGAAGCGCGGCCTCGCCGAGGCGTCGAAGCGACTCGCGGAGCAACTGCTCGACCGAGTCGCCGCCGATCACCGAAAGGAAAACAAGGCGTGAGTTTGAAAGCGCTCTGTTCTTCAAAATTGTCCCTCTGGGAGCAAGGTGCATGATCTGCTCTGAAACGTGCATTCTCGAACAGTGCGTTTGGTTGTCTCGTCAGTCGGAGGTCGCGTCGTTTCAGAATCTGCCGCGAGTTTTACGACATCCGAGACCGCGCGCTGAAGGAGCCAGAGAGCACGGAGGAGCTGACGGACCTGACCAGCTTCATCGAGAACGCTCGCACCATCGGGATGCTCAGCCTCGGCGACCGCATCCTCGTGAGTATGTGGTGTGCGGTGTGGTCGACAGAACGGTTGACCTCAAGAGTTAGGCACAGTGCAATCAGTTGTGGATGTGTTTCTGTTTTCGCATTGCGGTGTCAAGGTCAAGTTTGTTGAAAATTGCAGGCAGAATGAAGGACGTTGATTTTTGTTTGATCGTTGAACTCAGGAGGCGTACAGGCGCACTGACTACCTGCTGGACGTTTACTTCTTCTCCATGGAAGACATCGACCTCAACTGCGAGGTCTTCAACTGGCCCAAGGAAATCCTTCCCGTGTTTGAAGAAAATGATGGGGTAGGAATGCGTCTGATTTCTTTGAATTTGACCAATGAGATGCTCCGAGCCAGCGGGATCGTACTTTGGGAGCCTGAACAAGAAGACCTGGTCCAACCATTTGCACAGCCAGCACTGTGAAATTTCCGCATTTGCCGTCAGCTGCTGGAGAAGACGAAGATCGCGGGAGAACGCCATCTGCTGGAGCGGAAGGAGCGTCTCATCGCCGAGCTGCAGAAGCTCAAGTTGCGCGTCGACGAGTTCAACGATTACGGCGAAATGGACATGATGCAGCAGTACGTCAACGACGTGCGCACCATGCAGAAACGTATCCAGGCCGTGCAGGACGAAATCGCGGTGAGTTCGGCCATCCGGCCGGATCTAGGGTTGTGCGAGTCCCGACGCTTGGCAGGGACAGGATAGGATCGCTTTGATGCGTGATTGGCCACACTGACAACGAATGTCAAACTTTTGGTGGTCAACGTTACAGTGGGCGAACAAGGAGGAGCGTCTGTTCAAGTACCCGATCACGACGTACCCGGAGGTGGACGAGGTGACGGGCGCCGTCGAGCCTTTCATGCGCCTCTTCCAGGTCGTCTTCAAGTGGCAGCGCGCTGAGAAAAAGTGAGCGATCAACAAGCACTGCGGTCCTTGTTGCAGGTCCTATGCAAGGGAACAGTCTTGAGTTTCAGGTGCAAAAGTACTGCCACATTGCAAGTGCAAACGACGTGCTCTTGAAGAAACACAAACTTTGTATTGAACATGTAGTTTGTTCCATCAAACGAACCACGATTTCAGGTGGATGGACGGAGGTTTCCTCGAACTGGACGCCGAGGTGATTGAGTCCGAGCTGGACGAATACTGGAGGGAGGTGTACAAAATCCACAAGGTACGAGTACATCTACTCTGCCGTGCGCAGTAGCAGGGCTGGTGCATTTGGCCTGAAAATGCTGGACAGCCAAGAAGAGAGTTTCTTTTTTTCTGACCACATTTGTTTGTTTGTGCGCGCAGATTTTCAACAACAAGCTGAAGAAGCTGAACGCGGAGCGCGAGGAGCGCGAGCGCGAGCGGAAGAAGCGGAAGCGACACACCGAGTCGAGCGACGGCGCCGACGACAAACCGGAACCGGAAGTTCAGCCGCCGGCGGCGCTCAACGTGTGCAACGTGGTGCAGGAGCAGATGAAGGAGTTCAAGGTGCGACACACCGAAGGGCAGGGCCGGCTGAGTGCGCCACACATTCTGAAGGACAATGTGACCTGAAGTCTGGTCGCATAACGCGAGGGGAAAGAAGTTTAGGTGAAAGTCCGTTCCCAGATTGCCAAGCTAAATCTCTCGCGTTTGTTTCGTTTCTTGCAGAAGGTAATACAAGCGTTTTGAGTTGACGTTGAATTTGGGTTTCGTGACCTTTTTCGTGTATTAATTTGTTGCTTGTTCGTTTTTGTGAGGCTCAAGTGATCGTGAATTTGGAATCTTGAGCGCAACTTCGTACCTTCCAGGAGCACATCCCGATCATCAGCATCATGTGCAACAAGGGGATGCGGGGGCGCCACTGGACGCGCATGTCCGAGATCGCCGGCTTCGACCTGACGCCGGACTCCGGGACGACGCTGCGCAAAATGCTCAAACTGGAACTGAATCCTTTCCTCGAGCAGTTCGAGGGCATCTCCGCAGCAGGTGAGGTGGTGACAATTGAAGTTTCGCTGTGCTTCCGAAGTTTGATGTCGGCACCATTGTCTTCAATTGAGAATGGATCAATACTGCCTCCACCTTTGTCTGAGACACCAAAATTGCTGCGTCTTTGTCGCCGAAGACAACTAGTTGTCTGAAATTCTTTCTGCAGCGTCGAAGGAGTACTCTCTGGAGAAGGGGATGCTCAAGATGCAGGAGGAGTGGGACGAAATCATCTTCACGACGACAGTGTACCGCGACACGGGCGTCTCCATCCTGGCGTCCGTCGACGAGATCCAGACGATGGTCGACGACCAGATCGTCAAGACGCAGACGATGCGCGGCTCGCCCTTCATCAAGCCGTTCGAGAAGGAGATCAAGGTGACGTGACACAACATCCAAGCGGAGAAGCGAGAATTTTCCATGGTTGCTGTGCACATGATGCACACAGTGAATCGTCACACAGTTGAGTCAGGCTGAGATTCAGAGTGAGGGTTGAGGGGCACTTGTCTGTGTGACTTTCTTGCTTTTCAAAACACGCTTGCATCGATCGCCAAAAAGCACGCACGGGTGCATAACATTCGCCTTTTACTGTGAACTCACTTCTGCAGGAATGGGAGGAGCGACTGATTCGGATCCAGGAGACGATCGACGAGTGGCTGAAGGTTCAGGCGCAGTGGCTCTACCTCGAGTCCATCTTCACGTCGGAGGACATCAACCAGCAGATGCCGGAGGAGGGTCGTCTCTTCGCCACCGTCGATCGCAACTGGAAAGACGTGATGAAGAACACCATCAAGGACCCTCACGTGGGTTCTGATCACGACGTTTCCAAGAATTGACGGGTTATCCCACCAATTGCCATCGTTTTGAGGCCATATCTATTTGACGTCAAAAGAGCTTGTGTTTGAACCTTGTAGGTTCTGGCGGCAACGTCCATGACCGGTTTGTTGGAGAAGTTGCAAGACAGCAACGGGCTGCTGGACAAGATCAACAAAGGCCTCAATGCGTATCTGGAGAAGAAGCGGCTCTTTTTCCCCAGGTCTGCTCCGCTTCAGGTTTCTGCTTGTGATTTGTGATCAATTCCCAGACGTTACTGTGTGGTCTCAGCGGCATTCAATGTGTGTGACGGCAGACAAAACTGCAAAGCGTTGACAGTGTTGGCAGAACGAGATAGCTGTCTGGATGTTGCAGTCCTGAAGTCAAAGAGGTTCGCTTTGACGAGGTTCGCCTTTCTGCTGACAGGTTTTTCTTCCTGTCGAACGACGAGATGCTGGAGATTCTGTCGGAGACGAAGGACCCTCTGCGCGTGCAGCCGCATCTCAAGAAGTGCTTCGAGGGGATCGGGAAACTGGACTTCGACAAGCAGCTTGAGATTCGTGGAATGTTCAGCTCCGAGGGCGAGAAGGTTCGGCGTGCACGCCATTCACCCTTGAAACAGTTCGGGGACGCTTCAAGTGTCACAGTGTCCTGCGCCTTCCTGTGAATAGTGGTGTGACCTGGTGTCTGCAGGTGGCGTTCATCCAGAAGATCAGCACGGCGGAGGCGCGCGGCGCCGTCGAGAAGTGGCTGCTGCAGGTGCAGGACATCATGCTCATGTCCATCCGGGACGTCGTCGCCAGGTCCAAAGAGGTCAGTCACCTGTTCCTGGTGGTGCACTTGCGGGAGTTGTGCAGAGTGACTTATGCATGCAAGTCTCACTGCAGTTGATCCACCCATGGTGCAGGGATATTGAACTTTGTTTTGCCTTGGTCTCGTATCTCAGAGACACAAGCATCGCTTGTGCTGTTCTTGCAGCAGAAAGATAGCGATGAGGGAAAACTGTACATGGTTTTGTGTGTGCATGCTGGGCGGTTTTGCTGTACAAACACAAGTTTGACATTCACAGTTTGTGAGTTTCACATCAGAATTTGCACTGAAGGGAACACTTAAAATCGATATCATCACACCAGTCACTGTCGTTGTTTCAAACATTTAAATTTTGCAATTTTGTAAATATGATCAACTTTTTCACGCAACTCGCATCTCAACTTGCCAATTTTAGTATTACGCCACGTTTGCCCACAAGGTACTGACAAAAGCCTGGTTCTTCAGTCTTGTGACTCTGCAAATGCTCTTTGGTCTGTTTGTTGTCTTGCGTGTGTTTTTGGGTGACAATGACACAGGATGACGTGTGTCGTATCTTGTCAATTTAAATGCTGCATGATTTCACTGTTTTCCTTTGATGTTTGATGAAGAAATCCATTTTCTTGAGGAGTGTGGCAACCTGATCTGAAATGTTGTGAGTGTGAAGTGCTGGTGAAACCGTAGTTGAGCCGAATCTACAGGCTGTGCCGGTGTTTGGTGAGCGCGAAGAAATCCAGTGCCGAAGCGTGTCTTGCTGTGTGGCCTGTTCTGCTGTGATGTGCTCCCAATTAAAACTTGGATCGAAACATGACCACGGTCCAGTTCGATTGTGGTGTGATGCATGTGCTCTTGTTTACATGTGTCTGTGCTCTCTGTGATACAGTTTTACCCCACCATAGTCCCGGCGTTGCGCAGAAAGCAAAAACGCCGGCGCCAGAAACTGAAGCTGAAGGTGAGAGGACAGGGCCTGAAGGCCCTCTGGTGACGTGTGTCACGGTAGCGCCGACTAGAGGACACACCAGTCAAACATGTGCCTGTTGTCATCACGCTGGGGTTCTGAACATTTCTCTCTGGGCACGTGCCTTGTGGAGGACAATGTTTAGAATCGTTTTGGTCTCAGCAGCGGCCACAACACCATTCGTTTTCAGCATTCGTTGTCGTTGTGTGCTGGTGGTGAGAAGCGCAAGGGATTTGCATGTGCAACAAAAGTCACAGATGGTTACCAGTCCCGCTGAATGTTGTCGCCAGATTCACCACCTGAACAGCATGAAGAAGCTACTCGTTGTCTGTTGTTTGTGAAGGAACTGTTGTTTTGTGTGTCTCCGACAAGGATGTTGTCCCAGTTGTTTTGTCCTCATGTTTGTAATGTTGTGCTTCCCACCTTCCATCCCTGTGCATTTCCCTGACTGTTGTGGAGAGTTTTGAATCAAGATGACATGTGGTCAAGGTGTCCAGATTCCACAAGCTTGGACCAGAAAAGGGGCAAAGGGTCCTCTATTCGTTGTCCACTTCACTCATGCGAACTGATAGCGATCTGATCAACCGCATCGCAGATTTTCACGCCATGACACGAGCGTAACGTCCAAGGCATCAAAGTGCAACACCAAGAACCAATGTTCCAGTCAAGACTGTCACTTGCTGACCCTGCATAGGAACTTTGGGCCAACCGATCTTTCCCTGCATCTCTGCAGCTTTCGGTGTCCTGCCACCGTCCATCCCTCACCAAAAGGATTGCTCACGCCCTCTAGATCGACCAGAGGTCTGTTGCACTGTTCGGAGCTGACTGACGCCGATGTTTGCAGGCGTACGCGGAGGAGGCGAGGGAGGACTGGGTCAAGGACTGGCCGGGGCAGGTGGTGCTGTGCACGTCGCAGATGTACTGGACGTCGGAGGTGCACGACGCGCTCAGAGACGGCACCAAGGGACTCAAGGTCTGTTCAACCCACGGCAGTTCCGGGACACATTCCGCAGCAGCCCAGCTGAATCAAACGGGCAGCGGTGTCAAAACTGCAGCGATTCAGAGCACCTTTGCAAGTTCCTCTTCAGGACAATCGTGTTGTGTTTCCTGTAGGACTACTACGAGACATTGGTGCAGCAGTTGAACAACATCGTGGAGCTGGTGCGCGGGAAGCTGACGAAGCAGCAGCGCATCACGCTCGGCGCGCTCGTCACCATCGACGTCCACGCGAGGGACGTCGTCGCGGAAATGACGGAGAAGGGAGTGGAGAACGACAACGACTTCAACTGGCTGGCGCAGCTGCGCTACTACTGGGAGAACAACGATTGTTACGTCAAAATCACCAACGCCCGCATCATGTATGCCTACGAATATCTGGGTGAGAATGCAAATTCATCCTCTTCCGAAACTGTCCGCTTGTTCAACCTGAACACAGTTGATCTATTTGACTTTGGTTTCACACAAGAAAAGTGATGAGGGTCAACCCGGTTTTATCTGCTGGCCAGAAGTCGTTGTTCATGAAATTCATCAGTTCCCCCACCTGCGTCCAGATTTATGCGGACCTCCTATGCATGCGCGCATGCGTGCGTGGATGATTGTTTGCAACTGAAAGGTCAATTTGTGCAAGTGTGCAAGAACTCTCTACTTTGTCAGGCAACTCTGGGCGGCTGGTGATCACGCCGCTGACGGACCGATGCTACCGCACCCTGATGGGCGCCTTCCACCTGAACCTGAACGGCGCCCCGGAGGGCCCCGCCGGCACCGGCAAGACCGAGACCACCAAGGACCTGGCCAAGGCGCTCGCCGTGCAATGCGTCGTGTTTAACTGCTCAGATGGGCTGGATTATATTGCCATGGGCAAGGTTGGTTCTCAGGAAGCGTCCAGCAAGAAAAGAGTTTCATTCAATTGTGGCCGAGTGGTGTCGGTATGATGTGGGCTCTGGGCGCTCGCTAATAGCATTTTGGAAAGCTTGTGTATTTCTCTCGTATTGCAGTTCTTCAAGGGTCTGGCGGCGTGCGGGGCGTGGGCGTGCTTCGACGAGTTCAACCGTATCGAACTGGAGGTGTTGTCCGTCGTGGCACAGCAGGTAGAAAAGTTGTGTTTTGACCGGTAGATCTGCGACTTTTGTGCAGTGATGAAACACGCATTTTAGACAGAATTATTCGTTGAAGTTGAGCTGTGTTCCGTGGGTTTCTTGTGGCCAGTTGATTCATATCTTGAGAAACTGAGACGATGTCCTTGTTCCACAGATTTTGTGCATTATCCGCGCGGTGCAGCAGAAGCAGGAGCGCTTCGTCTTTGAGGGCACGGAGCTGCAGCTCAACTGCAACTGCTATGTTTGCATCACCATGAACCCAGGCTACGCCGGCCGCTCGGAGCTCCCAGACAACCTCAAGGTACTGCAAACCAGAGAACCAGCAGTCTGAGTGAATAGTCGCGTTGTTCTCTGCTGCTCGCGCCCTGTTGCTGGAGCAAGCAACATGACCTTTTTGCACCAACGGTGCCTCAAACAAATAGAACTGTGTGGCGGAACGAAAGTGAGTAAACGTGCGAACATGGTGTGCAGCAAATCGTGTGGTTGACTGTTCCAGTACAACAGGCGACATTTACATTGAATTTGGGTGAAATTGAACCCACAACTCTGACCGCAGGTGTTGTTCCGGACGGTGGCGATGATGGTTCCCGACTACGCCATGATCGGAGAGATCTCGCTCTACTCGTACGGATTCATCGACGCGCGCAACCTGGCGGTGAAAATCGTCACCACGTACCGCCTCTGCTCCGAGCAGCTGTCCTCCCAGTTCCACTACGATTACGGTCAGTTTCTATTTCTGTCAGAACAATATTACTGCTGGACGTACCCAACAAATAAAATTATCTGCAATGACTTTTTTGTTTCCCGTTGTTTTGCCATGTTATTTTGGTGTGGTGTTTCGTGAGAAATTAGGTGTCTTGTGTTCCCCAGGTATGCGAGCCGTGAAAGCTGTGCTGTCAGCGGCAGGAAATCTCAAGCTCAAGTATCCGTACGAAGAGGAAAACATCCTGGTGAGCTGTCAATCACTTCTCTCTTTGTGTTCCTGTGAAAACATTTGCATCTCTCGTCTGACAATCTTGTGTCTTGCGCAGTCTGGTTCCCTTCATGTTCCGCTGGTCTGTTCGTTTGTGTTCACTGGCCGAGTTTTCGGCTTCAATTCCATCATCCGCACCAACGATCAACCCACAACTGAAAGGATTTTTGGCTCGCTGGATGCATGCGGCACATCTACGACACTCTCCATTGGTTCAATTCACGCCCATTGCGCAGTGGTGTCCGTGACGGAAGCTCCCCACTTCATTTCACTGGAAGGGCGTGAAGCGCATGCGCAAGGACTTGGGGTGTGAGCCGGAAGTGAAATCGTCTTCCGCTTCTTTTGCAGCTTCTGCGCTCCATCATGGACGTCAATTTACCCAAGTTCCTGGCGCACGACATTCCTCTGTTCGAGGGAATAATATCTGACCTCTTCCCCGGGATCGAGCTGCCCAAGGCCGACTACACCGAATTCCTCGGCGCCGTACACGCCATCTGTGAGAAGAGAAACATCCAACCCGTGAAGTTCTTCGAGGAGAAAGTGGTGCAGATGTACGAGATGATGATCGTCAGGCACGGGTACGAAACAACTTGTTTGGTTTCTGTGTGTGATAAACTTTGTTGCGGCGTTGGCGGATTGGATGGTCCCACAGGGAGATTGGTGTGAGTTTCGGTGTCTAGAACCCTGTGTCCTCTCGTCAGATCGATGCTCCAGCCGCAAGGAACTGCTGCTGTTTGGCTACTGTGGCAAATAGCCATGAGAGGTCCGTTGTGTAGTGGCTCTGCATGAAACCTCGCGGTACAACTGGTTCCAGGTTCATGTTGGTCGGGGAGCCGTTCGGCAGCAAGACAACGGTGATCCACACGATGGCGGAGGCCATGACCTACCTCAACATGCACGGCAACGAGGACTACGAAAAGGTCCTGCACAGAACCATCAACCCGAAGGCCATCACCATGGGGCAGCTGTACGGGCAATTCGACCCTGTCTCCCACGAGGTACCTGCGCGCCCAGTCTTCGTCAACTTGTAAATTTGCTGACAAACACAAGTGATTTCAAGCAGATGTCAAATGCACAAGAGTCAGATGTGCGCGGAACAAGCCAGAGTGTGTGGCCGTTTTCGTCTTTCCACGGCTGAACAGAGAGGTTCAGGGAAAACCTGAGAGCTTGTCAGAAATGAGGCTCACATGAAAGACCCAGATTGCACGTTCTTCAATGGTTCGACTGACTCTGATGGAACTTCCGGTTTCAGTGGTCGGACGGCATCACGGCGGTCACGTTCCGCGAGTTCGCGTCCACCGACACTCCCGACCGGAAGTGGGTCATTTTCGACGGTCCCATCGACGCCGTCTGGATCGAGAACATGAACACCGTGCTCGACGACAACAAAAAGCTGTGTCTGATGAGCGGCGAGGTCATCCAGATGTCACCCGTCATGAGTCTCATCTTCGAGACGATGGACCTGTCGCAGGCTTCTGTGAGTTGTGCTGTTTCCTGTGAGAGTCCGATGTTTTTTTGCGTTCCAATGAGAGTAAAGAACCTCGTTACCAGAGCCACAATGGTGGCTGCAGCAGGTGTTCAAAAATTCGAGAGAAGTCAGCCCATCGATGTTGTCCAGAAACAAAGCCACAGGGGCACATATATCATGAAATGCGGGATTGTGGCAACTTCTAGCTTGGCCTTGGTCTGTTTTCGGCAGTCCGCAGTTGAGCACGCTTGATTCAATTGAGTGCACTTGAAGATGTCAGTGTTGCGCCTTGCAGCCGGCGACGGTGTCCCGCTGCGGCATGATCTACCTGGAGCCGAGCACGCTCGGGTGGCGCCCCCTCATGAAGTCGTGGATCAACACGCTGCCCGCCGTCCTCAACAAGGAGCAGCGCGACGTCGTCGAGGCCATGTTCGAGTGGCTCGTCGACCCCTGCATCCGCTTCGTCAAGAAGAAGTGTCGGGTGCGTACGTCACTTTGTGCAAAAAATATTTCTGAACCAGCAAACAAGTTGGTCAATGGAGATGGAATTCATCTTGATCACCTTCGGACCACAAGGGAAGAAGGATGGATTCTTGCATGTTGTAAATACGAAACGTCACTGGTGGTTTGATGCACTTCCTTCGCACACACACATACGCATACACACACACACACACACACACACACACACACACACACACACACACACACACTGATCGCATGGGTGTGCTTTTGATCAAACACGTCTGAGAATTTTGAATTTTGAAACTGAGCTTTGTCGCTGCTCTTCTTTGACGTTTCTCACAGGGTCGGGTAAGAACGATCAAACCCTTTCCACGTGTTTTCGTCGTCCCTTTTTCGGGTGACTTTTGACCGTAGCTCATTGTCAGATTGTGAAGCCCTTTCCCGAAGCTGAAACCCCATAGATCTTCAGTTGTGTTTGTATCGTCCCCGTTCTGTGCGCCTGTCAACCAAACGCGCGAAACGCTGCATGTTCTTTCCCAGTCTTCTATGCGACCGCTGATCCCACACCGCCGTTTTCTACTCGAACTGAGTCGCACTTGTCTGAAGTGGTGCCGTTTTTGCAGGTAGAACTTTCCAGTTTGATCCGTTTCAGATCAATTCCCTCAGACTAGTTTTCTCCTTGAGCGGGTTTGGTTTGGTGCGCCAACGGAAACGCATTCACCAATTGATTTAAATGGAAAGTGTTTCATGTTTGCACACCTGATTGACCCGAAAATTCTGATGCTTCTCTTTTACCAAACCCGTGTGCGCTGTTTTTCTGTGTGGTTCGCAGACGAAGGGAGAGGTGGCCGCGCGCCTGCTGTTGGTCCCTGTTTGCACTGTCCGTTTGCATTCCCTGTGAAAACACCGACCATTTTGCTTGTTTTGCTCAACATAAGTTGGGTTCGCTTCTGGGCGTACAAAGACAGTGGCGCCAGCGCCCTGCGTCGTCCCGCCAAGTTGAACGCGGCCTGTGTGACCCGTCGCGAAGCGGTGCCGGCTTCAAACAAGAGGTTCACATTGTGCACTCTCTTTCAGGAGTACACTCCTACGAGCGAGTCGAACCTCGTCATGTCTCTGATGCGACTCGTTGAGATGCAGATGATTGACCCGTGCGCAGCGGAGGACGCCAAAGACAACCGCCACCTCAAAACCTGGCTCATGGTATGTGCACCGCCATCTCAAAACCTGGCTCATGGTATGTGCACCAGACTGCCAAACTGGGTTCAGTGCTCTTCAGTGCACTGCCACCTCAAACTTGGTTGATAGCGTGCTTTGCTGTTTGAAACAGGGAATAGACAGGTCCACAAAAGAAAATTTGATTTCACTCAGCCCTCACGTTTTGATTCGTGACCCGCTCTTCGCAGGCGTCTGTGCTGTTCGGGATCCCGTGGTCGCTGGGCGGCGTTCTGGACGTGGACGGGCAGCAGAAGTTCGACAAGTTCTACCGAGACCTGCTGCTCTGCGTCGACGAGGAGCTCCCGATGCCGAAAGCCATGGGCAACAAACTCGAGATCCCGTACCCGGAAAACGGCCTCGTGTATGACTACGCGTACGAGGTATGGAGGGGCAAAGCTGTGAGTTGGTTTGGGAAATGGTTCTGTGTCACGCGCTGAAATCCACAAACTCACACACTTGTTTGTGAAGATCGATAGAACTTGCCCTGTTCCGTGAAGACACTCCAAGGATCTCAGGAAACAACCACAGCTGAAACATGAGGCTGGATGTTCGTTTCACAGAACTTTGTGCTTCACTAGTAGTCCTGCTGTCCGTGTGGTCCGAAGTCGTTTGGTCTCCACGGTGTTTGTTGAGCTACACTCTGTGCCGAAATGCTTTGATTTCAAAGTGGGGGAAGCCTGCGGGCGAACCACTTTGAAACAGATTGTGTGGAGTCTTGTGTCTGTTAATCCCGCGTCACCCTTTGTTATGATGTTGACGTTTGTTGCCTTGTGTATTACAACACCCTGCAGACCTACAGGAAGAGGCATAAGGTAACGCGTGTGGTGCAGTGCTGTGTAGATTCCTTTACCAGTCTTGATATGTTTCATCTCAACTGTAAAATATCTGTTGAACATTCTAGGTTTGCACGTCGGCAATGCATTTGCTGGTTTTGGACTAGATGTTGTTTGCAGGTTTTCATACGGATTGGGGGGCGTCTTGATTGTTCCATTTAATTTTTGCTGGGTGGAAGTCGTCTCAAGAGGACGCTTTGACCAGTTGTGCAGTGAGGAGCAAGCTTTGTGGGAGGGCCAGATTTTCTTGTCGGACGCACTGCGAGTTGTTTTAATGGAAGCAGAGATTTTGATGTGCGACTTTTCCTCTGTTGGAATCAACTTCAGAATTGATTTTATCGTTTGTGTACATACATCCCTTTCGGAAATGCACATTGTTGTAAATATGTGAAAATTTTTGGGCATGTTTCTTCTCCAATTCTCTCTTTGGAGAGAAGAATGAAAAACAGGCAGACTGAGAAATTTTGTTGTTTTGATGAAAATTGTTTTGAAAGATTTTGCAGAGTCGGTGCAATTGTTTTCACACGTTTCCCGACAAGGTCTTGTTTGAAAAGGAACTTCCGAACTGTTTTGCCTTTGTTTGATACCTTTTGAACGCAACTGATTATTTTGTCATGTTTTCGTTGCAGCAAAATGCGCGAGGAAACTGGCGGCACTGGAATGACTTCATCAAGGGCAGCACCGTCCCGATAACGTCCAAAATCTCCGAGATTTTGGTGCCCACCATGGACACGGTGAGGTACACGTACCTCATGGACCTGTGCATCACCTACACCAAGTACGTGGAAAAGATTCGAGTCGTAGATCTACATGTGTTCTTGAACTTTCATGGCAAAGTTGCACACATTTGCGCGTGCTGTGAATTTTGACGCAAACATTTTCGAGGAGAATCTGACATTTGAAATTGAGAAATATTTTCTGTCGTTGAGATGAGTTTTGTGCAGCACCAATTTTTGCATTGCCTCACTTGGTTTGTGTTTCGCATTTTCATTTCTTTGCTCAACGACACTGTACAAACTTGCTGTTTCAGGCACCATGCAGGATACAGGTCCGAACTAAAAATATTGACAGGAAAAAATAGAAGTTAATTGATAAACTCAGGTGAAACTTCTTGCACGACGTACAAACGAAGTGGAAAAAGTAAACACGGCAGAACAGTTGCTGTTCAAGGTGCATTAACAAAGTTGCGCTGTCGTGCAAGAACTCTCACCCTGTTCGGAATAAGGTTCACGTTGTCTTCTCTTGCCTGGGTTTGTGAATGTTGTGCATGTGCTTGCATGTGTTTGTGTGTGTGACTGATTCGAGAAAGCGTGGATGCTTGTGTTGATATTTCTCGTCCCAACAATGATGGATAGACACAAGCATGTTTTTCTCTTGTTCAACGTTGTTGGTCAAGTTCCTCTCAGGGTTCTCTAGTTTTCGTAAGGTCAGCATGACGTAGTGACGTAAGGTGTTTCCAACAAGAGCAGCAGCAGTTCTTTACACGGTTGTTGTCTCACGGTGTTATTTGTAGACTGTTGTAATTCCGTTGTGAAAAGGTGCGAATATTACTGTGTGGAAAGCAAACCATGGTTCTGCAGCCAAGAACAACTGGACCTGGTGAAGCAGAGCAAATTGGCGGGTGTACCTCGCATGTTGAATGAAAATCTCTGTGCTCTCTTGCGAACTGCCTTGGCCTACACAAAAAATTCTTCGTTTTCTTCACGTTGGGCATTCTGTTGGCAGACCGATCCTGTTTGTGGGCCCGACGGGGACGGGCAAGAGCGTGTACGTGCAGCAGAAGCTGATGAACGGGCTGCCCAAGGAAACGTACATTCCGGCCTTCGTCAACTTCTCAGCGCAGACCAGCGCCAACCAAACTCAGGTGCGAACAGGGTGGTGTGACTTCGCGTGAACCATGCAGTCACCGCACACAGATTTTGCAGTGGAGATCCAGCTGAGAAAATCTGCATTCCGCGTGCTCCAATTTGCCAGTATTTTCTTTCAGTTTCTAATCATGTCTCGGCTGGACAAGCGGCGCAAAGGGTTCTTCGGGCCTCCGATGGGGAAGAAGTCAATCATCTTCGTGGACGACATGAACATGCCAGCGCTGGAGGTGTACGGAGCGCAGCCCCCGATAGAGCTCCTCAGACAACTGTTCGACCACGGAAACTGGTGAGATGAATTAACGTGTGCGAGCCCTCTTGTATGCGTGCGTGTGCGTGCGTGTTTTCAGCGTGTGAATGGCAGCTCGTGGCATAGATCTCGGGTGACTGGTGCGCGTGTAGGATCAGCGAACGTGTTATCGTTTCTCTTTGCATTCAAAATTCCCCGCTCACATCATGTCAGGCGCTGCTCTCAAAGGGCAAGAAAGGAATTGTTCGTACTATTCGTCCGCAACTGCACCTTTGTCTTCAATTCTCCCGCGTCTCTTGACTGTGTGCATGTCTGATCGCAGGTACGACCTAAAGGACACGAGTAAGCTGGTGCTGCAGGACATCCAGTTCCTGGCGGCGATGGGGCCCCCTGGTGGCGGGCGCAACCCGATCACGCCGCGCTTCCTGCGTCACTTCAACATCGTCGCCATCAACCCGTTCAACGACGAGACGATGATCCGCATCTTCTCGACGCTCATGAGCACCTACCTCCGGGTATGATGTGAGCGATTGGAGGAGAAATGGTCAAGATTTCTGTCTGGATCACAAATGCGTGCAGCTTTCGATCTGTTTCTGTTTGCAGAGCCAGGAGTTCTCGCCGGACATGTTCACCCCGGGATCTCAGATCGTGCAGGCGACGATGGACGTGTACAAGAACGCCATGCTGAACCTGCTGCCGACGCCCGCCAAGTCGCACTACGTGTTCAACCTGCGCGACTTCTCGCGCGTCATCCTCGGCTGCTGCCTCATCCGCAAGGAGCAGGTGGACCACAAGCGCGTCATGATCAGGTGCGTGCTGCACAGCCGGGGCGGGGCGGGGCGGGGCAGGCGACGTGTGTGCGTGATGCGTTGGCGTGTCAAACTGCAGTTGACGTGAATCTGGTGTTTTGCACAAAATGGCTGTAGCCAAATTCTTGGTGGAAGCTGAGGAAATTGCAGGTGTTGTTGAACCTGGTCTTTTCTGGCAGGTTGTGGGTGCACGAAGTGATGCGCGTTTTCTACGATCGTCTCATCGATGAGAAGGATCGAGTCTGGCTCGTCAAGTAAGTGTCAAACACTGTCCGAACAATTGGGGAACCGATGGAGAGTTGTTTATCAGCTACGTGTTCATGAAGTGAGAGTGTCTCAATCATGGTTTCCTTTGTTCTTTGTCGACTTTTCCTGCTTGCTCTGAGTGTCAATGTTTTTCAATGCACCAATAACCGACACAGCTTCCATCGTTTTTCAGCCTCTGCAAGGGTTACGTGAAGGAACACTTCAAGGACCAGTTCGACGCGGTATTCGAGCATCTCGCGAACGACGGCAAAGGCGGAAAGGTGAGGGTTTCATGCGCCCTTTTTGTCGAGTTTGTCTTTCTCCGTCCAGGGGTGGGTGGGCAGGCTGCGTGTTGCTTTTGCAACGCGCAAATTAGACCCCACCCTTGACCTGTGTCCATTCGTGAACCTCGGCATGGCTTGACTTTGTGACCAGTCCGATGCATTTGTGGTTACAGTTGTGCCTTGCGAACACCCCCTCCCCCTCGTTCCGTGTTGTGTTCATGTTCCCCGTACGAGATCCTGCATGCGTGTCAACCACTTGTATTTTGTTTGGTATGTCGTGAACAGTTTTATTTTGACCCAGGCTGTCCCCGCAAAGAACCAGCGCGATCGGGCACCGGTAAGAGCCTTGAGCTGCTCGCTCAGCAGGAGCAGATCTGTTGCGCCAGTCTGCTCATGATCGTGGCTTGGTCTCGCCAACTCTTCCCTGGCTTTTGCAGTCTTTGGTGCAGTGACATTTTGTAAGATATGAATCTGTACAGGTTGAGGTGGTTCTTGATCTCATGCTGACCACCATTCTCAGCTGCCTCTGAAATCGCTCATGCAGGGCTTCTTTTCCTGACTGAGCCTGTCAAATTCTTTCAACTGTACCTACCTGTGATCACACCCGCATACCTCTCTGTGCCTTCATCGATAGTCGGAGGAAGATCTCGCTCTGGACGCCAAGTACCAGGAGCTTGGTCTGGTGCGCAAGCAGGAACGGGCCAAGGTAACGGGACGGACGGACGGTTGTGATTGCAATCAACACCTGCACTCTTTCAACTCTCACATGTTTCTCTTTGCAATTTTCAATCCCACAAAAATCAATTCTTATGGTCGGGTTTTGTCATTCCATTGGTTGCAAGGGTTCTGTGTGGAGCAAACCGCCAGTCATGCCTCTGTGTTGGAAAGGTGGGGAGCCAGAGCCTTGAGCCTGTGGTCTGTAAAGCCAGCATTGGGTCCACTCGGCAACGAGAGTTCTCCTTGGCTCTGGTTTGAAGCTGAACTTCAGCAAAACGCACACTGGCAACCTTGAAAAATGCACGGTGGGCTGTACAAACAACTCTCCCCATCTCCCAAAACATCTTCGGGAGGAATTGAACAATGACCAGTACACACAAGTGGGTTTTAATTCAGCAATTTGTACCTTGCATTGCAGTTGACCTCCTTTGATTTGTTTGACAGAACCGAGGTACCATACAACCCGTGTTGTCCGTGCGAACATAGACAGAAATGCTGTGCTGAAGGTGAAAGCATTCTGGTGTTGGTTTGGAACGAGAAACCTGGGGCTAGTTTCTCGCGGGGATTGCAGTAACGAATCGCCCCGCCCATCCCCATGAAACGTTGACGTTTGTGCGTCTGCTGGGAGCCCGACATGAGCACCAGAATGCTGTCACGTTCTTGCGACTTGAGTATTCCAGCTTCCAGGTCCAGTTTCCAGACGCTTCCCAGCAGAACCTAGATTCATAGACGTGTTCCAGCCCCCCTTTTTAGGGGTGCACAGATTATACATAATTCTGTCACCCACCATTCAGAACAAAAATGGATTCCTGAGTGTTACCCTGGTTGAGTTTACATTGGACTCGACCAAGAATTTCATAGACGTGCCATTTGATCAGAGCACTGATGTTTTTGTGTGTTTGCTGTGAGAAGTTGCTTTTCTTGTCAAATTCGATGGTCGGTTGACGATCGATAACAGACCACCCAGTTTCTTTTCAATCTCCTGCTTATCAATACAAACTCAAAATTTGCTTGTCAAAAAAATTTAGGAGAAGTAGATGCGTGTGCTTCTGATGATTCTTTGTTCATTTTGCAAAGCTGTGAGTTTTCACAAATTGTTTGCGTCGCATTATCTCAGAGGTGCAGCAACAGGAACAGGCTTTGAAACACGATCGTTGCGTGCTTGACATTTTCATTGGCTGCTGACTTGGTCGCGCAGGTGAACGAGCAGGACCTGCGCTCGCTCATGTTCGGGGACTACATGAATCCGGACCTCGACCCGGACGAGAAGGTCTACGAGGAGGTGAAAAGCATCGACGACTTCTACACCGTCGCAGAGCAGTGCATGGAGGAGTACAACCAGACGCACAAAAACCGCATGGATCTGGTCATCTTCAGGTGCGTCACGCATGGAACAATCGACTGACAGCGAAACCCACATTTGGAGACTTGCATTTTGTAACACGTACGAGATTCGGCTCCAGGGAACGTGCTGCAGACTCAGAGTGTGACGTTCTCTGAACATGTTTCGTGCACGGAACATGGAGCGCCTCTCTGTTGCAGATACGTGTTGGAGCACTTGTCGCGCATCAGCCGCGTGCTGCGGACGCCGGGCGGCAACGCGCTGCTCGTCGGCGTCGGAGGCTCCGGGCGCCAGTCGCTGACCCGCCTCGCCGCGTCCATGTCCGGCTTCTCCATCTTCCAACCGGAGATCACCAAGAACTATGGCAAGGTGGAGTGGAGAGAGGATCTCAAGGTGCGTTCCGACGTTCTGTGATCCTTCAAACCATCAGCCTGCACGTAACCAGATGCTGGGTGTGTGTCACATCCTGGTTCATCGATTCTTTCTATGTTTCTTCATATCCAAAGCAATTGGCTGGTGCAGCAATGTCTTTTTTGTCGAACTGAATGCAGCTGAAGACACACAGGTTCTTGAAAATCTATGCGGCCTCCAGACGCGCCTGTGTACAAAGCTCTTCTTTCGTGTTGTGTCGAGCTGATGACAACAACAGACACAGTGGCTGAGCTTGGAAGTGGCTGTGCTGTGTTTCAGGATCTGCTGAAGCAGACGGGCGGCGCGGGGAAGGGCACCGTCTTCCTCATCACCGACACGCAGATCAAGGAGGAGTCCTTCCTCGAGGACATCGACAGCCTCCTCAACACGGGCGAGGTGCCGCAGCTCTTCGCTGCCGACGAGAAGGGCGAAATCATGGAGGTGCGTGGGCGGTTGCGCTTGATGTCACAAAGAGCTTAGTTGATATGGTTCTTCTTGTTCAGTGTGCGATTGTGGAACCGTGCATTTGTTGTGTTTTCGTCTTCACAGCAAGTGCGCCCCCTGGCGCAGGCGGGCGACAAGACCGCTGATTTCTCTCCGCTCGCGCTCTTCGCCTACTTCGTGAGCCGCTGCAAGGAGAACCTGCACATCATCATCGCCTTCTCTCCGATCGGAGACGCGTTCCGCACGCGCATGCGTCAGTACCCCAGCCTCATCAACTGCTGCACCATCGACTGGTTCCAGGTTCGACCGTTGTTTGTGTTCGTGACTTGAGCTGGGTCTCGCAATTGCTTCGCTCTGCTTGTTGACAAGTGTAACTGGATCTCGATGTGGGGACGTTTCTACAGCTGAGACTGCGGAAGACTTGGGCTGTGGTGAAACTTGGTTGTTGTGTCGACAGGCGTGGCCAGAAGACGCCCTCGAACGCGTGGCGAACAAGTTCCTGGAGCAAGTTGACATCGAAGACTCGCAGAAGGAATCGACTGTGAAGATCTGCAAACATTTCCACACGAGCGCCGCTGCTCTGTCCGAGAAGTACGTGCTGCTTGGCTTGAGAGCCAGATCTTAGAGACTGTACAAAATGGAAACATCTGTCAGACACGGGATGAAAATTTCCGGTTGGTTCTGACCAGAAAAGCATTGCCCAAGCCAGCTGCTGATGCGATATTTCTCTGGTGCCAAAAGAACTGAAGCAGGAGTACAAGAGTTGTTGATAGAGTGGAGGTTGCTTGCACACAAGGGGAGGGGTTTGTGCACCGACCGGGGTGTTCTCAGGCGAATGTGACTTCTGGCCGTCCTTACCTGCACTGCATGTGCTCTGCTCCAAAGAGCATCGCACTCAAATGTTGTGGAACATTATCGTGTCAGATTCTACATGACGCTGGGACGCAAGTGCTACGTGACGCCAACGTCGTATCTGTCGCTGATCACGTCGTTCAAGACGCTCATCAACCGGAAGCAGGACGAGACGATGAAGGCCAAGAAGCGCTACGTGACGGGGCTCGAGCAGCTCGCCTTCGCTGGCATCCAGGTGCCGTGCACACACACACACACACACACACACACACACACACACACACACACACACACACACACACACACACGCGCGCGCGCGCGCGCGCGCGCCCGCGCCCCCAGGTGTTTTTGGAAGTTTGGGGTTTTTGTGACCCCCAGGGGTAAAAAAGATGGCCCAAAGTTTGACGGC
>JAAUXT010041207.1_pt1 | contig 33607 bp, 43 predicted proteins | sample 7278171 | NCBI WGS metagenome assembly JAAUXT01 (sample SAMN14350112, study PRJNA611818) | marine sediment metagenome | isolation source: surface marine sediment (1.8m) | place: French Polynesia: Moorea | collected 2018-08
ACAAAAACCAATAATTCCTAAACCTTTGTCCAAACAAACAAAGAAAAATCTGGGACCTCTTGCTTGATCTGCATCTTTTTAAATATAATGTGTATATATTTAGATGTTAATCGAGGTTCTTGGGCTTTTTCAGGGTGAGGTCAAAATTTTTTTCCAGGTTTTGCAATTTTTTTCCAGGTTTTTGCCCCCAAACCCCCTGTTTTTCCAGGTTTTCCAGGTTTTCCAGGTATGGACCTATTTTTCCAGGTTTTCCAGGTTTTCCAGGTGCGGTGGGAACCCTGGGGGTGGGGGGGGACCAGACCACAGCGAACCATATGACCCACACCAGTTCATAAGTGATTGGCTACGTACGAACGGCCCTTTTCAAAACTGGAATTGCACAAAGACAAGAATACAGTGCACACCGTCTTATCAAGCCCAACCTTGAACACGAGATCCCTCGTTGTGCAAGAGATAGATCGATTTGCAGCGAGAATACGACTGAAGTTCCGCCGGGTCTCCACTCCTCAAAGACGCTCCGAGCCCGAACCTCTGATGCTGGTGATGAATGTGTCTTGTGAGGATTTCTTCTCATCTACCGAGTGTCTGAATCGAACGCCAATCCAGCCCGTTCCGTCCCAACTCCTGCTGCGCGAGGCACCGGATGATCCTGAGGCCTCCACGCAACACGGATCGACCAGGGAAATGACGTTTTCAGAGAACGCAGAAAGGATCCATTGACATGATCATCAGCAATCCACGCAGTGTGCATGAGCTCCGCGTTGTCCCCAGTTCTGGTCCACTCCAAAGACCAAACATCACACTCAATGTGAAGCAGGTGACACTCGTGGACAATTTTGGTGTCGGAAGCTGTGGACTCACTGTATACGGACCGCGTCTAGTCGGCGCCACACGTCTTCCGGTTCAGGTCAGATTCACAGGCTCAGTGTCTGTCGCTGCCAGCAAAGTTCTGCTTCGCAGGCAACAACTTACTGAACCTTCACCGCAGTTATTATATCAAAGAAACGGACCTCGGCGACCTGACACCTTTCGCGGACACGAACCATATTCGCACAACACTGACCTCTGCCCCTGATACTGGCAAATGCAATTTGCTCGACACTCAAGACGAGCACATTTTTCTTGCGCCAAGAGGCGTATTTAGTGCCCGGGCCGACCCCTGGACAAAGAGCGCGCTTTGAGATGCACGACACCGGTCCGGTGCCACAGTGGGGACGAAGCGATTGATCAAAAGCGAAGAGCCCTGTTAATTTCAAGCTCAGCAGATTTCTGAGTGATAACATTGTGCGATGACCAGATGCCCACCTCTCGCCTGAGGTGCCGTCGGCCGCACAAGAAGACTGAATGGTGCTGGGCTCCTGTGGGTTGATGTGCAGTGTTGCAATACTATTTTCACGTTAAGTACTGGTGGTTAATGTTTGAAAACCCTGGTGCTATTCTCATTTGAATCAATTTCAAAAATTTGCATCAAACACATCCCTCGGCACTTGTGAGCTGGTTTCAAGGCAACGGGTTCAAACATGTCAAAATGCTCGAAGGACACAGGGTCTACTTGCTGACATGCCACATGTCAATTTCTACAACCCAAGGAGTTCCAAAAAACGGTTGTGTCTGCCCACCACAAATGCACGTTTTGAAAACGTCTGACCAAGAGCCTCCCTCCCCCCCCCAAGAAACACACACATGCGCAACAGTCCCTTTTTTGCCCTTGTTTCGGAAACAAGCCAAACCACAAGCGACTTGGAGCACGCAGAAGTCGTGAGAGACCAGCTGATCATTGGGCAAATTAAAACGAAGCTCGGCCAAAGCGATTGATCGCAGTCGGCCGCACCTGGCACCACGAAGTGCACTCGACAATGCGAACAGTCTCCAAAGGCTGTTTCACAGCGGATGCGTTTTGCATTTGATTCTTGCGCGAGTCCATGCACGACGCAACGGACGAGTTAACTGCATTCGGACTCAATCACACAAGGACGCAAAGTAACAAGAATTCAAGCGTTGATCTTTCAAGTGTGTTCCCCATATCCCGGTGAAACTCCATCCTTGGAAAAAAGCAACTTTGATTTAGCCTCCTTCAATTGTTAGAAAAGATACACTCGACAGTAAAGAATCGGATTTCAAGTGGGGTATCGAATTCCTCGACTGCGGCAGATTTGAACCGTTTCCAACTTGGGAGTTACGTTCACAAGTCCACGCTTCAGAGAAAAACTTCAACGCGAGGCGAATTTTTTAGCGCTAAATCGACAAGGAAATGGATCTTTCAAGTTCACCTTGCTGTCCTCAGCCATTTTGGGCCAATTTGCATGTTCGCTGGGAAGATTTGAGCAGAAAATGACAAAACGCGGTCAGATAAGATTGTGTCGTGGATCGGACTTGTCAGGGACACGGACCCGTTGAAAAAGCGGTTCTGAATGAACTCGCAGTAAATGCCGTATCTGCACCTTGCGTCTCGCTATCCTATACCTGTCGTCGACGTATGGGGCCCCGGGACTGAAAGCTTCCCACCAGGCCGCCCGATACCATCTTCCACAATGCGTCTAACTGTTCCTTTCAACGTACGAGGATCAGAAGTCAGAATCGTATCTCCAGCCACGGGAAGATCCGAGCCTTTTTGCGCTTGATATATTATTCCCTTTCTTTCATGCACTGTGCTTGCTGGGATGTTTGGATACATGAAACCTCGTGTTTCCCTTGGCATTTACTGTCGTCTTGACATCTTTCTACGAATACACAAAGGATGAATTATTCTCCAAGCTTGTCTCTCGCATCAAGCACAACTTTCCCGTGCCTCACACCAGGTAACAGGCAAAACGCCAAGGAGCCTTCCGTACCTTTTCCACGACATGCCATTTCTTGTGGCCTCTTCGTGCAATAGGCACCTTTGATCCTGCGTCTGTTTGACGCTGCACGTGTATCGGTCACCAGGCAACCTGCTGCTGGCCCAATCACCTGCGTTCATTTGTTTGTGAGCAGAGAACCACTGTTCAGACGCTGTTCCCATCGGGGACCACTCTGGAAATCCACTCGCACGATGGATTTTTCAGACTGAAGAGCAAACCAGACCTGATGCTCAAGTGCAGACTTGCAACGCTTGGGTTGAAGGGCCTGCTTCACACTGGATGCGTCACGCGTGTGTTTTGCCACGACGCAAGCAAAGGGAAAATTGACAAGGGCATGCAGAACCCCCCACCCCCACCCAGGTCTTTGGAAAAATCCAATCAGTGAGATGAGATCCCTGTTTTTATGCCTGTGTAATCCCAAACAAGCAGAATCAAAATGTTGCTCATTTCCATGAATTCTATGCACCAAGCTCACTGAAGTTCAACGTCATACGACAAGGTTTTTTGCCTTCATCCTTCAAGAGGCACAAATTCCGCGTCAGCTATCGGATTCTGTGGGTGAAACGTCTCAATTGAAATTTCATTGTCCTCTTGGGTTGTGTATACACAGGATCTGTGTGCAGAGATCTCGAGCGTAATCAGCCAAATTCCTCACCACGTGTTTATGCAACAACACGAACAAGTTGTTCCCAAACTGGGAACTCTGCACAGACAATTCGAAAGGGACTCAGGAACAGGTGACGCGGGACAATAAAGAAGGTCAGAAAACTGCTGAATCACCTGGGTGCGTAGTGCGCACTCCGCAACATCTGCGAACGGCCACACAGCTCGACATGAAGTGGGGTTGGGTGGGGTTTCTTGTGAGCACCACAAGTTCCGACGCTTTTCATAGAATACAATTTGGAGGACATTTGGGGTTCTGCATCTTCTTGCTACACGCCGGAGCCAGGACTTTGAGCAAAACCCTCGTGTGTGAGTGGGTTTGTGCACGCACGCACACAGGCCACACACACGCACTCACGCCGGTGCACGTGTGTGTTCATTGCACGTTTCTCCACAGATCACTTCCTTGCACACCAAGGCGCAGTATTCCACCCCCCCCCCCGGAACAGTGTCACCGTCCTAACAACAGAGTCTCACAACAAAGCATCGAGAAACCCGCATTGAATTCAGGGCGTCACTCCAGTCGATTCACCACGAAACTTTTAATGTGCATCTGCCCAGTGTTTTTCGTCGTCTACTCAGCTGTTTGCGTTTCCACCTTGATCAAATTAACTAATTGCCGCTATTGACACAGTTCTATCCATTTCTGGTCAATTTCTCTTTTCTCCGCCATTGAATGCATCACGAATGCAGAATGTGTCTGGGCATCACGAGTCAATATTCACTTCTGCGTGACAAACGTCGCTCACGCACGCAAAAATATTTGATGTGAGATCACTGTGTTTGCGAATTCAATTGTAAGGCAGTGTCGCAGTGGTTGCGTCGCTCGTGTGTTCATGCAGACGGCAATGGGTGCTGCGTCGCAGCGTCGACGTAGCGTCGTTTGATTTGGGGATGTAACGCATCCAGAGTGAAACGGCCCGAACCGTGTTTGCGAATTCACTTTCAAAGTTTGCATGGAAACGTCGCGACAATGAAGCGGCAACTGTCACTCCATTCAGAGGAGGTATGAATGGGTTTTGAATGCGACTGAAAGACAACGTGGAAGAATGACACCCAAATTGCATTCGTTTCATGAAATGATTCTTCAGAATTTTAAGGTCCCAAAGAAATCAGACACAAAACTGCAAAATTCGCACAAAAATTCAGAACCATTATCAATAGTGGCAAGCAACTCCACTTGAGTCCAGCGTTTGCTTCCTGCGTGCTTCACTGTCGGCAACAGGGATAGCTCGGTCGACATGAGATTGGCGCACAGGCTCAGCGCAACACAAGCACTCCATCAAACAAACATGGAAGTCGCAATGTAATCGCATCTGAACAGCGAGGAGCGAGGCACCGCACTGGGGCTGAACAAGAGACGGACAGACAGGGATCCGTTCGGAACCGGACATACCGCCCGGGGTCGGGAGGTGCTCAGCCCCCAGCACACGCGTGCAGGACTCCCAGCTATGTTCAAACCACAACCGAGGAAACAAGCTCCAAAATTTTCGCTTTGTGAAGTCGGAATCCAACTGTGGAACGCAACCTTCAAGAATGTCCAGGTCAAAGCCCGATTCATCTCATTTCGCGCCGCGTCCTCACACACTGATGTGGATCCAAACCACAGTCGTGTTGGAACAGGCCTGAGTTCTGTGATGAAGAGAACTGCACTCACCCACCAAGCAATTCGCCTCAGCACGCGACACCACCAAATTGCAGCACAAACACCGTTGGCTTTTAAGCCAGGCTCATTACCCGGGGATTCCACGGCTTAAAGTGTAATTGCCAAGAAGACAGTGCTGTGGTGCAGTAATGGGTGACTCTGGGTTGGAGGGACCATCATTGCCCTGGGGGCAGAGGAGACCCTGGAGAAGACAGACATGTGGAATTATGGGTCTCATCGGAGTGGAATCAGTCCCGTTTTATTGGCCCACAATACACTGACCGTTTTCACACGCAACTGCAACATGGGTTGCGAAGCAATCTGCCAAGGCAAACAACGCTAATACATGACGCTTATGGCATTTTTTTGGTACTTTCCAAGCCAACGTTGGTCAATCAAAAATGTATTAGTCAACATGTCTCTGTGGAGCGAACACTGTGAAGCCTGTTCAAGCTGGATGCACCACGCGTTGGGTCCCTGTTGAAGCCAATGTGCGCTGCGTGCGTCGCAAAGTGGACGCAACGCCCACGGACTTGACGCGTCACACGACGTTGAACACGAACAAGGAATCCACAGTGGGAACCTCTCACTCCAGTCACAAAGTTCAAATTTTGATAGCAGTTGCACACCACTGCGAACGTCGAAGCCAGAGAGCGACCGAGCTGACAAAAGTCCGTCCAGGACATCAAAACTGAACCACACACACCTTCACAGTGTAATTTTCCGCGGTTCAACACTGGAATCAACTGGTATGGATACTTTCACGATCAGCGCAGACTCCGGATCGCTCGTATTGTGCTGCCGTTGATTTATCGTTCTGATACAAACGTCGATGAAAGACTGGAAGCCGTGTTCGCTGTCGAGGTAAGGATCTGCGCCTTTTGCAATCGTTTGATCAATGCTGATTTTCCATGACTCCATCTCTATTGTCCCGGACAAAGTCGACACAGCGCGATTTACGGAGGCAAAAACTGAGACTCTTGGCACCCGAGGTACAACTGGCTCCGTCTTTTGCTTGTTTCCAACACAGTAAATAGGGACTCTGACTCTGATGTTCACACCTGTTGGTTTGCACGTGGACTTATGAAGCGGAGCCGCTGACCATATTGGCACTAATTTCCCTGCAATAGGCACTGCAGCAGGAGGAGGCATCCCCGAGAAGCACTCTCTCCTGCAGGCGAGTTCCTGCTCCCAGCCTGCAGTGGAAGCCCCTGCAGTCAGAAGCACACAGCAGTCAGCGAGATCAGTCGGGCTGGTCGTTAACAGATCTGTTGAGGTGTAGGAATTCCACGACTGAGGCGTGATTCATTGGAGAGCGAACCGCTTTCCGCACCTCTGAGGGCTGCGCCGCTTCCGACACCGCTTCGAGTATGGTTCACACCGGTCCCGTTTCCGTGTGGAACGTGCGAAAGGTACACGTGGAACAGCTCACACACGTTTCAATGGTTCCATTGACACTGGCTCCTTCATAGACCAAATGGGTGTTGCCTTCCGTCACAGACATGGAGGGTCTGGGGGGGACAGGTGTGAACAGGGCATGACGCCGAGTTCGCACTGGTTGCGCCGCGAGTTGCGTCTTGGAAGAGTGAACGGACGAGGTGACTACTGCGCAGCGCCCCAGTGACTTGGACGGAACGAAACACACGGCGCCTCTGGTGTGAAACAGGCCGATCAAGTCGCGATGAAGCAACGAAAAAGTTCACTTCAATTTCACCAAGAATTCAAAGAACCAAACCAAGATGCTGAGAAAGAAATTTTACCAACTTCTTGCAGCCTGACGTTCACATCTCGAGGGGTGTGGGCACTCCAGGCCTTTGCACGAACACTTCACAAGAGAACAGTTTTAAACAGGTCTGGGAGTCTGAGGAGACTGGGCCCACAGTCAATTCATTTTGTTTTTGCGTGTATTTTTCTGAGACCACAGGTTTGACAGGAGCATGTTGCTCAGAACTGAAATTTCCCTGGCTCTTTGCTTGTTGTGTGCCTGGTTCTGTGGAAGCCAAGAATAAGTCATCAGGCCACAACAGAAGTAGGCGTGTGGAACGCACCCACACTTTTGGGGAGCCCAGATTTATTAAGATCCTTCTGAGGGCACTGTTATAAAGATCGCCTGTGCAGATAGCGCCGTTGTGACTTTTGGAAAGGTTTATGCTCCGAGGGTTGAAGATCAAAACACACGTACCTGAGCTAAAGATGCTAAACTTTGTGCACATGGCGTTTGCGAATAAAGAGTTTCCCAGATAACTTGTTAACTCACACGATAGTGCGCGAGAAACTCAATCGCGCACGTTCGCACCTGCTGATAGGAACAAGGTGCAACGGGAACTCAGTGACCTTCTGCGACACTGGATACGCCACGCGTTGTGTCTGTTTCTGCTGCGTGTTGTGGGCGAGAAGCAACGCCCACAGCACAAGGGCGCAACCCGTAAGCGTACCCAATTTGATACAAGCCAAAACATAGGATCACAGAGGTGCCGACAGAAGTTCACACAAGCCGAGAACTTGTACTGGATCGTATGTCATTGGGTCTGTCGGTGTCAACCCACTCCCGAGCCTTAAAACTGCTCGTTTTCCCACAGGAACAACGAAATGCACACTGTGAACTGAGCACTTCCGGTGGACCTTCCGGTGGACCTTGGGCCCCAAGCCCCGGTGGGACCCAACCTTTGTTCCGTGCCGCAGCCACGGTTCCACTGTTCCACACATTCCACACAGACCTGGTGTTTTGTTTACAATGATTTGCGCCCATTATCGCTCATTATTTTATTAGCTGGCTGCGATCCACGCTGAGACAGCAACAACAACGCGCGGGTGATGAATGGAAACAGCGTGTACTGTGACAGCGATACATGGAGCAATAGATTCCCCACACAAACACATGTGGAACCACAACATCCCGTGTAGCAGCCCAGACACCAAGAGTGGAAAGGCAGTGCGTTTTGAAGCAAATCTTCAGAGTCTGCCAAACAGATCCTTGGGTTGAGCTCTGACTTGGGCTGCTCGCATGGAGGGAGGCTGGTCACAGGAGCCACGCCCCTCGCTCCCAGGTCCAGACGACCACGCGGACCGAACCAAGACGCGCATGTACAGCAGTCCGTCCACACCGCACCTTTGAGTTTGTCTGAACAGCCAGCATACAAGCTCGCTTCCATGGTTGTTGGCCAAGGCTTCCCTGTCTTCACCAAAGAAAACCCAAACTCTTTTCTGGACAAAGAAAATAATTCAACACCACAGTTGAGTGAGCCTTTCATCTCTTCTCTTCAGAAGTAAAACTTCTCCAGCACAAGAAACTTTCAGCAGCAGCTTTCAGCGCAGATGTTCGGATTCACTTGAGAAGCGGTTTTTCAGTCGCGTCAGCGGCAGCTTGAATTCAACCGAAGCCAGATCAAAATCATTCAAATGTATTTGCTCAAAATGGCGGGACACGAAGGATGTTCGCCGATTAGGAAAGGATGAACTGACTGAAACATTGTAGCATTTTGCATCGTGGTGGGACGGGCAGAATCGCAGGCCACTATCAAACAGGACGGGCCATGCGCTGAGCCTGTGTTGTTGTCAACAGGCACAGCGTCGCTGAGTTGACGTCACCCTCTGACCAACGCAGCGACGCAGCGCTTGACGTGTGCGGTGTGAAACGGGCCGCAGCGATGTTGGCTCCGAAGCGTCCTCGGCTGGACTGGCGAAGCGTGCGAGGAGCAGCCGGGCTTCACACGGCCGTGGCGGCGGCGGCGGAGAGCGAGCGAAGCCTCCTCTCCTCCTCCTACATGAGTCAGTGAGCACAGGCTCCCCGGGACACTAGCGCTTCACCTGCCACACAACGAGCTTCTCACAGAACAACTCAAAACCACCGCAAACAAACACGGATCGAACTGATACAGCAGAACCAAAACATAACAACCTGGTGCGCGTGGTCTTTGGTGGGAGGAATGTGTTTTGGGGATCAGGAACTCAACAACAGTGCAAAAAGCGTCTCTGTGAAATAGAAAGAAAACTTAAAAGAGTGAAGACACAAAAGGATACATTCGCTTCTGCTCAGAGAGGATAGCAAAGCCACTAACTTTGGGATAACTTTGCTGCGAGGCAAGAGAAGCACGTAAGGTTTGGAATATTTTTGTTTCCTCTTGCTTTCTCGAGACTATCGTTCCAAGAGATCCAAATATGAAGAGAGATGGGCATTTTCCAATGCTGAGAAACACTGGCACTCTTGGGAGTCTTTCTCCACAATCATTGAGTCAGAATTGTGAACATTTGGCAACAGTTGCAGCAGGGCTGGCCCGGTGTTGCAGAGTGTTGCAAAATTCGGTACTTTTTGGCAAATCAAGTGGCATAATGGTCTCTTTCTCTTCTTTAATGCTCAGCGCATTGTGACATGCAACGATAACAAATGAGAACACGTTGCCAGCTGGAGCTGTGCGGCTGGGTTCACGCTGAATGCGTCACGTGTGGCGCCTCCGACAGCGACGCTATGCGTCGTGACGTGGACGCAACAGCGCGCACTCAGTAGTGTGAGCACGCATCAGATGTGAACGCAGCCCAACACATTTCTTGTTCTCGGCTGCCAAACCAATCAATGAAAATGTCTTCCAGAACATGTGGAGAAATTAAAGAGTTCTGCGTCTGTCCCTTATTCTCTCAATCCCCAACTCAATCCACTTCCTCATTCACTCGGGTTGGAAAATTTTATGATCCATTGCGATTGCAATAACAACTGGGGTTCGTCAACATTATCATTGGTGTGAAATTCGTCTGTTTTACTTTGGCAGAGAAAAGCTTTGTGAAATTTGGGACCTTGCAGCAAAACGAGAATGATCTTTACCCTTCCTTGCTGCCTCCAGCTCAAAAAAGAGCTCAGCAGAAAAGATCTACTCAACTCAGGTTCTGGGTTCGTTCTCCGTGAGGCAGACGGTGTTCGATTCATGAAGCAGAACCTTCAGGCCTCAGAGAAGTGCACCTGACAGCAAAGAGCTTCCGACTTTCTCGTTTCACGTTTGAAACTTCGAGCAACTGATGCGAAACAGCAGAAAGCGTGCTCCAAACAAATGGCTTCCCGGCAAAAACCTTCAAAGTTTCACTACGTGACTAAGACGAAGTCGTTTTCCGGGTGACGAGTTCCCTTCCGCACACCGCTGGCGCCAAAGCGGTGGCGCGGGGAAAGATTGGCAGCGGCCGGCGCGGCGATCACGGGCGCGCGTACATTAACGATCATTACTGTCGTTCATCATGTCGAAGGTCGGCGAGGTCCCGACTCCCAACTACGAGCCAAATATCCGTGGGCGTTTTGAAGCGCGATCAGTGTTGGTGCTCGGGACTGCGCCCCTTGATCAGCCGGTCCGTCGGGCGGTGAGCCCCGTGCACGCTGAACGCATCTGATGCTGACTTCATGTAGAGCTGCGGGAAGCTTGCTGCATTCTGCGTTTTGTTGGGCAGCGTCCTACATGACACTCAATGTGATGCAGGTAGCTTGCCACAGATAATCGGTGGGAACTGATTCTTGACGCAGACATGGGCATCAATGATGCTGCAAAAACGCACCACGCAAAACGCAGTTCTATATGAATCCAGCTTGACTCCCCTGGACCCTGCGGTCCACCGTGCAGCACGTGACGTCACAGCGCCCACTGACGTGTGCAGCGACGCCCAAGGAGCTCGTGGCGCAGTGCTCACTACACACAGGTGTTGCGTTCGAACCGCACGAGTGAGTTCGATTGGGTCTCTTCAATAGTGACCGTATTGTCGTGTAGATTTGTCGCGTGAATCACGCATAGCTTTTGGCAGTTCAAAGCAAAGAAGAGATGTGAGATCAGTACGCACAACGCAATGATCCTCTCACGTGGACGACGACCACACTTCCTGTTCCAAAAACAATTTCCTCCGGGGCTGTGCATTGATACGATCCTCATCCAAATCCTGAGCACGATCTCACAACACACGGGGCACCGCGTCTTCATGTCAAATCTGGTTCCCGATGGGTGCGTCCTGCGCGTCTTTCCTCAACGCGCGCTGCGTCGCCTTAGTGACGCATTCAGTTGCGCAGGAACGCCAAGCCTGGCGCATCCAGTGTGAATCAGAACCCACCACAAAGAGTGTGACCAGTGGAAACATTGAAATGCTGGTGCAGTGTTCCCGGCCACAAAAGACGTCAGGATCGGACTCGTACATCAGCCTGACAGACATTCCTGAAACACATTGGGGCTGATTACAAAGCAGAAAATGGACGCGTTCAATGCCCAAACAATATCCTAATGCTTCACTTTCACTGTTTGACACGAATTTGTCCACACGTGAAGTCACTCGGAGAAAGATCAAAATTCTTGAGTCCAAGTTTCGCTGTGGCAATGTCGTGAAGGGTGAAATACATTCGGCAGGGCCCCTGTTTGTAGAGTGTCAGTGTAAAAACACGCTTTCTGCCTTTTCAGACGGGTTTTGCGTGCGTGTAATGCATGGCCTGGGGATTCACGGGCCTCGCCGCATTGTGCGCAAAGTTTACCCCCCACCAGCTAATACAGGTGTTGGACCTTTTAAACACTGACGTGATATGATATATTATAATTATTTGAATATGCTGGGTTTTCACTCAAACTCACTCGAACAAACGCCATGCTTTTTACGTTTCCGTTAAGATTGTGGACGCTCAGATTCACTCATTGTGCAGTCCGCGCCTGTGCCCACAGTCAACTCAGACACGTAATGCAGCACTGAATACAAAAACTGACTCGCTTTCAGTCGGAGAAATATATCATTTGTCAACCACCACCTAAGATGCTCTGACCTTGTACGCTCAATGTTATTCAGAGAAGCAAGTGTACAAATTACATTCGTGAGAAATGGCCTTTACCTTTCAAGAGAAAAACACCTTCTGCCCAGTGGTGGAAACGAGCCGCATTCCGCAGGCATTCCATCTCACTTCTGCTTGTGTTGGGGCTTCATTGCACCGATGGGCTCTCCACGTTTCGTGCGCAACGTGCGAAAAACCAAGTCGTGTTGGCACACGTGCAACTATCTCTCAGGTGAAAAACTTTTCCTTCGCTGACACTCCTTGAAATAGCAATACGAGTCCCTCTGTTCATCAGAACATAAAAGTGAAGGCGTGTGTCTGACTTTGTGTGCGAATATTGACTGTGTCGTTCGTCTCCCAATGAGAAAGGAGACGTCTCAATGGGCACAAGTTTTCTGCAGTGCATACCAGAACCGAATGCGTTCAGAACACCTCAACTGACTGGGTGAAATTACCTTTGGTGTACAGGCTGCAGCAGTCCTTCCAAAAGACTAGGAGCCGATTTTCGGCGCTGTAAGCCCCCATCACCGGCCTGAGTAGGAATTTGGTTCCATGACTCCCACAGGACAGTGCTGCGCTGCACTCAAGACCTGCTTCAAACTGGATGCGTCATGCGTGGTGGTCACACCCACATCAACGGGTACTGCGAACTCCGGCAGATAACTTACAGAGGAAGACAGCGCAACCCACTGTGAAACAAGCCTGGGCATCGTCATTTTTTCCCATCCTTCATTCCATCATGAAAATTTCAGGAAGGCACTTTCCTGGCAGGTGCTGAAAGCCATTTTCAGGTCCCTCGGCGATGCCAATTCTCTAGCAATTCCGCAGACAACTTAGGCTTGCGAGTTACGACCATTTTGGCAGGCCCGAACACCTCCGAAGAAAGGCTTGGCCCCGTGCAACGCTTTTGCGAAGATAAAGACTGCACTGATTGCCAACCACAGACTGAGACTCGTTCTTACTAATACGAGTCACTGAAAGTTTTTCTGTTTGGAATGAATCTCAAAAACACGAGGAATTGTGGTTCTGTTTCAGTTGAATGTTGCAAGAAAATTGTAAGCAAAAAAGTGGATCTTGGCAGATCAGGAAATGCTGAAGCCTTGTTGATGAGCGGGAAAAGTGACTTTTAATGGGTCTGACGTACAATGTCGTCTCCCACATCTGAAAATTACTCCGCAACGCGACACGAGACACTGACGTCCGGATGATACAACTCTCTCGATGCTCACACAGGAAGAACCACCGACAGAACTCTCAAGGCCTTTCCACAATTCCGAGGCCTGTGTCAGTCTCGCTGAGAGCGCCACGCATTGAATCCGCACGCAAGCCAATGCTTTGCCTCAGCCCATTTGCTTGTCCAGGGACGCAAGTTGCGATACATCCAGTGTGCACCAGGCCTCGGAACCTCAGCGTTTGAAGACACACACGACCGTGAAGGTTCTTCAAACTTTGTAGTGCCATTAAAACCCCATTCTGTTTACCTCGTGGTGAGGCCTCTATGGGAGCGGATGCTCTTAATGTTGGCGGATTAACAACGCTCCCGTGACGCCCTGAATGCTAAACTTCACTCGAATGAGATTAAACGTACGACGCACCAACAATGGCCCATCCCTTTCTTCCCCCTATTATCCTCGCTGAGCCCTATTAACGCCGCAAAAAACCCGAATGAATAAACCATGCGACATAAATAATATTGAAGCCAACTTTTTAAGATATTAATTTGAAATTTGAGCCCGTAATTAAGTGTGGTGGCGCAGGTTTGAGGCCCAGTCGCTGTACCGACGTGAGGTGGGCTGGAACACATAAATCTGAGAGTCGGACACGTTCTGCTCTCTTCTTGTCACGCTGTGTATCGTTCCTCAGAAGGACAAGACTGTTGTGAAGCAACCAACAATGAATTGTGTTGCAAGGCACTGCGCCCATTGACCAAAACCGGTGTAACAGGACCAGAGCACGACCAGGACCACAGCACGACCACACTATTTGGTCGTGCTGTGGTTCTGAAATTTTTAGGACCACTGCACGACGTTGGAAAATATTTCGGTCGTGCTCTGGTCCTGAGACACCGGGACACAGAGCTGACGCATCCAGGAGAGCCGCTCTGAGTCAAAGCAAGAGCTGAGGCAACGTTCACAACGCTGTCTCAACACTGCACGTCCACGAACCTCAAGTTTTCAGGTCTTGATCAGCAGTCTGGTGCACATGATCAAATTAGCGTTTTGCCCCCCCCCCCACTCGAACGACATGAAAAATGAAGAGCTGAGAGGCACGACACAAAGAGCTCGATCCTTCCCGAGCGTCTTGTCCTTCTCATCCGCAAAATGACAAAGGCAGCAATTTCACGCATTAGAAACTGGAAACTGAATGTAATAGAAAAAGCAAATTAGGCGTAGTAATACAAATCGCGTTTAACGCCGAAATGAGCAAAGTGTATGCATTGCCTCAGGTAATTTACACGGGTAATCTCATCTGAAAAAGGCGCCTCAAATGAATGTGTTTACCTCTTAAATAGCTTCGGGTTCAGTGTCTTTCTCTGCGGAATAAAAGTGATTTGAGTCATAATTCAAACACTTCACGTTGCACAACGAAAGTGAGCCCATGCCACTCTGGAATGTTGGAGGTAAAAATTTTCAGCGTTGGAAAAACAATGGGTGCCATGAATCTAAAATTGTTTTGACACGAAGCGTAAAAAGTGATTGGCAGCAAAGACAACAAAAGCTCAACCAAATGTTCTTCAGAAAGGTTAAAATATGCCAAGTTTGCGGAAACAAAGCGCAAATTGCTTCAGCATTGCGACTGTTTGTTTGGAAAATCCACAGCTCCATGCATCATGTCTGTTGCGCACAGCTCGATTTATTTGCGCACCAGATCCACGCACGATGTTCCACAAAAGTCTGCACGGTGTTGTGCAATTGAGTGGCAGTGTGAAACCTTGGGCCACGTCCTCCAAACTTTCTCGGCAGAAGAAATTTGCCACTGAGACCACAGCATTCAAGTTGAGATCCGTCCTGACCAGTTTTCAGAAAAGAGCAGAATGACCCATTGTGTGCGTGTGTGTGTGTTTGAATCCACTGTCGGTCACAGTTCACCCAGAACAGTCAAAGAAACCTATGCCGTGCAAAAGCTCACTGTGGGATCTCCAGACGCGATCTGCATGCAGATCTGGTGTCGCATCTCACCAGCTGCAACTGTAGAGCTCTTCACTCTGAGCATCTGACCAAACACGCAACTCTCAAACTGTCCGTTTTCAAACGACAGTCAATCAAGAGTCACCAGACACGACGGAGTGGAAGCTGAATCACTCTGCATAAGCGGCGTGTCGTTGCTGATCATACATGTGTGTTTAGAGATAAAGCTTTAACTGTTGCATATCAGTGTCAAGAGCTGTCTGCAAACTCATTAATTGGCTGCTGCGCCGGCGGAGCAGCTGGGTTGAACCCAGATTGGGTTCGTCATATGAGAAGCATGACGAGCGCTACATTAAAGTGTCGCCCTGACAGGCAAACACGACGCTGACGCAAATTACGCATCAATTGACTCCTTTTTCCCCAAAATTGCTTGAAACACAAAGCCACTTTCAAAAAGATGGAGATAAATTTTTGATTCATGGAGGGCTTCAGAGTGCAGGAAGTTCACGTGCGTTTTGAGTGCAGAGTCTGCGTGCAAACAAACGGCTAATTAAGCGTGGAGAGCGGAACCGGTGTGGACCGCAGACAAACAGGGATCGGGTTCCAAGCGCAGATCGACATTGATTGGCTGATCAATGTAAATTTCTCGCCCGACGACCTTGCGTGGGCCACACTGCGCGGTGATGCGACGCGACCCGCGCGACGTTCGCCGCGTCCGAACAAGCGGCGCACGACTCTACTCGAAGAGGAGGCCTCAACCTTACGAATCTGTTTTCAAACTGGAAGAAGAATGTAATCTCTGCGAAAAACCAGCCCCGGCGCCTCGCCAGTCGGTTGGAACGCCACAATCCATTCTGGCACAGGGCAGTTTCACGCTGGACGCATCGTGCGTTGTGTCTTTGCACAAACTCGTGCACACACTGCGGGGCTGCATTAGCGCCTCAGCGGCGAACAGCCCACTGACTGAGGCTGACACACACAACCACGGCGCATCCAGTGTGAAACAGGCCTCACACCTTGGAATAGCTGCGAGTCTCTCAAGCAACCCAACAACGCTGCTTCCAATTGGAGGAAGGTGCGCAAGGGTCTTCTTCGTTAGCACAGGGAGACGGGTTTAGATTTACGGGGTTAACAAGCATAACGTGGTGCAGAGCTCTCTATCTTTGTCTTATTTTCCACACCGTTTGGCACAAATTGCAGCGATAGACGAGGAATCTGAGGCCGGAGCTATTGATCCTTCTCCAATATGTCAGAAGAGCGATTACAGAAGAGAGCCTCGATGCTGGGGGAACTGGTGAAGTTCCAACTACAAGCCCACGCTGCTTCAGCTGGCAACAGACCCAGCCCAGATCTGCGCATCAGTGTTTTGGATGCGCTTGTCTGGTTCGTTCTGTCGAACAACCGAAGCACACAACAAATATTTTGATGCAAGATGGAAAACGTGGAGTATCGGTTCTGGATTCGGCGTGGGGAGTGGGACATCCACGAGAAGGGCGACTGATGCCTTGTGTCTCTGCGCAGTCCGGCGCTGCACATGCGCATTGCACGATTGACTTGCACATGGACTTGTCCCACGTGATCCCACTGGCGAGTTTCAGCACCACGTTCCGTAGCCGCAAAACGTACACGTTGCATGGAGCCTGTGGAAGTTATGGAAGGATCCACAATTATTTTTCAAAACAGTTCTGGAATCAGGCACTTGGGGCATTGCTCCACACATCGAGAAGGCATCAAGTTTCATCAGATCTCACAAACTCCAGAATTATGTTTTGAAAATAGTATTACATTCATCTGTTTGATATCCATGGACTCTTCCAAAACAGGGGAGTTGCATCAGCAAGCTACGTGCTACGTGTACGTGTTACGTCTACGGAGCATTTTGCTGAAACTCTCAACTGAGAAAGTTCCATTCCGTTCTGGATGCATGTGTGGTGGACACATTCACTCTGACGTGAATAGCGCACGAACACTCCTGGATCAACGTGGTCAACAGCGAGCGAGAACACGCATGCGCGGGAACATGCGCGCAGACAAACGCTACTGTCGCGCAGCCGATCATTTCAATGCACGACGCGCTACAGAAGAAGAAACCCAAGCTCGCGACAACAGAGACGCGCACAATGCGCCGACGCGGCCTTCCTGATATCCTAGCTAATCAACTCAACAACCTGAAGTCGTCAGGAATTTTAAACACGAGCATCCGAAGGCAAAACGTATTGAGCCAAGTACATGAGCACATACCTCTGTAGTATCAGAGAACAATGTTCAAGACAATACATGTTACACAAGCCCCAGTGTCAACATTGGTAATATGCTACAGTGGATTCCGCGCGGCGTAAGTTTGCCTATTTAGCCTGACCCCATGAAGAGGACGTGTGATATGCATCCCTAATGACATCAACTGTCCCCGCCGATTCGCTTTCACACAGCGCAAACACACCGTGGCTGAACCTCCCGCACACTGATACATCTGATAAAAAGTTGCTCCTTTGCATTTCAAGAAGACAGGTCCGCAGGAACTTGAAAACTTCACAATGCAAAGAGCAGGGATTATCTGCTATTCACAGCTGAAAAGTTGGCTGCAGACCTGACAACCAACACGAGGAAAGCAAGGCACAGATCAGACTGAAGTAAAACCCCGAGAACCGAGTGCTCAAGACCACTGGTCAGCCTGTGTCCAAGAACACAATTGGTCACGTTAGTAGCGGCCATCAGTTGTTGCCATGACAGCCAGCGCTGATTCGGTTCCCATGGTGAGGGCTCAGCGGGGCCGAACTAACGCACCCACTGATGTGGACAGCGCTGTCAACAACTGCTGTTCGACATTCCGCTCGGCCCACTTCGTCCACAAAGCATCCATCACGTCGTGGACGTCTCGTCCAATATTTGACGATCCGACGTCAAACACGAGCAGACGTCCACTTCACACTGCAGTATCAAGTGGAACTCGAGTCCGAAATCTCTGTTTGGGATGAAGGAAACATCTGTCAAATACACAGCAAATTCTTTACAATTTGTGTCCCGCTTGTTCGTGCAAAGGGCATTGCAGCTGTGCACAGAATCTGGTTGAGTGCGTGTGAGTGTGTGTGCGTATGTGTGCGTGTTGGTGCAGTTGAAACACACAGGAATGTCTGTAACACCAAGGCAAATGCTGACCTGCACCTTTGCAACAAAGTTCTCACGAACATTTGCCACTTCGTTGTGATTTCAACAAAGAGAACTTAGCGAAGGGAGAGAATTTGAGGAGCCCTTGAGTCAAGATGAAAATCTGACACCACAAAGTGCAAACGTGTTCACTCTGTCAATTTGTCTCGGATACAAAACAGAATTGAGAAAGAAAACTTCCAGGAGCAGAGGCAAATTCGGTGCAGTCGATAAATATTTCAATTGCCGTTTCACAGTTGCAGTTGTTCGCCAATGAAGCAATATCGCCTTGGACGAGATTTACTGGTTTGGATTGTGTTTTAATGAATCGCTTTTTCTCTGCTTCCGCCTGCTTTTTCTTGTACCCATTTGTCAAAAATCAACTCGGAAGCACTCCAACTAGAATGTAATGCGGAGTTATTCTCAGAGTGCAAAGAGAACAGGAAGAGAAGCAAGGAAAAGTTTTCTAGAACGTCTCTTTTCAGCTTGTGTTCTTTACCGGTGAATGCAGAACTCATCATAAACGTTTCTCCATCTCCTACCGAGACTGTTCATCAAATTTCCAACAAAAAAGCGACCTTTGAATAAAATCAGCAAGACCTTCACAATGTAAATCAGTTAAGACCAGAGCTTCTCTCTGACTCAAATCAGTCTAAATAAACACCCCGAGGGCTTCAGGCTCCGCGGGATCTTCTAAATCAATTTTTCAAAAAATACTCTTTTGTGTATTTGAAAAGGATTCAACCAGGTCGGGTGCTGTGTGTCGCATCGCCTGTGTTTGAAAGGCATCGCTGTTTTGCCAACAAAAACTGGAATTTAATCCTCCAAAAGGTCCTTGACAGCTTAAACCACCAAACAGGTTTTGCGAAATGTTAATAGCAAAGTAATAAACACAACTTACACTGCAAATATGTTCCTTAAATATTGACTTCATCGGATCCTAACCATATTTAACACTTCTTTGTTGTCACGCCAACAGGGATTCAATTTTTATGAATGAAGGGTAAAATATTTGGAGGGATAAGAAGGGGATCAGAATGCAGTGATCGGGTTTCATAAGAACAAATTCACACAGTGAAGCAAAGAGGTGACGATGATGATGCTGATGGCCAGCGGTGCAGTTTCACCGTTTTTGAACCTCAACCGTTCAGAATAGGAAAAGTTGAACTTTTCAAGTTTGTCCAGAGTAATGAGAAGTTTCCTTTTCACTTCCACAGCGGGGGCGCTTTCACATTCCGCAAACGCCTCCCAACTCCAGTGATTTCAAAATTAGACAAAACCTGTTCCAGGAAAATCTTCAATGTGCACACCTTTTTGACAGGGCAAAAAGTGGGCTGCAAGCCCCGCAGCCCCAACGGACTCCGATGCCTTCGTGCAAAACGAGGAGTGACACGAACGAGCGAAAACGTAGCTGGAAGTTGATCGGTAGATTTGCTCAGACGACAGTTCAGTGAGATTCTGTCAAACAACATGAAGCCAACACATGAGATAAATTCGTGATTCAGCCAAGATCCTTCAGAACAGCTGCTTGGGTTGGGCAAACACAGTGTAAGTGCGGCGAGTCAACTTCCCATTGACTGCGATGTCAAGAACTGGGCAGCGATCTCATCCCTGTCAAGGAGTACGTCCACAGAGAAACAAAGACGACCAGAATCAGGGTCAGATTCGGGAACAAAAGGCATCGCTCCAGAACCAGACCCAGCACAGCGCATGGCTCATTTCTTCAATTACAGAAACACACTGGAACAGCCCAGAGTGGAATTGCACCGACTGTAAACATTTCTATTCTGTCGCTTCAGATCAAAGACTCCAGACCGCGGGATCAGCTGAGACTGCGGAGGAGGGAGGGTCGCATCGCACCAGACTCCACACACATCGGAGACGACTAATGGGCACTGCGGGCGCTGTGGCCACGACGAGGCGCACCCACCACCGACCCGACTGAACGGTGCGGACTGCAAACGGGAAGCGACAGCAAACATCCATCCGCACGACGACGACCACGCGATCCCATTGTGGACTCGGCCCTGTGTTCACTGCGCCTCCACCGCCGCAGCCCCAGTGAAACCGAATCCCCTGCGCACGGAGGAATTATATATTAACGGCTGGTTGGCTGTCGCTGTTCTCGCCTCTTCTCCACACACGTCTCGGAATTATATTAGTCGGAGTGTTTCCTCTTCCCACGCCGCATATTCCCCGCAGAAAAAGGACCGATTCAAAGGACGCGGCGGCGGTTGCACTCGTATCTCATCAGAAGCGACGCTGGAAGCGGACATCACAACATCAATTGGTGGATCATGAGACGTTTGCTTTACGTGCGCAGTTGTTAACATTGACGCCTCGGCACCGCGGGGTCTGTCCACACCTGATCACTGCGTGGTCAATGGTCAGTGTTAAGAGGACATGCGCCGAAGCGTGGGGCCCTGAGCCCAGACAATGCAAGGCGATCAGCGCCACATAACACTGGGATTGAAAATCAATGCGAAATGTGGACTTAACACTTGGTTTTTACCATGACGACGCCACCATTTTCACCGTAAAATTGCTGTCCCAGAGAGAACGGTAGTGATTCACACAGGACACGACCAGAGTGATGTGACTGGACACCAAGGAACCGTAGAACTTCGGTCACCATGCAGAAACCACGGGAGGCTTGCTCTCCCAGGAGACTGGTGCCTCTGGACCCCAGGTTTCTGGGTTGCTACGTGCTCTGCGTCCTCGTCGCCCTGGCAACGGCGGACTGCCCCGAGCACTGCATGTGTCCCAACTCGGAGGAGCTGTCGTGTGTCGGGTCGGGCCTGACCTCGATCCCCGGGGGTCTCGCCAACACCCCGCTCACCACCGTCGACCTCAGCGAGAACGAGATCAGCCTCGTCACCATAGAGTCGCTGCTCTCCATCCGCGACGTCGTCAACCTCAAACTGACCGACAACGACGTCGAGACGATCGAGGACGGAGCGTTCCACGTGACGCAGGAGCTTCAGACGCTCGACCTGGCGGGAAACAGCCTCGCGTCGGTGCATCAGGCGACGTTCAGCGGCGCCCAGAGTCTCCTCAACCTCGACCTCTCCAACAACCTACTTGACAAGGTAGATCTGTGACTGAGGCGCATGCGCATCTTTCGATGGCTTCATCGACACAGCAAACTCAAAGTCTGCTGTAACACACAGAGTGTGTCATCCGATGCGCCCCTGATCAAGGTACACTCAGGTGCTTCATGCTGTTATACGCAGAATGCGTCGTGCGATGTGGCTTTCTGCACGGCACTGGGCTCAGCGCCGACGAAGCTGTGTTGGCACACATTGTCTTGAGCCAGAATTTAGCGCACTGAGAAACTGAGAAACGAGCCTGACCTTCAAATCTGACCGAGCGCCAAACACTCGGCGCATAGAACCCGAACTCACGTCTTTCCTTTTCCAGGTGGACGGGGCCTTCGCCGGGATGTCGCAGCTGACGCGTCTCGATCTACGAGACAACCGCATCAGCAAACTGACCCGCTTCACGTTCCGCGACCTCGCGAGTCTCCGCTACCTCCTCCTCTCCGGCAACCGCATCTCCCACATCGACAAGCGCACCTTCAAGAACCTCTCCAAGCTCATGTACCTCGTGCTCAAGGGGAACCCGCTCGGGAACGCCGACAACATCGAGTTCAACTCGCAGTTCCTGTCCTACATCGACATGTCGGAGACGGGGCTGCGCTACGTGCCGCGCGGGCTCCCCAACTCCGTGCGCTACCTCCAGCTGCGCCGCAACAACATGAGCGTCATCAACATCCGGGACCTCTCCGAGTGCCCGTACGTCAGCATCCTCGTTCTGGATGAGAACGGCATCACGTCGATAGAGGACGGCACCTTCGAGCCCATGATCTACCTGCAGCAGCTGTGGCTCAACGGGAACAAACTGACCCGAATCCCATTTCCGCTTCCGGCGAGTCTGCAGCGTCTGCTGATGGACGCCAACCAGCTGGGCGCCATCTCCAACGTGTTCCCGCCGCACGCGTCCAAACTCAACACGCTGTCTTTCATGGGCAACAACATCACGTACATCTCCCCAGACTCCTTCACCACCCTCACAGACTTGACTTCACTGGATCTGAGCAATAACAAAATCCACAGCATTTACAGTGATTCCTTCTTGAACTCGACCAGGTTGAAAACGCTACACTTGGCCAAGAACCCCATCAACTACTTGTATAGCAGGTGCTTTCACGGACTGACTGGTCTTCGGACATTGACTTTGGCGTACATCGCCACAAACACCACTGTACATAGCGATGCCTTCCAAAGTTTAACGCAGTTGAAAGGCTTAGACGTCGATGCTAGTCCCAGTGTAATATCTAGTATGTTGAGCTCGGACCCTCTGCTGGAGGCTCTGGGTTCTGTGGAGGAGCTCAGTATGCAGAGTTCAGAACTCTCGCACCTGCGCAGTGACTTCCCGCAGTTCTTCCCCAATCTGCACAAGCTCCACCTATCGTCGGGGCGCTGGCACTGTGATATGAGTATGCTGTGGCTGAAGCGATGGCTGCAGACGACTGACGTTGAGGTGAGCGATAAAGGGAAGATCGCGTGCTTCACGCCTCGTGCGCTGCACGCCAAGCCCCTAATATCGCTCGACGAAGACGACTTCGTGCCGACCACGTCGACCGTGTCGACGACGGAGCGTCGCACGTTCCCGCCGGCGCCGCAGCCGACGTCGTCGTCGCTCGTGCGGGAGGGGCCGCGTCGCGTCACGCCGGACATGCTGGAGGAGGGCGGGGCCGGGGGCGCGGGCGACCCCCGCACCACCCTCCCGCCCCCTGGTGGCTGGTGGCCCGACGACGCCTCCGGGTTCAACCCGTCGGACGATTACGAGGAGGACGAGGAACTCATTGACTCCATCCTCGGAAACGACAAGTTCACCTCCGACGAGGAGAGTGAGATGGACGAGGCCGGGGGCGGGGAGGGCCGCAGGCGGCACGGGGCCAGCGCCGACCCCTGGGAAGACCCAGCCACGGGCAGCAGCACATCCAGGCATCGCCATGGCAACCGACGCCACCATGGATCCCGCCATAACAACAAGAACCACCAAAACGAGGATGTGCCGTACGAAACTGACAGTGACATCGACATCGAACCCATCCCGCCTCTATTCATCAGCACCCTGCCAAACGCCAAACCCACTAAGTCCCCCAACAGTCAGCTCGCCAGCAAACCCCCGAACGGCAAGGACTACAAAAAGTACGGACCCAAATCCCTCTTGGTGATCATAGCAACCACGGTGTCCACGATACTGTTTGTCGCCGTACTCATCACCGCCGTAGTGTTCGCCTGCAAGCGCAGGCGTAAGAAGGACGTCTACCACAACGCCATCAAGTACCAGCAGAAGAACGACGTGCTCTACTTCATGCCCAACGGCATGACGCAGGACCACAGCGGAAGTGAGTCCGTACCCACGACAACGAGTCGGGAAAAAATGGCCCTGGTGCCCGGCAGGGACATCAACCATGAGGGGCCGCTTCGGATTTATAAATGGGAAGACTTCTAGCGTTTCTGAAATTTTAGGAGAATTATACAGCTCTGTTTGGACAAGTTTTGTAGTTCAAGATTTTGCACCGTCTGGTGCGGTGAAGACTGGATCATAGAGAGTCGTCCTGCGGTGCAATACGTACACGGTGCATGTTGTCTCAATCACACAAGGACGTCTCGAATACCCTTTAGATCTTCGTTCTGAGACTCAGAGTTGACAGTGCACCTCGTGCACCCATACAATACACAAGTCAGTGAATGAACTCTGAAGGGCATTGGAGATACTGCGCCTTTCATATCCCTGCACCATTTCTCAACTTGACATCAAGATAGATAATCGTGAAATCCTCAACAATGCCAAATTATTATTTTCTGTTGGAGCATCCAACATCTTTTAATCCAATTTTAAATTTTGGCGTGATAACCACGGGAATACCTGGGCGCTGCCGTGAAGATTTTTGTGTGAGATTTCTCGCTGTTGAATTGTCCGGTCTCAAAAGCAATTATGTTCTTGTCAAAAAGTATCACAGTGCGCCTTTTGACAGTTGATGCGTTCCGTGTTCACCAAAGATGTTTCAGCATCTACACTCCAATCAAAGGAGGAGCAGTGAAAAGGCACTTTGGTTGAACCAATAGGTACAAAGACCAAACACAAGAAGATTCCTCTGAATCTATGCCGAGATGCGCAATGTTGGGACCCTGCACAAACCAACGAGTTGGGCTGACGTCAGCAATGCCGCATGGGACTGGCGAGTTTTAGCAAACAGTGCGCAACCTGGAAACGCACATGCAAACGCAACTTTTGACTATCACAGCACACCAAAAGTTTGAGTTTCCAGGGTTGCGGGCTGTTTGCTAAAACTCCCCACTGACTTTGCCAGAGACGCGACGCAGGCTTTGCGTCGGCAGAAACCTCGCATTACAACGACGCGCGCGTTTCTCATTTGCATCAGACGTCGCTCATCCCCCAAAACTCGCTGCAGTGTCTGCGAGCCCCGCCGCGAATATTCATACGATATCATGGCATCATAAGGCAGAGCATTTCCGCCTCTGTTTGTTAAATACGTCTCATAAGCTTCTCATTTCATCCTCACTTCCGGTCTCTGCGTGTGTATTGGATGTACAGTGTAAATAAGACTCGCTTCTCCCATTGTCTTGAGTCAACATTCATCCGCCGTGGCCAGACCGCCAGTCACCGCCGCCGAAACGCCCAGTGCACACTGGATATGTCCCCACGTTGCGCCCCTGTGTCCAAAGGGATGCGTCTCTCAGTCGACGTAAGCGCCCATTGGTTGGCGCACACAGACGCAATGCGGGACGCACCCAATGTGTAACTGGCCAAACACAACTCTTCTTCGATGACAGTATTAATTTCGAGCGCGACCCAAAAGGACTCTTTCCCCCATTGTTTCGTCAACATGGTCCGCCGGGCCGGGCTGGGGTGCATTGGAATCTGACGCACATGCAAACAAACACTGCCGTGTTCTGTCGCCCAGGTTCGGCTGCTGACGTTCACGAAACGTGTCCCTTCTGCTTGATCAACTTCAGTGTCTTGACCCTTCAGTCACCAAGGGGCATTCGGACCCGATTCTGGTCCCGCAACAAAGAGGGACAAAGATGATCAGTTGATGCCGTGTTCGCATCAGATAAAAGTTTGATGGAGGAGCAGAGTTCTCACCGGGAGCCTCTCTCGTACCAGACATCAGATCAGATTCTCCACCAAACCTTCAATAAATTCCACACCGGAGGTTGTAATGAGTTCACCATTTTGAGGGCAGATACAATCGTTTCTCTACGATTGCAACTCGATCTTTACAAAAAGACACTGATACATGATTCTCCTTTCTCAACATGACAATACGTGAACTGTGCAGACCGCCACAAATGGTAAAGGCACAACACAAGAATGCCCACGGGCGACAAAACATCATGAAACCAAGAGATCCACTGACTACAAACGTTTCAGAAGTCACAGAAACACAAATATCAAAAGCAATCAACAAAGGGATCCTTCCCGCCGCAGTGCAAATAAAATTCAATTGAGTCCTTAAAAGTATATCCTCGAGAACAAACCAAGCATGGACCAAGTACAAAAGGATTCGTCGGGAACGCTTGCATCTTATCTGTGAAAGATGAAACACGATAGTAGGAATAATTATTTTCCACTGGGATCATTTTGTCATGGTTCAAATTGCGTCACGTCAGCCGATCTTCTCTCGCGCCAACCGCTGCAAGACTCAATTTATCACTGCTTTTGACGAGGGTTTGAAAATTCAAAATACAAACTGCCGCACTGAGGAGGGTGGTCGACTGGAAAGCTGAGCAGACAAAGATGCTTTTGCTCCGTTTATCAAGACTTCGTCAATCAACAAAATTGAGTCAACTTACTGAGTGTGAAAAGAGAAATTCATCAAAGTACGAAGTCTCGAGTACGAGTTCTGTAAATACGATTTTCTGTATGCACACAGCTGTACAAAGATATTTTGTATTGGAAAATAAAATTGAAATCTACGAGCAGTGGTTGTCATTGTTCTTCTCCAGACACAGTCTGCTCAAAAATGCCTCAGAACGCCACACTGGCAGACAGCACTCCACGGGGGAGTCACTTCGTGCGGAAAATACAGAAGGAACCACGGCGGATAAGGAAGACGAGAGTTCTGCTCTCGAGAAGCCAGTGTCTCACAAGCGTAATCCTCAAGTTGATGGCGAGGAAAGCTAAAACCACAATCAAAATCGCTCCATCAGCGAAACCGCGACGGCGCTTTTCTCCTTTACCTCAACGTCTAATCTCAGACATGATACATTCCTCAAGCACCCTACAAAAATCTGTGGGTGTCAAAGTAAACCGAGACATTCATGCAACGATTACATAAGAGAAATTGAATTTTCTATTTTAAATATTGACTCTGCGAATTACTTTTTATTCAGTAGTCAGCGCTGTGTGGTCGAGACCATCACTGGTGAAGCGTTCAAATCAGCATTTGCTCACACAACACTCCCGATCGCAAGTCATCATTTCCCAATTTCGGCCTTGCTTACCGCAAGCAAACTCCTTCTCCTTGAAAATAAGTCATTGGGGTAAAATTTCCCTCACATATTCTTCATAACTGTCATTCTCGGCGGAAGATATGTGTGCGTTAGGAATGCTCTGAGAGTCTCCCAGACGCAGGAGACGCAGACTATCAGCCCCACGCACATGCGCCTGTTCAATAACCACCAAAAGGACCATGATGGATTGGAAAACTAATGATTGTAAAAACGCCAATACTTTCGTGTGTAACAGAGTGAAAAACAGATAGGTTTCTTGTTTTATGACGTCTCAAGCCCCGAGGTTCAAGGAAGGAACGGACCGGCCGGGTCGACCGGTTCGTTCTGTGTGCGGCCAAATCGCAACATCAGAATTTGGTTCCGCAATTGAGTTGAAAGTGTCAAAAGTTTCAAGGACACAGGGGGCGTGATCGAATTGAGCGATATCAGGTCTGCGACAGAAGCTCCAAGAATCAGTACACACAGACATTGAACGATGATTCGTGTATGAATGGGACACAGAGAACGAGCGCGCCTTTTGTACATGCCATGGTGGAAGTGCTGTGTAAGCATTTGAACCTTTTGGACAAGACTGACGCTGAACGTAAAAGTCTGTGAAGTGTCCAAGCTTCCGCCAACCCAAGTCAAATATGGAGTTAACCTTCACGACCTGCTCTTGTTAATTGTGCTGCATCCCAAGGCCGAAGCCAAATTCAATGGCCGCTGCCTTCAACCGCTCTGGATCTTTGAGTTTCGTGCACATTCCCAACACAAAACGACTTGCCTTGGGCGGCACTGTATTTTTACACGAACGTACGACATACTTTCAATATCTCGTGTCGATATTTGTTTCTCCGGGTTACAAGAGCTGACATACATGAAGCATGTAAACAAACCATTATTTAATATAAAATTCCCTCCCCACAGGGTTGTAAATCAAAGTGTAATGCAATTTACACGTAACAAGGGAACGGCTTAATCGACACAGATTTCAGGGACGCCGGGTTTGATGGGAAACATTCCACTGCGATGTGATTTTCCCTTCGAGACCGATTCGGTTGCAGCGTGAAGCGCTGCTGCTGTCGCGCCACCTCGGGCCTGTCTCACACCGCATGCGTCGCGTCCCTTGCGCATGCGCGGGTCAATGACGGTGCGTCAACTTCACAACCCAGCTCTCGTTGACTTTCACGTCTTTGACGTCTTTCATCCTGAGAAGCAACGCGTGGCGCAACCAGGGAGGGATCTGAACGGCACCCACAAATGCATTGCAATTCACAACTGTGTGCGAGACGGTAAAACAGATCTGGACTGAGCTGCCTCTGCTTCAAGTTTGCGCACAAATTGGGATCAGGCTCCAGACACAATAAAGTGGAGTCGGGAGAAACTGCGGTGGAACAAGAGTGGAGGAACAGAAGGCCTCTGCTCGAAGCAAAGAGCTCCTGAGACTCACAGTGTGATTCCGCATGCAGAAAACGCCCTATGTTGTAAACTCTTTGGGGGGTGCAAAGACCAAGACGTAGAGTACGGAAGAACAGCCACGTTCCTCTGTTCCAAATTTGTCTCCGATCATCCCATCAGAAGCTCAAACCGGAAGTAATGTTGCGCCGTCAGCTCGATGCGTCGCACTTGAACGTGCTTACAGACGCGCTGCACGACGCGTCCTGTGAGCCTCACTATCAGGTACAAGCCTCGAAGTGACAGTCGCTGCGCGCAGCGTGGACGCGAGATTTATTCGTCCCACGACGCGTTGTGACAACTTCCCTGCTGCAGGGACAATGGCGACTATCAAACCAATCAGCCCTGCCCATCTCAGGCGGCGTCAGGCGATGCGCATGCGCAGCAAGGACTCCGCGCGCTGCGGCGTCGCTAGTGACGCAGCGCCCATTGACTTGCGCAGGAGGCGCAACGCGCGACGCACGCAGGGAGAACCGCGCCTCAAACCAATCACCCCCGCCGATCTGAGCCGGCCATCTCATCTGCACTCGCCGTCAGGATTATTTAAATTTCACCTTCACACCCGCGCCTTCAAAGTCACTTTGTTTTTGCAGCGGATCGATCTGGCGGTCAATGGTAACGCAATCTGGGGAATTGAATCAGCAATGACGAGTGAGCTTTGAAGAATGCTTTATACTCACCTCTGTCGAGGCCGTTTACTGTCTGATGTGTTCACCCAAATGAAATTACGACGGTGGGGCTAAAGCCTGCACAATGTACCGTGCAGTGGATTGTCATTGAAACGTTGTGGCCAGAATCGCTTCAATTATTAGACACTGGATGAACGAAGGATTGTGCAGAAGCTCCGAGTGACTGACTTTGCGCACTGGAGACCAACCAAACCGACTGACCAATCGACCAACTGACTGAAAGACCGGTCAACCAACAAATTGACGGACTGACTAGTCGACAGACAGGCACATTACGAGCGCGCGCGCGCGCGTGTGTGTGTGTGTGCGTGTGTGTGTGCGTGTGTGTATCTCCCACCACGGTCCCTTGGATCCTCCACCACAAACCAGAACTTGTATCATACTGGACGAGTCCTGCGTTGCGGCACCAAAGGACGCTTTGTCGCCAGCAGCGCCCGTTGACGTGAGCAGGGGCAACAACGCTTGACGCCAACAATGTGAAGGCGGCGGCGCCGGGTGAGCACAGACAGACAGACAGACAGACAGACAGACAGACAGACAGACAGACAGACAGACAGACAGACAGATAGACAGACAGACAGACAGACAGACAGACAGACAGACAGACAGACAGACAGACAGACAGACAGACAGACAGACGTGTTCACACACACAACACACACACACACACACAACACACACACACACACACACGTGTTCACAGCAAGCCCTCTTATCACGTCTATTTTTATTATCCTTCTGCATGAGTCCGTCACACGTGAGACCATCCGCGTTCGCATTCTGGGCACCGTTTGCTTGATGCTCGGCTTGACGAACGTTGCGCGCGATTTCTGCACGTAGTGTGCCAGGAAAAACAAAGTGCGGCTTTGTTGTGGTTTTTTTTCCTTCTTCCATGACTTTTGTGTTTGCATGAATTGAGGTTTGTGTATATTTCCTGGAAATTTGCTTCCAAGAAGTGCCGCTGGCAGAAGTTTTTGCTTTTGGGTTTGTTTCCCATGCACGACATTGATGTCTTGTTGAGCGGCTTCAGTTGCGATGTGGATCACTTGAATAATAACTCGTGAACGCGCCTCATAAAATGCTGAATCAGCCGAAGACGTTCAGAAGTTAAATGATCCAGGAACGATTGACTCAAAATTCTGGCTCCGACTCAAACTGCAAAAAACTCTGAAAACAGTGTGGACAGAAAAAATGCTTCGTTTGTTTCCCCGTGTGCGCACGTATGTTGCACGGATGGGGACATTGTGTCACAAGTTGCGCCAAAAAGCCACGCTCTCGCCGCTTTTCGTTGTGTTATAAATGCAGTATTCGTGTTGTTGTTTTGTGATGTTGACAAAGTGTACAAAAACTTGTGTGTTGCAAGCAAGAAAATACAACAGATTTAAAGTTACTTTTGTTTGCATCGCATCAAAATCTGGACCTGCAGCTTCAGGCCCGTCCGCACTTAGGGACCTGCAACTGGACAACGACTCCGGAGGCCTGCCTGAACTGGGACAACTGCATGCATGGAGATCTGTTTGATTTCTGCTCTTGCACCAAAAGGTTCAATGGATCCCGGATTTTCGAAAAAAATATTTTGAAATCTTCTTACCGCAATTTTGGCCAAGACGATTCTGGTTGAATTTCTTTCGACTGCGAGAACGATGATTCAAATTCGAAACCCAACAGGTCAAATTCTGTGTTGCATGCCATTGCACTTGTCTTTGTAAAAACACAAACCACAACATAAGGGACACGTAGATTATCGGAAACGGGACACCATGCAATGAGGAAGAAAAAACCAGCGGAGCATTGCGCTGAACATTGCTGTGACGCCAGCAGCGAGAGCTTTGTGCTGCGCTCCGCGCCACTTGCCTATATATATGTCCCAGTTGCCATGCGTACACATGTCCTACTTGGGAAAGTTTCTCAGCTCGACACGACTTGACACCATTTGTCATCATTGAAGACTTTGATTTCTGAGACTCAAACCCCGTACAAGGTGAGTTTTTTTCAAAACAAATTGTGGGAGCTTTCTTTCTCAAAAACAACAGGGAATGTGTTTGAGTTGTGGACGAACACAGCTGCTTGGTCTTCCAATCCAACTGTGCATGGGCACCCAAGAACTGTGTGTCCGCGGAGGCAATTTCAGGAAATTTTCGACATTTTTTTCGCCTTTGGAGTGCGATGTTCGTTGCTTTGATTCCTTCGAATATTTGCTGCGTTTGTTCATCTTTGAAAAAGGACCCACATGTGAACAGAATGAATGTCCAAAATAAGTCTCGCTTGTTTTTGAATTTTCGGTTGGGCGATGAATTGCGAGTTCGGCACCGCCACACAGAACCTTCGTGTTTTCGTCACGACTTGGTTTGAATCAGGTGAAAATATCTGAAAGTGTCTGATCCGGCGAAGGCTGCACCGGATTCACCAAAGAACCTGCACGCCCCCTGGTTGCATGCAGGCGCCGAGAAAAGTCACCTCAATCGGCAAACGTTTGTCCAAGAATGGCTGGAACTTTTTACGAGGGTCACACTAAAACTCCTTTCCGTCATATTTGGGCAAGTTGGTCGTGTCGACGATGTCCTGAACTCAATTGTGCAACAGAATGACCAAGAAGTCATCGACATGTGAAGAAAACACGACCCAAATTGCCAAACATGACGGAAAGGAGTTTTGTAGTACTGTATTACCCTCGTAGATCTAAATATGGCACGAACTTGGTGAAGTGCTTTGACAACGGCAGTTTGTTCCCTCTCTTGATCGTGGGACTCGTGCACACCTCTTCACACGGCAAGCAGCATCCGGAAGCGCACCCAACAAGCCTGATCATGCCGCAAATACTTCCTTCAAAAGTTGTCGATTCCCAACCGGACCTGCACCAATTTACTGTCGAGCAGAACCACAGGATTGGTTTCCGGAAGTAAAGCTCGAAATAGCCGGGGAAGCCTCAGGCTGAAGTGAAGCTGCATGCTCGGAAAATCCGCAAAGCTGCCGGACCCAAACAAGATGGAGGTGTTGACTTCAGATGAGTGAATTGCTTTCAGTTTTGGAACAGGTATACAGCAGCAGTTTGTGCTTCTTTTCTTTCTTATTGTCCCACTGTGTGCATGCTTGCTGGACGCAAGCAACTGACTTGGGGTGAGTTGTGTTCAGAACCATCGGACGAAGCCGAGGCGCAGATGGGATACAGTGATTCAGATGCGGTGCCGGAAATCGAATTGTCGGAGAAAACGTGTTCACCGTTCGTGCAGTGCAAAGGAAGTCAGGAGGAAAATAGATTGAGACAGACTCGCCAGATTGTTGAGAACTGCAAAGGGTCTTGGTCGGGTCGCCAGGCTGTTTACTGTCTCGTAATTGGACAGCAAAGAAACAGGAAGTAAATCCACAAAACGACAGACGGCAACAGACTTCAGAAGCCACATAGATTTCAACAAAGCAGTTACTTGGCTGTTTGACATGTCAGTCCTCAGGGTCCAAACGCACGTCTCGTGAGCAATGGCGTGTCAGTGCATCTGTGTCTGCATGTGTGTGTGTGTGTGTGTGTGTGTGTACACGTGCGTGTGTGTGTGTGTGTGCGTGTGTGTGCATGTTGTATTTGTGTGTGCGGGCGTGCAGCGCCGTCGTGGTTGCCGTTCTGTGACCCTTGTTTGTGCACGTGTTCCTGCAGGTGCGCCATGGTGTGCGTCATCGTGTTCGGGTATCGCGGCTTCGGCGCGTGCGACTACTTCCGGTTGTCGGAGGACAGCCAGACGCAGCACTACGTGCGCACCGTCTTCTTCCACATCTCGTTCCTCCCGCTCTGCCCAATCAAGTCCTACATCGCGTCATCCGACTCCAACTGCTGCGGCAACGAGAAGGTTTGGCACACACACACACACACACACACATACACACACACGTACACGTAGCTGTGCACAAAACCCGACAGAATCTGCGTGTAGACTGACCTTTCCAGGTCTTTGGGGTAGATTGCAACCCACATGTATGAACACCAATTCGTCTTTGTCCTGTGCACTCACGTGCATGCATAACAGCAGAAGAAACTGACAAAACCCAAATTGTGTTTCTCCTGTGAACAAACCTTGACGATTCCAACATCTCCGAAGCACCTCAGACCGCTATTGAAAACGTTTCTCGTGTTGTATCACTAACACTTCCACAACGCACCCGTTGCTCTTGCCAGTGTCTTTCCCCCCCCCACACACACACCGCACATAAACCCCGTACGTTGCGTCTCCAGGTGCTGATGGTCCTGCCCGACGTCTCGTGCAAGTCGGTCGGCTGGGCGTGGCTCCGCAACATCTCCTTCCTCGCAGCCGTCGGGCTGGGACTCGCTACATTCTTTGTCTCCATCAATTCGGACGGCGGCTACGGCTACGATGATTACAATTACTACGAGTACGACAGGAGGCACCCATCCTACTCCGATGCAGGTGCGTGTCTGTGCGCTCCGATCCGATGTTTCCTCGTTGCTGCAGACGATCATGCAACGAAATTTGAAATGCGCAAACAGATTTCGAGTGTCGGACTCGCACTGGCCTGAATTCCTGTGGGCAAATCCCTGGTGGAAAGATGGTCCCTTTGGTCCCTTTGCTTCCACCGAGGGGGGGGGCAACTTTTGGCTTGCACTGGTGCAATGCAGAAACGTAACTAGACTTTCAAGTGGAGAATCAGCCGCGCGCAGCGTACATCGGCAGGACAGCACTTGTGTGTGTCGAAGAATGTGTGCATAGTGTTATGTTTCTCAAAAAACAATTG